>ENA-UERZ01001851-UERZ01001851.1-human-gut-metagenome-genome-assembly--contig:-NODE-1851-length-13428-cov-3.993708_pt1 | contig 13428 bp, 9 predicted proteins | sample MGYA00242997_ERZ507998 | MGnify/ENA primary metagenome ERZ507998 (study PRJEB26167, sample SAMN06115470) | human gut metagenome | host: Homo sapiens | place: China:Henan | collected 2016-06-23 | study... | reverse complement strand
GATCGTGGTACGCGCGGCGGTCAAGCCGACCCCGAGCATCGGGCGCGAACAAAATACCTACAACCTGGCGACGGACAAGGTCGAGCCGCTCACGATCCGCGGCCGCCACGATGTCTGCGTCGCCCTGCGCGGGGCCGTGGTCGTCGAAGCCGCCGTAGCCATCGCGCTGGCCAATTTCATCCGGCACTGATGTCCGCCCCCGACACCCCCGCCCCATACGCCCCGCAGCCGCTGGACGCGGCAGAAGGCCACGGCAACCCGCCCTCGCAGGCGGCACCGGAGAGCACCACCCGCCGCGGGCTCCTCGACAAACTCACAGCCCGTCTCACGGGACTTTACGACGCCCGCGAGGCACGGAGCATCGCCCTGATCGCCCTCGCCGAATTGGCGGGGCTTCCCCTATCGGCCTTGCTGACCGACCCCGGCGCACCGATGGCAGCCGACGGGTTCGAGGCGATGGCCGCACAACTCGCCGCCGGCCGTCCCGTGCAATACGCGGTGGGGCACACGGAATTTTACGGGCATCGCTTCGCCGTACGCGAAGGGGTGCTGATCCCCCGCCCCGAAACCGAGGAGCTGGTCTCCTGGGTGGTACACGACGAACGCAGGGCCCGTGCCCTGCTCGACGTGGGCACCGGCAGCGGCTGCATCGCCGCGAGCCTGGCGCTCGCGCTGCCCGGGGCCGAGGTTTGCGCGGCCGACCTGTCGGACGCGGCGCTGGCGATCGCCGCCGAAAACTTCCGCACGCTCGGCGCCCGGGTCACGCTCCGCAAGGCGGATGCGCTCGGCGGCCTGGACGAAGCCTTCCCGGGGCCGTTCGACGCGATCGTCTCGAACCCGCCCTACGTGCCGCAAAGCGACCTTGCGGCAATGCACGCCAACGTCCGCGGGTACGAACCCCCCGAGGCGCTGTTCGTCCCCGACGACGACGCACTGCGATTCTACCGCGCCATCGCCCGCGCCGGGCGGCGGATGCTCCGCCCCGGCGGGAAGCTCTATTTCGAGATCTACGAACGCTCGGCCGGACAGATGCGCCTCCTGCTCGGCGAGGAGGGATATACGGACACCGAGGTGCGCGAAGACCTCAACGGAAAACCCCGCATGGTATGCAGCCGGATGAAATAAGGAAAAAGAAGGTCAAGACACCCGAGCAGGCACTCGCTGCGCTCATGCGGCTCTGCGCCCGCGCCGAAAAATCGCAGGAGGACGCCCGGCGGCTGATGCGCGGCTGGGGACTCGCGGAACGCGACGCCGAGGGGGTGCTGGCCAAACTCGTCCGCGACTGCTTCATCGACGATGCCCGTTACGCCGGGGCTTTCGTGCGCGAAAAACTGCGGCTGAGCGGCTGGGGCGAATACAAGATCCGCACGGCCCTGCAACGCAAGCGCATCGACCGGGCGCTGATCGACGCGGCACTCGCCGAAGCCGACCGCCCGGCGATGGGCGAACGCCTGTGCCGGCAACTGGAACGGAAGGCACGAACGGCGAAATATTCGACACAATACGAACTGAAAACCAAACTGATACGTTACGGGCTTTCGCTGGGCTACGACTACGAAACGGTCGTGGAGGCCGCCTCGGGGCTCGTGACGGACACGGAGACATGCGACGAATTCTGATACTGCTCATATCGACCGCCGCCTGCCTCGGGGCCCGGGGACAACACCCCGCCCCGGAGGAGTACATATACCCGATCCGCGACGTCGAAGGGCTCTACTCGGCCAATTTCGGCGAGATGCGCCCCGGGCATTTCCACGCGGGCATCGACATCAAAACCGACGGTGCCGAGGGCAAACCCCTCGTGGCCGTGGCCGACGGCTACGTCTCGCGCGTAAGCCTGGGCGCCTACGGCTACGGGCGCGCCGTCTACCTCACGCTGCACAACGGCACGACCGCCGTATACGGCCACCTGCAACGCTTCCGCAAGGACATCGAGGAGCGCGTGCGCGAAGAGCGCCACGCCCGCCGCTCGAACAGCGTAAACCTCTGGTTCGGCCCCGACACCTGGCCCGTGAAGCAGGGCGACGTGGTGGGCTATTCGGGCAACAGCGGCTCGTCGATGGGGCCGCACCTCCACTACGAACTGCGCGACACCCGCACGCAGCGGCTTTACAACGTCGTAAGCGCCGGGATCATCCGCCCCCATGACGACCTCCCGCCGCGCATCATGCGGATCCACTACATCGAGGTCGACACCGTGCAGGGCGTCCCCGTGCACAGCCGCCCGGAGAGCTATGCCGTCGTCCGCAGCGCCGGGGGCAACTACCGCCTGACGCGCGAAGAGCCCGTCGGCGCGGGGCGCAAAGGCTACTTCGTCGTCGAGGCCAGCGACCGCCGCAACGGCGTGGGCAACACCTTCGGCCTGTGGCGCCTCGCCCTATCGGCCGACGGCAAGCCCCTTTTCGAATACCGCATGGACGGCTTCGAGCAGGCGAATTCGCGCTGCTGCGACGCCGTGAGCTACTACCCGCTGCAACTCACCTCGCGCAACGAGGTGATCCGCGCTGCGCAGCTGGCCCAATCCCCCGCCTGTTTCTACCCCGTCATGGAGGAGCGCGGAATCATCCGCACCGAAGCGGGACAGACCCGCCGCATCCGCATCGAGGCATGGGACGACTGCGGCAATCGCTCACAGCTGGAATTCGACATCCTCGGCCGGACGGAGAGTTTCCGTGCCAAAGCCGACAGCGCCGCCACGGTGCTCACCCCCGGGCGGACGGGCATCGTCCGCCTCGGGCGCGAAGTCACGGCACGCATCCCCGCCGGAGCGCTCTACGAACCGGTTTTCTGCCGCGCTGAACGCTGCCCCGCCCCGGCGTCCGATTCGACGCTCCTCGTCCTCACGTCCGGCTACCGCATCCTCCCGGTCACCACGCCGCTGCACCGGGCAATGACGGTCAGCGTGCGGGCGTTCGTCCCCGAAAACCTGCATCCCCACACGGTGCTGGCCGCCCGCAACGCCAAGGGACGGCTCACCTGCATAGGCGGGAAATACGCCGACGGCGCCGTCACGGCCACGACTCGCACCACCGGCGAACTGTTTGTCGTGGCCGACACCATCCCGCCGCGCATACGCCCGCTCTTCACCGACGGGGCAGACCTCACACGCGCCCCGGCCATGCGCTTCCGCGTGGGCGACAACTTCTCGGGCATCGCCTCGTGCACCCTGTTCATCGACGGCAAATGGCTTCCCTGCGACCGTCTCCCGATGCAGGGCACGCTGATCCACCTGTTCGAGGAACCCCCGGCCCGCAAAAGCCACAGCGTCCGGCTCACCCTGACCGACGCATGCGGCAATACGGCCTGCTGGGAAGGAACAATTCGCCGGTAATCCTATTTGTTTTCCGGAAAATTTTTTTATATTTGCACTCGTCCCAACTGTAAAAACAATGACATACAACAATCCAGATGCACGTAAACCGCTGATACTTATTGCGGAAGACGTTGAAAGCAATTACAAATTGCTGGAAATAATACTCAAAAAAGAGTATGAGCTGCTATGGGCGAAAAATGGCAGAGAGGCCGTCGACTATGCATTGGAGCATCATCCCGATGCCGTGTTGATGGACATCAAAATGCCTGTAATGGACGGTATCGAGGCACTCAAGGAGATACGCCGGCATACCACCCAATTACCCGTTATCATGCAGACCGCCTATGCCTTCGACACGGATCGCCGCATCGCCGAGGAAGCAGGATGCAACGGCTTTATTACCAAGCCGGTAATGCCCCGGGAGTTGAAAATGTATCTGGATATGAGCCTGAAAAAGGCATAAGATCCCCATAATTTTCCATAGAACGGAGCCGGACTTTTTGTCCGGCCCGTTTTTTTTACTACCTTAGTCCCAATTTTGCGTTACACCCACATGTCCCCTGTCCGCCTGCTTACATGCATCTACTGCGTCGTCTTCGGCACAGGAGTATCCCTTATGGCCGCACCGTCCTCCGTCACGGACAGCCTCCAGGGCAGACTGGCGCATACGTCCGATCCCCGCGAACGGGTGCAACTGCTGCTCAACCTCAAAGACCTGAACGAGGACACGCACCTCAACCTGCCTTATTCCATCCAGCTTTTCCGCGAAGCGGCGGCCATCCGCGACACCTACGCCATGTCCGTGTCCATCATCCCGATCCTCAGCCGGTATTCGATTTACACCGAAAAGAAAGATACGCTCCGCTATTACCTACAGGCGCTCCGCGACCTGACTCCCGGCACACCCGAAGAGGGTGCCGACGCCTATGCAGAAATGTGCATCGGGTTCTACCGCCTGGGGCACCAGTACGACCTTGCGGAGAACCTCAGGCTGGCACACGAGGTTTACGACTGGAGCAATACCCCGCCCGAAGAACCCGAGAACATCTACCAGCGCACCAAACGCCTGTTTCTGCGCGGCTATGCCAACATCACGCTCTGCTACTACGAGGGCGGAAACCGGCGGGCCTACATCCCGCAGACCGACACGTGGCGCGAAGCCTACGAACTGACGAGGCAAATGCCGAACCTCAATATCCGCAGGTGCTTCGCCAACATCATTTACTACGTGCTGAGCGGCGCCTACAACCAGAGCTACCGCCACGATGACCAGGTCGCGCTCACCAACGACCAGATCGCACTGCTCGACCGCTACTATTCCGCCGACAGCACCCTCGGGCGGCGCCCCTACCTCTATAAGGACAACAGCTACGTGCGGCCTTACCAGCAATTGCTGCAATGTGCGCTCAACATCCGCCGCAACGACTACGCCGCCCGGTACTTCAACGAGTTCCGCAGCCGTATGCTCGCGGCCGAAGGGGAAAACCTGCTGCGCAACAAAAGTTACCTCTACGAAATGGGCTACCTCTGGAAAGCCAACACCGGCGCCTATGCCGAAAGCATCCAGTATTCCGATTCGCTGATCCGCCTGATCGAGAGTGGCAAGGGCTATTTCAGCATGCTGCCCAACAAGGTCTACCAGGCCTACCGCGACCGCAGCATCCTGCTCACCAAGGCCAAGCGTTACCCGGAGGCTTTCGAGGCCTTCGAGCACACGATGCAGGTGCAGGATTCGATCCTCACCGCCGAACGCCGCGAACGCCTCGAAACGATCCGCCGGCAACACGACCTGGACAAGCGCAAGCTGGCCGAAACGCGGGCCCTGATCCGTAACCGCGCCGCCACGAGCCTCTCGATCGTGGTCATCGTGCTGCTGATGTCCGGCACGGGGATCTACCTCCTGCGGTCGCTGCTGCGCAACCGCAGGCTGAAGGCCGACATCCTCCGCCACAGCCGCAAGGCCCAGGAGAGCGAACACATGAAATCGGTCTTCGTAAACACGATCTGCCGCGGCATCGGCCCCGCATTCGACGCCATCGACACCGCAGCCTCGCGTCTGATGCTGTCGGACATCGACGCTGCCGAGCGGAACGCCTGCTGCGAATCCATCCGCGTCAACGCCGACCTGCTGCTTCGGCGCTCGACAACATGCTCGAAGCCGCCAACCTCGACAGCCTGACCGAGGCCCTGCGGCTGGAGGAAACCAACATCGACGAAGTGTGCCGCGCCGAACTGCTCGCCGCTTCGCGGCTTAGCTGCAATCCCGGGGTGGCCTTCACGATCGAAGCCCCGGAGAACCCGGCCACCGTCCGTACACACGCCAAATACTTTTCGTTCGTGGTGCGCGCGCTGCTCGACAACGCCCGCAAATTCACCCGGGAAGGCTCCGTCACGCTCCGCTATGAAATAGACCCGCGCCACAACCAACTGCGGGTTACGGTGACCGACACGGGCTGCGGCATCCCGCCCGAAAAACGCAACGACATCTTCGGCATGCCCTCCGACGATTCGAAGGCGACGCCGGGGCTGAGCCTCGCTTTATGCCGCCTGATCGCCCGGCACCTCTCGGGCAACATATCCCTCGACGAGGCATATACCGCCGGTGCACGTTTCATCTTCACAATCCCCGCCAAGCCATGAGCACGCGCCGACCGATACTCTTCCCGGCAATATGCCTGGCGCTCGCGGTTTTCTGCGCCGCAACGGCGCAGCCGCTGCAACCCGAGGGCGACAACGAATTCGGGGGTACGCCCGGCATGCACCTTTTCCTGCAAAGCAGGTTCATCCGTACGCACCAGGCCGACCGGCTCCACTTCGCCCGCATGCGCCACTACCGCGAAGGTTATCTCGATGCCGTCGGGCACGGGGAGTACGCCAGGGCCCTGGCCTTCTCGGATTCGCTGATCCGCACCGCCGAACACCACCCCGTGGCCGGCGTGCACTTCACGGATTGCTACAAGGAACGGGCGGACATGTTCCGCAGGCTGCACCGCGACTCCGAGGCCTGCATGGCCTATGCCCGTGCCGTGAAGGTACGGGATTCGCTGCTGCGGCTCGAACAGAGCAAAGTCATCCGCGAGAAGCAGGAGTCGTACGAACTCGACCGGATGGCGCTCGACGCGGCGCTGCTTACGGCCCACCACCACAAAACTGCCCTGGCCTACGTTTCGCTGGCACTGCTGGTGATCGCTGCGGTCGTCGGTGCGATCTATGTCGGCAACCGCCGTACCCGGCGACTGCAGAAGGAGTTACTCCTGCAAACGAAGCACGCCCACGAAAGCGAACTCAAAAAGGCCGCATTCGTCAACTCGGTCTGCCACGAAGTGCGTACGCCGCTCAACTGCATCATGGGATTCTCCGAGCTGCTCTGCGCCGAGGAGATCACCCCGGAGTCGCGCGCCCAATACTGCGAAATCATCCGGGACAACCGCCGCCAGCTGCGATTCCTGTTCGACGACATGCTAGAGGTGGCCTACCTCGAAAACCTGCACGCGCCGCTGCCGTGCCAGTATACGAACCTCTGCGCCGTATGCCAGGCGCAACTGCGGATCATGAAGGTGAGGTACCCCAAGCCTGGCATCGTTTACAAAGGCGCGATCCCGGTCGCGGAGATTGCGCTCAACACCAGCGACAAATACCTGACGATACTCATCTCGGCACTGCTCGGCAACGCCTATAAATTCACGCAGGAAGGCACGATCAGCCTCGAATGCGACCGTCTGGGCGACGACCGCGTCTTCGTCGCCGTCGCCGACACGGGCTGCGGCATCCCGCCCGAGAAGCACGGCTATGTCTTCGAGCGTTTCACCAAACTCGACCCCTTCAGCCAGGGCAACGGCCTCGGGCTCTACCTCTGCCGCCTGATCGTCACCCACCTGCACGGGGAGATATACATCGACTCCGGATACACGGGCGGGACGCGCATCGTCGCCATCCTGCCGCGCAGGTAACCCCGCCTGCATCCGCTGCCCCACACCCGCTGCCCGGCCGTGCGGGGCACCCGTCCCCGGCTCGCCGTGTTTTTTCCGCCGGCTTTCAGCGCCCCCACCGTTCTGCCGGATCCCCGGCCCTCTGATTCCCCGATTCCACAGTCCCCCGTTCCTAACGATCCCGCCTGCCCGGCCCGGCAGCATCCCGGCCATACCGTCTCTCCCTGCTCCGCATCCCGCCCCGAACCTCTCGGTTCGCCCGCGCCATCCTCCGCACGCTTTATCAGAAATGAAAAGTCGTTTATCAGGATTCGTTACCGCCCGAAGCGCATAACCTTTACCTTTGTAAAGCAAACACAATCCGGAACGACCATGAAAACCAAACCCTCCGCAATCAAAAGCCTGCTGGCGGCCGCCCTGGCGGCATCGTGCCTCGCCAGCTACGCCGCAGCCCCCCAGAAACGGGAAATGAAATTCGAGAAGCTCCGAAAGGAATTCGCCGATCCCCCGCGGGCATTCCGCCCGGCGCCCCTGTGGGTCTGGAACACGCGGGTCACCCGCGCCGACATCGACCGGATGCTGGGCGACTTCAAGGCGCAGGGCTTCGGCGGCGCCTTCGTCCACCCGCGGCCGGGGCTGGTCACCGAATACCTCTCCGACGAATGGTTCGACCTTTATAAATACAGTGTGGAAAAGGGGAAAGAACTGGGGCTCGACATCTGGATCTACGACGAAAACTCCTACCCGAGCGGCTTCGCAGGCGGACATGTTCCTGCACAGATGCCCGAATCCTACGACCAGGGCCAGGGGCTCGCGCTCACCAAAACCGCACTGCCCCCGGCCGATGCGGGAAAATACTTCCTCTGCCTGAAAAAGGAGGGCGGCACGTTCCGCGACATCACCGCCGACACGGGCCGCTACAAAGACGTCCCGGGCGAATACTACCTTTACGAAAAGACCTATTACGGCCGTTCGGGCTGGCACGGGGGTTACTCGTACGTCGACCTCTTGGTCGAGGGCGTCACCGAAAAGTTCCTCGACATCACCATGTCGGGCTACGAAAAGACCTTCGGCAACGAGCTTGGCCCGGTCATCAGGGGGCTTTTCTCCGACGAACCGTGCATTCCCAGTTCGGGCGGCGTGCGCTGGACGCCCGACCTGTTCGAAGTGTTCCGCAAACAGTGGGGCTACGACCTGGCAACTTCGCTGCCCCTGCTCTCCGAGCAAACGGGCGACTGGAAACAGGTACGCCACAACTACCTCGAAACGCTGACGCAAATGTTCGTAGACCGCTGGGCGAAGCCCATGTCGGCCTATTGCGACCGCAAGGGCATGCTTTGGACGGGGCACTACTGGGAGCACGACTGGCCGAGCATGTACCAGGGCGGCGACAATATGGCCATGTACGCGTGGCACCAGATGCCCGCCATCGACATGCTCTTCAACCAGTACAACGACCAGAGCCCGCAGGCGCAGTTCGGCAACGTCCGCGCCGTGAAGGAGCTGCGCAGCGCCGCCAACCAGACGGGGTGCGTACGCACGCTGAGCGAAACCTACGGCGGCGGGGGCTGGGACGAGACGTTCCGCGACTTCAAGCGGCTGGGCGACTGGGAATATGCGCTGGGCGTGAATTTCATGAACCAGCACCTCTCGCACATGACCATCGCCGGCGCCCGCAAATACGACTATCCCCCGGTCTTCACCCGCCTCTCGCCATGGTGGGAGGACTACAAGGTGCTGAACGACTACTTCGCCCGCCTGTCACTCGTGCTCAGCCAGGGCGAACAGATGAACGACATCCTCGTCCTGGAACCAACCACGACGATCTGGCTCTACTACTCCTATGTCATGAACGACCCCCGCTGCATGGAGATCGGCAGCGCATTCCAGCGTTTCGTCACCACGCTCGAAAAGGCGCAGGCGGAATACGACCTGGGCTCGGAGCACATCATCAAGGACCGCGGTTCGGTCAGGGGCGGTAAATTCGTCGTCGGAAAACGCGCCTATGCGAAGGTCGTGATCCCGCCCATGACCGAGAACCTCAACGCCGGGACTTTCAGCCTCATCCGCCAATTCGTCGAGGCGGGCGGGCAACTGGTGCTCTTTGCCAAACCGACGCTCGTCGACGGGCGGCCCAGCCCCGAACTGGCGGATTTCCTCGACCGCAACGCCTCCCGGATACGCCGTTACGCGGCACTGGACGGTAAGGCGATCGCCGAATCGTTCGCGGACGACAGGATCCGTTTTTGCAACGTCACGGGCAACGACCTCTACCACCAGCGGCGCAGCTACGAGGACGGGGAGCTCCTGTTCCTGGTCAACTCCTCGCTAAGCGACACCGCCACGGGCAGCGTCGGCCTCCCGGCCGGGGAGCTGGTCGAGCTGGACGCCGTCTCGGGCGACATGCGTCCCTACCCGCACACCGCCGACGGGAAAAGCGTCGGGGCGGACTTCAGCCTGCCGCCCGCCGGGAGCCTCCTGCTCTTCGCCCCGGCTTCGGGCCGGAGCGCCCTTGCACGTACCTCCCGGGCGGCATCCGGCACCGAAACACAGCCAGCAGGGAGCACCAAGCTGGAGCCCGCCGGCCCGCTGGAGGTCACCCGCCTGAAAGACAACGTCCTCAACCTCGATTTCTGCGACCTGACGGTCGACGGGCGCACCGAGCGCAACCTCTACACGTTCGAGGCGTGCAACAAACTCTTCAACCATTGCTACGGGACAGGCAACCCGTGGGACTCGGCCATCCAGTACAGGCAGACTATCGTCGAACGCGACACGCTGACCACGGGCGACATCCGCGTAAGCTACCACTTCGTCGTGGCCGGGGACTTCGACACGCGCGGCATGAAGCTGGTCGCCGAACAACCCGGCATCTGGAACGTGACGTTCAACGGCACGCCCGTCGAAGCCGCGGCGCCCGACACGCTGCTCGACAGCCGCTTCGGGATCTACCCCGTAGGCAATCTGGTGCGGCGGGGGACGAACACCGTCGAACTGAGCGTCTCGCCCATGAGCATCTATGCCGAAATAGCCCCCGTCTACCTTTTCGGCGACTTCGTGCTCGAATCGGCCGGGGCGGGATGGATCGTCCGCGAACCCGCCGGGAAACCGGCCTTGGGAAGCTGGAAACGGCAGGGGCTCCCCTTCTATTCGTGGGACATGGCCTACGGCCGGGACTACGACATCGACGACCCCGCGGCCGGTTACACGCTCCGGCTGAACGCCTGGGAGGGGACGCTCGCACGGGTCTGCGTGAACGGCCGCAAAGCGGGCATCATCGCCTGGCAGCCCTATGCGTTCGACCTCACGCCCTACCTGCGCAAGGGACGCAACCGCGTCGAAGTGCATGTGGTGGGCAGCCTGAAAAACCTCTTCGGCCCTCATTACAGCGCCGACAAGGGTATCGCAGGCCCGTGGCACTGGAACAACGTGCCCAAACAGCTGCCCGGCAGCGACTACGACCAGCGGGACTACGGCCTGCTGGAAGATTTCGAAATCGTCATGACAAAATAACGGATCACAAACCATGAAAATAGGATTGATCGCAGTAGGGCTGAACACCTACTGGCACCAGTTCGGCGGACTGCGCGAAAGGCTCGACGGCTACCGGAACGCCATAAAGGAAAAAATGGAAGCCTACGGCGGGCAGATCGTCGCCGACGCAGGCATGGTCGACGACGTGGACAAGGCTCACGCAGCCGCGGCCCTTTTCAGGCGCGACGAAGCCGAAGTGCTGTTCATCTTCATCTCGACCTACGCCCTTTCGTCCACGCTCATCCCCTTCCTCGGCGAGGGCATCCCGGTCGTGCTGCTCAACCTGCAACCCGCCCCGGCCATCGACTACGCCCGCCTCAACGGCATGTCCGACCGCGGGGAGATGACGGGCGAGTGGCTTGCCAACTGCCAGGCCTGTTCGCTGCCCGAATTCTGTTCGGTATTCAACCGCGCCGGCACCAAATACGACGTGGTGACGGGCTACCTCGACGACGCGCAGGCCTGGGCCGAGATCTACGGGTGGATCGACGCGGCGAAGGTCGCCTGCGGCATGCGCCGCAACCGCATGGGACTGCTGGGCAACTACTACGGCGGCATGGTCGACGTCTACTCCGACCTCAGGCTGCAGAGCACCGTCTTCGGCACCCATGCCGAAATCCTGGAGATGTGCGAACTGCACGAATTGCGCCGCTCGGTGACGCAGCGCGAGGCCGACGCGAGGGTCGCCGCGTTCGGCGAGGCGTTCGTCATCGACGAGGGCTGCACGCGGGAGGAGCTCGAGCGCGCCGCACGCACTTCCGTAGCGCTGGACAAACTCGCCGAAGCGCACCGGCTGGGTTCCCTGGCCTACTACTACGCGGGGGCGGCGGGCAACGCCTACGAGGACATCGTCACTTCGGTCATCGCCGGCAACACCCTGCTGACGGGGCGCGGCATCCCCGTCGCGGGCGAATACGAGGTGAAGAACGTGCAGGCCATGAAAATCATGTCGCTGCTGGGTGCCGGGGGCTGTTTCTCGGAATTTTACGGCATGGACTTCACCGACGACGTCATCCTGCTGGGGCACGACGGCCCGGCGCACTTCCTGCTCGGCGAAGAGAAAGCCCGCCTGGTGCCGCTTCCCGTTTACCACGGCAAACCCGGCAAGGGGCTGTCGATCCAGATGTCCGTGAAACACGGCCCGGTGACACTCCTGTCGGTGGTCGAAGGACGCGACGGGATTTCGTTCCTGCTGGCCGAAGGCGAATCGGTGCCGGGCCCCGTGCTGAACATCGGCAACATCAACAGCCGTTACAGGTTCCCGCTTCCCGCGCGGGAATTCATCGACCGCTGGAGCAAGGCGGGGCCTTCGCACCACTGCGCCATCGGTGTGGGACATGTCGCCGGAGCGATCCGCAAATACGCCGCGCTGCTCGGAATCCCGGTGACGGTCGTCTGCTGAGGAGGTTACCGCCCGGGCTGCCTCCGCTCGCGGCGGTACTGCTGGGGCGGGACGCCCTCCCTTTTGCGGAAGAATGTGGAAAAGTGGCTCGGGGTCTCGAACCGGAGCCTGTATGCGATCTCCGCGACGGTGAGCTCCGTCGTATCGAGCAGCTCTTTGGCACGCAGGAACCGGATCTGCGAGAGATATTGCGCAGGCGAGGCTCCGGCATACTGCCGGAACATCTTGCGGAACCACGAATAGCTGACCGACAGGCGTTCGGCGATCCCCTGCGGCGTGAGACCGCCCTCGACCTCGCGTTTGATGAGGGCGCGCGCCTCGTCGATCTTGCGGATGGCCATCGAGTCGTTGAACAGAAGGTTCCGGTGCTTGTAGTAGACCGAACCCAGCAGGAACTGCACGATCCCCGCCGCGACCTGCTGGTAACCGGCCTGTTCCCGGAGCGCATAGCCGACGAGCTCCTCGTACATGCCGATGATCGTCTGGCTGAATCCCAGCCCGAAAAGCGGGTTGCGCGGCGAAAAGAACCCGTTGGCGACCTGCGCATCGACGCTGCCGCCCCGGAATCCCACCCAATGTTCGAACCACCCGGTAGCCCTGTCGGGCTCGTAGGTATGCCACTCCCCGGGGAAGAGCAAGATCATCGTCCCGGCCCTGATCCGCTGGCGGCGGCACGAACGGGACTCGAAATAGCCCTCCCCGCGCGATATGTAGACCAACTGGTACTCCTTCAGGACGCGCCCCTTGCCGGGGTCGAAAATATGGGATTCGGGATGCTGCGCCTGCGGGTAGGAACTGTGCGCCGCGACCGCCTGGTACCCGGCCGTCGTGACGACCAGCCCCCACGCCTCGTCGTTGCGGCTGATGTTGAGATACTTTATGTTGCAGCCCGGTAGCGGTTCCATGCCTGAAAATATCGGATTCGACCCAAATTTACGAAAAAGTCCGCAGGACGCCAAACCCGGCGAAGGAAGATGCGGGCGGGAAAACGAAAAGGGAGCCCGGATTCGATTCCAGCGCTCCCTTTTCCGGGTGATTCCGGCGCGGTTCGAACGCGCGACCCGCAGCTTAGAAGGCTGCTGCTCTATCCAACTGAGCTACGGAACCATCGGCAAAACCGCACCCTGCGGTGACGATTTGCGCCGCAAAGATAGGAATTTTTTTCACAACAGCCCCCGGCTGAACGAAAAATATCACTTCCCGCAGGGATGCAACGGCCTGCAACCCCGCGGGAACCCGATTAGGGGCAC
>ENA-UERZ01001848-UERZ01001848.1-human-gut-metagenome-genome-assembly--contig:-NODE-1848-length-13467-cov-3.858252_pt1 | contig 13467 bp, 12 predicted proteins | sample MGYA00242997_ERZ507998 | MGnify/ENA primary metagenome ERZ507998 (study PRJEB26167, sample SAMN06115470) | human gut metagenome | host: Homo sapiens | place: China:Henan | collected 2016-06-23... | reverse complement strand
ACAAATAAACGAGTCGGGCGAACGGCACGATGAAGGATTTGCGAATAGAAATCGACGATAAATCGGGCTTCTGCTTCGGCGTGGTCCGGGCCATTTCGGAGGCCGAGAAGGCCCTCGCAGGGGGAGAAACGGTCTATTCGCTGGGCGACATCGTCCACAACCGGATCGAAGTGCAGCGGCTCGAAAAGCTGGGACTGAGCACCGTGACCCATGCCGACATGCCCCGCCTGACGGGCCGCCGGCTCTTCATCAGGGCGCACGGGGAGCCGCCGACGACCTACGCACGGGCCGCGGAACTGGGCATCGAAGTGATCGACGCCACCTGCCCGGTAGTCGCCCGTCTGCAGGCCCGCGTCGTCAAGGCCCACGAACGGATGCGCCCGGCCGGAGGGCAGGTCGTGATCCTCGGAAAACGGGGCCACGCCGAAGTGGTCGGACTCACGGGGCAGGTCCCCGACCAAACGATCGTGGTCGAAGGGGAGGCGGACCTCAGTCAGATCGACTTCACGCGCCCGGTGTACTTCCTCTCGCAGACAACCCAAAGCATCGCCCTGTTCGAAACGCTGGGGGCCGAAATGCGCCGCCGGGCGGCCAATCCCGCCGACGTGCATATCGACGACACGATCTGCCGGCAGGTCTCCAGCCGCGAACAGCACCTGCAGGAGTTCGCACGGCGGTTCGACGCGGTGGTTTTCGTCTGCGGACGCAAATCGTCGAACGGCAGGGTGCTCTTCGAAGTGTGCCGCACGGCCAACCCCCGGACCTGCAACATCGAGGAAGCCGCGGAGATCGACCCCGCATGGTTCGAAGGCGCGGAATCGGTCGGCATATGCGGCGCCACCTCCACGCCCAAATGGCTCATGCAGGAGGTCGCCGACCGCATCGGGAAGATCGGAAAGGGAAAATAGATGACAGAACAGCCGCCTGCGGCAAGGCCCCTCAAGAGGGGAGGACGGCAAAATTACAAACGACGCCAACGGCGGCGACCACGACCGGCCAAAGGCGCTGCAACGATACGAATCCAACAAAAACTGCTGTTATGAAATACTTCATCCGCTCGTTAAAATATTTCGTCGCCTTGTGCGTTCTATGTGCAGCGATCATGGCGCTGAACCGGCTGTCGGGCTTCGCGACGCTGACGCTCGAAGAGACCTTCTACGTGATGTTCCATACCACGCGCGGCATGATGCTGCCCGCGGTAATCGTCCTGCTCGCAGCCTTCTACCCCAAATTCGGCTTCGTACAGCGTAAGGTCGAGGGCGACGTCGGGGAGAACCGTGAACAGATCGTAAACGCCTTCAAATCGGCAGGCTTTTCGCTTCGCACCGACGAGGACGGCGTAATGACGTTCCGCGCCGACGGCCTGCTGCGCAAGCTGACGCTGCTGGGAGAAGACGAGATAAAAGTTTCACAGTACGGACAGTGGATCCTGCTCGACGGCATACGCCGCGGCGTGGCCAGAGCCGGATACAAGCTGGATTCGTACATACAAATGACAAAACATGATTAGAAAAGGATACCGTTATCTGCTCACGGCCGCCGCTGCCGCTTCGGCGGCAGCCCTGCTGACCTTCGCCGCCCGCAACGACTTCGGGCTGGGGCGCAACATGGAGATTACGGTCAATATGATGCGCGAACTGTCGCTGAGCTATGTAGACCCGGTGGACCCCGACAAACTCATGGAAGGGGCCGCCGAAGGCATGGTCCGCGACCTCGATCCGTACACCGAATTCATCCCTGAGGAGCAAATGTCCGACTTCGAGCTGCTCACCACGGGCAAATACGGCGGCGTGGGATCGCTCATCCGCCAAAAGGACGACTGGGTGAAGATCGCCCAGCCCTACAAGGGTTCGCCCGCCGACCGGGCCGGGCTGAAGATCGGCGACAAGATCCTCGCCATCGACGGCAAGGACGCCAAAGGCTTTACGACCGAGCAGGTCAGCTCCCGGCTCAAGGGGGAGCCGGGCAGCAAGGTCAAGGTGACCGTCGAGCACCTCGACGGCAGCACCGAGACCGTCACCCTGCAGCGCGAGCGCATCTCCATTCCGGGCGTGCCTTACACCGGCTGGGTGGCCGACGGCATCGGTTACATCCGTCACAGCGACTTTACCGAAGGGTGTTACGAAGACATGCGCGCAGCCGTCGAGAAGCTGCGCACCGGGGGAGAACTGAAGGGTCTGATCCTCGATTACCGCAGCAACGGCGGCGGCATCATGCAGGAGGCGATCAAGATTCTGGGCATGTTCGTTCCCAAAGGCACCGAGGTGGTAAGCACCAAAGGCCGTACGGAGGATTCGCGGCAGGTTTACCGCACCTCGTCGGAGCCGATCCTCCCCGACCTGCCGCTGGCGGTGCTCATCAACGGCAATTCGGCATCGGCGTCGGAGATCGTGACCGGCGCCTTGCAGGACCTCGACCGTGCGGTGGTCATCGGCCAGCGCAGCTACGGCAAGGGGCTTGTGCAATCGCCGCGGCCGCTGGGCTACAACGCCATGCTGAAGCTCACCACGGCCAAATACTACATCCCTTCGGGCCGCTGCATTCAGGCCATCGACTACTCCCACTCGCAGGAGGGTTCGGTAAAGGCCATACCCGACTCGCTCATCACCGAGTACCGGACCCGCGCCGGGCGCAAGGTCTACGACGGCGGGGGCATCATGCCCGACATCCGCACCGAACCCGAATACATCAGCCGCTTCGCGATGACGCTCTATGCGCTGGGATTCGTCGAGGATTTCGGCGACGACTACATGCGGCGTCATCCGGATCAACGGATCGACATCCGCAACTTCTCGATCACGGACCGGGATTACGCCGATTTCGCCGAATTCATGAAAGACAAGAAGGTGCCCTACGAATCGGACACCCGCCGCGCCCTCAAAGCGCTGAAAAAGGCCGCCGAGGACGACCGTTTCGCAGACCTCAAGGAGAAGTTCGACCGCGTCGAAGCCGAACTGAAGGACGACACGCAGACCAATCTGGAAACCTACCGCAAGGAGATCGTCGAGACGATCAACAACGACATCGTCATGCGCCACGGCTACCAGGCCGGCGTGATCGAGCACTCGCTGTCGGGCGACAAGGAGGTGAAAAAGGCCGTCGAGGTGCTCGGCGATCCCGCAGAGTACGCCCGAATCACCCGCGAGCAGGACACCAAGCGCAAGTAAAGACATGAAAATCAGGACTGAATTCTTCTCGTTCCGCAACCGGGTGGTGGTGATCGTCGTCGGGGTGACGCTCTGCGCCCTGTCGCTGCTCTACACCAACGACATGGCCCGGCGGCTCAAGGAGAAGGAGCAGCACGACGTGGCGCTGTGGGCCCACGCCATGGAGCGCGTGACGCGCGACGTGCTGGGCGGCTCGATCCAGGACCCGTTCGTGGCCGACATCATGTCCAACGGCAACAACATCCCGTTCATCATCACCAACGAGAACCTCGAAGTCATCAACTCGCACCTCATCCCCGAGAAGATCATCAACCATCCCGGACGGCTCCGGAAACAGATCGACAAATTTTCGGTCGACAACCCGCCGATCCCGGTGAAATTCTTCTGGTCGTCGCAGCATTACCACATCATCTTCTACGGCAAGTCGGCGCTGCTCAAGTCGCTCTACTACTTCCCCTACGTGCAGCTCCTCGTCATCACGGCCTTCATCGCACTGGGATTCATCGCCTTCCGCTCGTCGAAGCACGACGAGCAGAACCGCGTCTGGATCGGACTGGCCAAGGAGACCGCCCACCAGCTGGGAACCCCGACCTCGTCGCTGCTGGGATGGATCGAATACCTGCGTTCGCAGGATGTGGACCAGACGGCCGTCGAGGAGATGAACAAGGACCTCACGCACCTGATGAAGATCGTGGACCGTTTTTCGAAAATCGGCTCCGAGACGCCCCTCACCCCGGCGAACATCAACGAAGTGGTGGGCGAATCGGTCATGTATTTCCGCAAGCGCATTCCCCGCAACGTGACGCTCGACTACAACGGACTGGCCATCGCCCCCGTGCAGGCCAACATCAACGCCGCACTGTTCGAATGGGTCGTGGAGAACCTGATGAAAAACTCGCTCGACGCCCTGCAAGGCCACGGAGCCATCGACGTGCGGATTTCGTCGGACGACAGGAGCGTTATGATCGACGTGAAGGACACGGGCAAGGGCATTCCCAAGAGCAACTGGAAACGCATCTTCGAACCGGGATTCACGACCAAGACCCGCGGCTGGGGCCTCGGGCTGTCGCTCTCGCGCCGCATCGTCGAGGAGTACCACCAGGGTAAGATCGCCGTCATCGACTCCGAAATCGGCAAGGGAACCACCATTCGCATCACACTCAAACGCCACTTCGCCTGATGAACTCCTCGCCGGCACATACGCAATCCGCAGTGCCTGCGGCGGACTCGGTGTCCGGAACTCCGGACGCACCGGCCCGGACGGGATATGTCCCCGGTCCGGATACGCTCCGGGCGGAAACGGCCTTTGCGGGAACGAACTTTGCAAATCCGGCCTTTGCAAACCCGGCCTTTGCGGACGGCGGTTCCGCGCCGTTCTCCGTTGCAGCGACCGGTGCAGCCCCTTCCGAATGGCGCGACACGACCTCCGCCGCAATTTTCGGAGCGCAATCGACCCTCGCGGAACCCGCGCGCATTCCGCTCGCACCGCCTCCGCCGCTCGCGGAAAACGCCCTTTTCCAGAGTTTCGTGCTGCTGCTCGCCGCCACCTACGCCATGCTGCTCTACCGCAACCTGGGCGACGTGCGCACGCTGCTGGGCCGCATCTCGCGCGACGCGGCCACGGGCAAACGCTTCTCCGAGGACCCGGGCGGAAGCGGCTACTCGCGTTTCCTGAACATCGCCACCGCCATCGGCCTGCTCTTTCTGGGCGTCGCGGCGGTCAAATACGGCGACACGCTGATGCCCGGCCGGCTGGCAGCGTCCATTCCGCAGGGTGCAGCCTTGATTTTCAGCCTGCTGGTTTCGCTCGCCTCGCTGGGCATAGCCGCCTATCAGACAATCGCCGTGCGGCTGGCCGGAGCGCTGACCCTCTCGCAGCCCTTCATCGCACAGCTCATGCTGCTCAAACGCACCTGTTTCGCCCTCGGGATGATCCTCATTTCACCCCCGCTGCTGCTCTTCGCACTCTGCCCGCAGGGCACGGGCGGCGTCTGGTTCTGCATCATCGCCGTCGAATTGGCCGCAGCGGCCGTCTTATACCTCAAGGAGACATTAAACCTGTTTCTTTCCAAAAAAGTTTCGATTTTGCATTGGTTTTTGTACCTTTGCACCGTGGAAGTCTTCCCTGTCAGCCTATTATGGCTGCTTGCAGTAAGATGAAACGGCAAAGACAAACCTAAATCAATTCGCAACATTGAAAGTAAAAAGTGTATTAGTTTCGCAGCCGAGGCCCGCTGTCATCGAAAAGTCCCCGTTCTACGAATTGTCCCAGAAACACCACGTGGAAATCGCCTACCGGCCCTTCATCCGCGTAGAAGGCGTCTCCCTGAAGGAGTTCCGCGCCCAAAGGGTCGAAATACTCACGCACACGGCCGTCATATTCACATCGCGTACGACAGTCGACAGTTTTTTCCATATCTGCGAAGAGGCGCGCATCACCGTGCCCGAAACCATGAAATACATCTGCCAGACGGAGGCCGTAGCGCTCTACCTGCAGAAATACATCGTCTACCGCAAACGCAAGATCTCGTTTGCCGACGGCTCGTTCACGTCGCTCATCGAACTGATCATCAAACACAAGGAGGAGAAATTCCTGCTGGCGTTGAGCGAACCCCACAAACCCGAACTGCCGGAAACGCTCGCCAAGCTCAAACTCTCGTTCGATCCCGTCATCCTGGCCCGCACGGTCGCCGGAGATCTGGACCACGTTAAAATGGCCGACTACGACCTGCTGGCGCTCTATTCGCCCTCGGACGTGAAAACCCTCATCGAGAAGTTCGGAACCGACGGCCTGCCCGCCGTGGCGGTATTCGGCGAAGGCACGCTGCGCGCCGCCCTCGGGGCCGGAATCACCGTGCTGGCCAACGCCCCGACGCCCGAAGCCCCCTCGATGGTCAAGGCCATCGACATCTACCTGCAAAAGGTGCAGAAAGGCGAGGAGATCGAGCCGGTGGAACTGGTGACCGACGCCCGCAAGGAAGAGTTCATCCGCAGCCAGCAGCACAAGCTGGCCAAGAAGGGCCGCACGCGCCGTCCGACCACGGAATCCCGCAAATAAGGGCCGCAAGCCCCCTGCCGCCATGTCCGCACACTCGCTACCCCGCACCGAAAGGCTCCGTTCGCTCGGGGCCGTGCGCCGTCTGTTCGAGAGCGGCGAAAGCGGCTTCATCTTCCCGTTCCGCTACGTGTGGTTCGCGGAGCCTGACACCGAGCAATCGGTCGAGGTGCTCTTTTCCGTCCCCAAAAAGTTCCACAAACGGGCCAACAAACGCAACCTCGTGCGGCGGCGCACGAAGGAGGCCTACCGCCTGCAAAAGCAGATTCTGCACGACGGCCGGCCGGTCAACCTGGACCTGGCGCTGATCTACTCGTCGAAGGAGACGCTACCTTATAAAACCGTCGCAAATGCAGTCCGCAGGATTCTGGAATCGGTCGTGGAGCATCTTTAAACAGGCCTGCGCCCTGCCGCTGATCGGACTGGTGAAGTTCTACCAGCTCTGCATCTCGCCCTTCACGCCCCCGTCGTGCCGGTTCACCCCCACCTGCTCGCAGTATGCGCTCGAGGCGTTGCGCAAATACGGCCCCCTGAAAGGACTGTGGCTCGCCCTGCGGCGGCTGTCGAAGTGCCATCCGTGGGGCGGCAGCGGCTACGACCCCGTGCCGTAGCGCAAAAACGGCCGGCCGACCGGCCGACCGGCCCCCTCCTTCCGAAGAGTCGCGTCACCATTTGCTTTTGAACCCATTTTCCTTCCGGCAATAAAGATCATATCCTTTTCGGAGAAAAACAATCCCGACCCTGACGATCAGGGTCGGGATTCCGCCTTTAAACAGAACGATTCGGCCCGGACGGACAGATCAATCGTGCAGGTCGTCGCACCGCTCGGCCGCGGACTCGAATTCGAGCGTCGCATGGGGGATTCCGGCATGGTTCAGGAGGTCTTTCAGATCGTGTTTCACCTCCTCCATACGGGACAGGCTTTCGAGCACGACATGGGCCGTCAGGGCGTTTTCCGTCGTACTGATAGCCCAGACATGGATGTGGTGGACGGCCTTCACGCCCGGAACGTCCGTCATCTTCCGCCCGATCGCGGCCACGTCGATCTCCCCGGGAACGCCGTCGAGCGACAGACGCAGGCTGTCGCGCGTCAGCGACCAGACCGACGCCACGATCACCGCGGCGACGACCAGTCCCACGACAGGGTCGACGATCGTCCAGCCCGTCCACGAGATCACGAGTCCCGAAACGAGCACCCCGACCGACACCAGCGCATCGGCGGCCATGTGCAGATATGCACCCTTGACATTCAGATCACGGTCCTTGTCCTTCAGAAACAGCCACGCCGTGAAGCCGTTGATCGCCACCCCGACGCCCGCCGTCCAGGCGATGGCGCCGCCTTCGACCGGCGCGGGATGCAGCATGCGGCCGATGCTCTCGGCGACGATGACCCCCACGGCGATCAGCAGGATCACCGAGTTCAACAGCGAGATCAGCACCGTGCTTTTCTTGTAACCATAGGTGTAGCGGGGCGTAGCCTGCGCCTGCGCCAGCCGGAAGGCCAGCATGGCCAGCAGCAGGCTGGCGACGTCGGAAAGGTTGTGCCCGGCATCGGACAGCAGGCCCATCGAGCCGTAGGAGAGGCCGACGGCGAATTCGACGACGACGAAAGCCACGTTGAGCGCAATGCCCAGAATGAAGGCCTTGTTGAGCGACGTAACCGTGCGCTCGTGGTGATGGTGTTCGTGTGTCATGGCTGCGGATCGGTTATGGTGTCCTTGATTTCGGAGAGTTCGACCAGTTTGTTGACGATGGCGTAGATCGTAAGTCCCGCCGCGGAGTGAATTTGCAGTTTCGCGGCAATGTTACGGCGGTGGGTGATCACGGTATGGGCCGAGATGCAGAGCGCATCGGCGATCTGTTTGTTGGTCATGCCCTTTACCACGCAGACGATGATCTCCTTTTCACGGGCGCTCAACGGCTCGGGTTTCACCGTGCGGGGACCCGCCGCCGCCAGCCGCTCGACGGCCGGGATGAAGAGTTCGTCCTCCACGGCGTTGTGCGAGGCGAGTTCGTGCTCGCAGTTGAAGATGTCGAACAGCACGCCGTTGAGTTCGTTCGAGCTGCCCGAAGGGTAGTATTTGATGATGATATTCTTCAGCTCGCGCAGCTTGATATCAATCTGGTCGTGCTGGCGGCGGAAGATGTCGATCGAATAGGCCGTGTTCTTCTCGCCCGAGAGCAGCGACTCGACATACGGAAAAACGGTCTGCTCCTCGTAGGACATGTGGCGCTGCACTTCGGCGGCATACTCGTCGAAAAAGCGCATGATGGCGAACGAAACGTCGCTTAGGGCGCAGTCGACCGCCTCGATCAGTTTCCGCCGGATGGCCGGAAGCCGGAAGTCCAGGAAATAGCCGTGGGAGTTGTGCAGATAGTCGGTCAGCGAACGGACCGAGACCTCGCCGGCCAGCTCCGCGCCGTTGCCGAAGTTCATCAGCATGTTCACCACGGCGAGGAACGTCGCGGCGTCCACCCTGCTCTCGGCGCACACCTCGGCGATGGTCTTGTCGCCGAATCCCAGCGCAATGCCGAAACGGCTCATCACCTGCAACACGGCATAGCGGTCGCAGACCAGATCGCACATCCGGTCGTCACCCGCATATCCACCATTTTTATACATAGACAACGTGAATCCGGTGCATCGGATTGAATTTTTTTCGCCCGGATTTCAAACATGGAATGCACCGGATTCCCGTTACAGCGCCTACCGCGCCGGTTCCATATTGACAATCCTCCCCAATTCCCCTTTGCCAAGGGGGACTTATACCTGCCATCAGGTATTCATTTCGACGCCACAAAGATATGCGGACAAGCGCCGTGCCGCAATACCTAAAAAAGGGTATTTTCAGCGGCGTCCGATATCCACGTAGGTCGTCTGCAACATCGTGCGCCCCACGTCGAGCAGTTCGGGATTCGTCTCCGTCACGGCACGGCCGCCCGTCGCGTCCCACACCGCCTCGCCCGAGGCGTCGACCACGCCGAAACCGTCGTTGAAGGCGTAGTAGGCGAACTTACGGGGGGGGGTCGGTGCGAAAATGTCCTTGCTGTAATCGAAATCGTCGTGCGGAACGCCCAGTTGGGCGAGCAGCGTCGCGGCAATGTCGATCTGCGAGGCGTAGTCCTCCACCACACGCGGCCGGGCGACGGCCCCGCCCGTCCAGATCATCGGAATGCGGTGGCGCAGCGGTTCGTTGTAGGCCAGCGTCCGCGGGTAGGGATAGCCGTGGTCGGCGACCAGCACGACGAGCAGGTTTTCCCACGCGGGCGAAGCCTTCAGACGGTCGATCATCTTCCCCACGCAGTCGTCCGAAAAGGCCATTGCGTTCAGCACCCGGTCATCGAACTTCGCATAGGGGACGTCGAAGGGCGTATGGCTGCTCAACGTCAGCAGTCCCGCGAGAAACGGCTCGCGGGATTCGCTCAACGCGATCACGCGGTCGGCGAACCAGTCGCACATCAGCCGATCGTCGTAGCCCCAGTCCGAAGCCGGGGCGTCGAAGCGCAGGTCCTTCTGCCAGATCAGCTCCTGCCATCCCGTGGCGTACATGTAGGAGGCCTGGTTGGTGAAATTGAGGTCGCCGCCGTAGGCGAAACTCGTCTTATACCCCTCTCCCGCGAGCGAACGCGCCACCGAGGGCAGGTTGCGGCTCTTGGCCGGGAGTTTCATAATCGACATGCGCGTCTGCGCCGGGAATCCGCTCAAAATCGCCACCTCGCCGCGGTCGGTGCGGAACGAATTGGCGAAGAAATTCTCGAACCAGACGCCCTCGCGTTTCAGCCGTTGCATGTTGGGCATGACGGGTTCTCCGTCGACCTCGGCGTCCATCACCGTCCGGGCGAAGCTCTCCAGAATGACGATCACCACATTGGGCCGCAGCGTGTCGAGCACCCGCTCCGTGGGTCCCGCAGCCGGACCGTTGCCCCGCAGGGCGTCGAACTTCGCGGCCCGCGTCTCTTCGTCGAAGAAGGGGTATTCGCCGGCATAGTCGGCACGGTCGCCGAGACTGGACAGGAACGAGAAAACGGGGTTCGTGGCCGCATGGTTCAGAAACGGCACGGGGCTGAAATAGACCTTCGAAACATTGGCCACCGAGGCCCCCAGCCCGCCGCGGATCGCCAGGAAGTCGAATCCTGCGAGCACGACGACGACGAGACTTCCGGGCAGGGCCAGCCGCCAGCCGACGGGACGTCCGTCGAAAATGCGCAGGATGCGACAGTAGGCCCAGAGCATCGGCGCGGCATACGCGGCGGCCAGCAGCGTCTGCCGCACGCCGAGCCAGAAATCGACGCTCGCCATCGCCTCCTCGGGATCGGAGAGGTAGATCAGCACCGTCGCATCAATGCGGAACCCCCAATGCTCGTACAGCGCGACGTCGACGGCGAAGATCACGGCCGTCACCACGGCGATCAGCGCAAAATAGGCTGTCAGCACGCCCCGCCACACCCGTTCCGGGATACGCACCCACAGCGAGAGAAGCACGGCCAGGAGAGGCAGCGCGGTGACATAACCCGCGACGGTCATGTCGAGCGTCAGCCCGTGCCACAGCACCTCCATCCAGCCCCCGAAACCCGCCCCGGCCGCCTCTGCGGCATACCACGCCATAAAGACGGGTTTCTGCACGGCCATCGCGAGGACGGTCGCACAGAACACGGCAACGAGGAAAGCGAGTTTTCGGCGCATTACTTATTCCTATTTTTTGATTTCAGACAGGGTGGTTTCGGGCATCGCGCCGCACGGGACGGATGGGCAGTGCCGAAGTACGCCCCAATCGTCACGCGCAAGGGATGTGCGGAAATAGCCGCATAAAACCGAAAAACTATATTTTTTCGCCGTAGGCCAGGTCTCCCGCATCTCCGATGCCGGGAACGATGTAGGAGCGCGAAGTCAGCTCCTCGTCGACGACGGCCGTCCAGATCGTGGTGGTCTGCCGCGGCATGTTCTTCATGGCATAGTCAAGCCCCTGCTCACTGGCGACGACCGCGGCGACGTGGGTATGGGCCGGCGTACCGCCCTTCTCGCACAAGGCGTTGTAGGTCAGCACGAGCGACGATCCGGTGGCCAGCATCGGATCGACCAGCAGCAATGTCTTGCCTTCGAGGCTTCCGCACGAGATGTACTCGACCTTCACGGTGAACTTGCCGTCCTTGGTGCTCTTGCGATAGGCCGAGACGAAGGCGTTCTGGGCGTCGTCGAAGTAGTTGAGAAACCCCTGATGATAGGGAAGTCCCGCACGGAGAATCGTCGCCACCACGATCTGCTCGTCGATCATCTCGACGGTGGCTTCACCCAGCGGCGTCTCGACAACGCACGGTTTGTAGCTGAACGCTTTCGATATTTCGTAGGCCGTGATCTCGCCGATGCGCTCCATGTTGCGGCGGAAACGCATCGAATCCCGCTGAATCCGCTTGTCGCGGATTTCTGCGATGAATTTGTTGAGAACGGTGTTCTGCTGGGAGAGGATATGCAACGTCATGGTTGAGTGGGTTTGGTTGGTTGTCAGTAGAGGAAATTGTTGAACGGATAACGCCCGGCGTGAATCTCGCGCACCATGCCGTACAGATCCGAGCGGAATTTTTCCAGATTGGTCTTCGCCAGCGCCGAGAGGAAGATGCAGGGCGTGTTGGCCCGTGCGATCCAGCTCTTTTTAAGCTCCTCCAGCGAGAGGTTCTCGCGCGTGGCGGGCGTCAGGTCGTCCTCCTCCTTCTCGATATAAGTATAGGCGTCGACATTGTTGAAAACCAGATAGACGGGTTTGTCGCCCGCGCCGATCTCCTGCAGGGTCTGCTTCACCACGGCGATCTGCTCCTCGAACTGCGGGTGCGAAATGTCCACCACATGAACCAGCAGATCGGCTTCGCGAACCTCGTCCAGCGTCGATTTGAACGACTCGATCAGTTCCGTGGGCAGTTTGCGGATAAAGCCCACCGTGTCCGAAAGCAGGAAGGGCAGATTGTCGAAAACCACCTTGCGGACCGTGGTGTCGAGCGTGGCGAAGAGCTTGTTCTCGGCGAAAACCTCGCTTTTCGAAATCAGGTTCATCAGCGTCGATTTGCCCACGTTGGTATAGCCGACCAACGCCACGCGGACCATTGCGCCGCGGTTCGAACGCTGCACGGCCATCTGGCGGTCGATCTTCTTGAGGTCCTCCTTCAGTTTGGCGATGCGGTTGCGGATGATGCGGCGGTCGGTCTCGATTTCGCGCTCTCCGGCGCCGCCGCGGGTTCCCGTACCGCCCCTCTGGCGTTCGAGGTGGGTCCATAGACCCGACAGCCGGGGCAGCATGTATTCGTAATTGGCCAGCTGCACCTGCGTCTTGGCGTAAGCCGTCCGGGCACGCGACATGAAGATGTCGAGGATCAGACGCGTGCGGTCCAGCAGACGGCAGGGCATCTCCTTTTCGATGTTGCGCGTCTGCGAGGGAGTCAGTTCGTCGTCGAAGATCACCACGTCGATTTCATGCTCCCGGCAATACGCGGCGATCTCCTCCAGTTTGCCGGGACCGACGTAGATGCGCGACGAAGGCTGCGGCAGCCGCTGGGTGAAACGTTTCACCGAACAGATGTCGGCCGTCTCGGCCAGAAACTCCAGTTCATCGAGAAACTCCTCGGTCTGGCGCGGGTCCTGGTTGTCGCGGATGACGGCGACCAGCACGGCGCGTTCGCGGCAATCGGCCGCGGCGACAGGCTGGGGATTCAATTTATTTTCTTCCAAAACAATTCTATTTTATTTCCGGTTTCAACTCCGGCTTCCGCCGGGTCGGACAACGTGCTGCAAACACGATGCTACAAATAAGGGTATCCGCCCGAAAGCAGGATACCCTCAAAAAGTTCAGCCGTAACGCCTTAATTTGCATGCGGAACTCGACCGGCAGGGCGTATCTGACATGCACCGTCTGATTCCGCCGTTTCCCGGGGCTCCATTCGGCGATTCGTTCGACACACGGCCCTTTCATCCGCCGGCGAACGGCCGGGCGGATATTCCCGTCCCGGACTTTAGTTATGTACGCGGAAGTCTACCGGCAGGGTATACTTCACGCGAACCACCTGGTTACGCTGTTTGCCGGGGCTCCACTTCGGAGACTTGTTCAGTACGCGGATGGCCTCCTCGGAGAGCGAACGGTCGGGCGTCTGAAGCACCTGAATATTGGTCAGACGGCCGTCCTTCTCGATCACGAACGAGAGAACCACACGACCCTGGATACCGTTTTCGAGGGCGATCTGCGGGAACTTCAGGTTCTGCTG
>ENA-UERZ01001843-UERZ01001843.1-human-gut-metagenome-genome-assembly--contig:-NODE-1843-length-13517-cov-5.283110_pt1 | contig 13517 bp, 10 predicted proteins | sample MGYA00242997_ERZ507998 | MGnify/ENA primary metagenome ERZ507998 (study PRJEB26167, sample SAMN06115470) | human gut metagenome | host: Homo sapiens | place: China:Henan | collected 2016-06-23... | reverse complement strand
GAGGACGGATTGCCATGAAATATAACATACCTCCCAGAAGAACAATATAGAGAACCCAGAACATCGGACCACTTGTCATTCCATTTTCCTCCTTCACACCTACCGCCGCCTCGCCGCAGTAGTTTCTTATTCATCAGACGCCGTACTGATCGCACGGCCGGAACCTTCCATACCGGCAAGCTTGGCCGCTTTATACTCAGCATAACGGTGTTCCTCGATGGCGTCGCGAATCTCTTTCATCATTGTATTATAAAAATACAAATTATGCAAGGTACATAATCTCATTCCAAGCATTTCTTTTGCCTTCAGCAGATGGCGTATATAGGCCCTGCTGTATGAACGGCAGGCAGGACAGCCGCATCCTTCTTCTATGGGACGGGAATCCAGCTCGTATTTCTGGTTAAACAGATTCAGCTTGCCCTGGTTGGTGTACACATGGCCGTGGCGTCCGTTCCTGGATGGATATACGCAGTCAAAGAAGTCCACGCCCCGGTCAACCGCTTCCAGGATATTGGCCGGAGTTCCCACGCCCATCAGATATACAGGCTTGTCCTCAGGCAGGCAGGGCACTGTCACATCCAGAATATGATACATCTCCTCGTGGCTCTCGCCCACCGCCAGTCCGCCCACTGCATAGCCGTCCAAGTCCATTTCCCGTATAGTCCTTGCATGCTCCATACGTATCTCATCCACCACGCCGCCCTGGTTGATGCCGAACAGCAGCTGCTGACGGTTCACCGTGTCCGGCAGGGAGTTAAGACGCTCCATCTCGGTCTTGCAGCGCGCCAGCCAGCGGGTGGTGCGCTCCACTGAATGCCGGATGTAGTCGTCGCTTGCATGGCTGGGAGGGCATTCGTCAAACGCCATGGCAATGGTGGAACCCAGATTGGACTGAATCTGCATGCTTTCCTCAGGCCCCATGAATATCTTGTGGCCGTCGATATGGGAATTAAAGTAAACCCCTTCTTCCTTAATCTTGCGCAGTCCTGCCAGGGAAAATACCTGGAACCCGCCGGAATCCGTAAGGATAGGGCGGTCCCAGTTCATGAACCTGTGCAGCCCGCCAAATTCCCTTATGAGCTTGTCGCCGGTGCGCACATGGAGATGATAGGTATTGGACAGCTCCACCTGGGTGCCTATTTCCCGCAGATCATCCGTTGATACAGCTCCCTTGATGGCGCCCACTGTTCCCACATTCATGAACACAGGCGTCTCCACGGTACCGTGTACTGTTTCCATACGGGCGCGCTTGGCACGCCCGTCCTTTGTTATGACTTGATATTTCATATGATATGCCTCAATTATTCCTCATCGTCTGCCAGAGCAGCTTTAATCATGATGGCGCACTCAATCCGCTTCTTCTGCATCTCACAGCCAATGTCATATGCCCCGTTGATGGATCCGCTGAAGTTATACGCGTTGGCAGAACAGCCGCCGCTGCAGTAGAACCTGGCAAAGCAGTCCTTGCACCCCGGCTTGGCGTATACATTGCAGGTCTTGAACTCATCCCTGATATCCGTGTTCACAACACCTGTGTCCACATTGCCCATAAGGAATTTTTCATTGCCCACAAACTGGTGGCAGGGATAGAGATCGCCCCAGGGGGTCACCGCCAGATACTCAGTGCCGGAACCGCAGCCTGCCATGCGCTTAGCCACGCAGGGTCCTGCCTTTAAGTCCAGCATAAAATGGAAGAAGTTGAATCCCCTTCCCTCCTTTTTACGCTTGATATACTCCAGGGCCAGGCGGTCGTATTCCTTTAAGATGGCCGGGATATCTTCCTCCTTGATGGCGTAATCCTCTGACGGGTCAGCCACCACCGGCTCCATGGACATCTGCTCAAACCCCAGATCCGCATAATGGAGCACGTCGTCTGCAAAGTCCAGATTGTTCCTGGTGAATGTACCGCGGACATAATAATTCATCTGCTTCCTGCTGTCCGCAAACTTCTGGAACTTGGGGACAATCAGGTCATAGCTGCCGCTGCCGTTACGGAAGGGGCGCATCTTATCGTTGACATCCCTTCGTCCGTCCAGGCTCAGCACCACATTGCTCATCTCACGGTTGCAGAATTCCATTACCTCGTCATTTAGCAGAACACCGTTGGTTGTCAGGGTAAAACGGAATTTCTTGTGGTGGGCTTCCTCCTGGGAACGGCCGTATTCCACCAGCCGTTTCACCACATCCCAGTTCATCAGAGGCTCGCCGCCAAAGAAGTCCACCTCCAGGTGCTCCCTGTTTCCGGAATTGGCAATCAGGAAATCCAGTGCCTTCTTTCCCACCTCATAGCTCATGAGGGCGCGGCGTCCATGATACTCGCCTTCCTCTGCAAAGCAGTAACGGCAGGCCAGATTGCAGTCATGGGCAATGTGCAGGCACAGTGCCTTCACCACCGTCTTCCTCTTCTTAAAGTCTACCACAAAATCCCTGTAAATATCCTTGGTAAGGAGCTGCTCTGCTTCAATCAGCTGACCGATTTCATCCAGCGCCTCCTCTATATCCTCCTGGCTGTATCTGTCCTTCAGACAGACCCTTACCTCTTCCTTCACATCTGAAGGCAGGGCAGCGGGCGCTTCCATCTCCGGAATCCGCTGTGAAACCAGCTGCACGGCGTCGTAGACCACCGGGTCCACCACATGGACGGATCCGCTGTTGACATCCAGGACAATATGATAACCATTATTTATATACTGATGAATCACGAATTTACTCTCTCTTTCCAAGGGCCAGTGGCCCCAAATCCTGTGCATGGTAAAGCCCCTATAATCCCATCGACCATAGGGGCTTGCAACCAATTTCCTGTATGTATCTCTTCTGACCGGCGATTAGCGGTTAGCGTTCTCGCAGCTCTGGTTTCCTACTGTACAGGATGTCTTGCAGGCTGACTGGCAGGAAGTCTGGCACTCGCCGCATCCGCCCTTCTTCATTGTGTCCTTTAAGGTATTGGTATTCAATGTCTTAACGTGCTTCATACTACGGCACCTCCTATTCATTTAATATTATTAATTATTTGAAACTATAATTCCTTGAAATTATAACACAGGTTAAAGTCCCTTGCAACGGTATTTTCAAAGGTTTGTCATATTAAAGGCTCCCCCGGGAATATACTGCAACATAGATTCTTTCAAAAGGAGAACAATATATGGAAAATGGTATTGTGAAGCCCATGCTCCGCTCCCTGCTCATCTCCTATGTGCTGTCAGGAATCCTTCTGGCTGCCCTGGCCTTTGCCCTCTATAAACTGCGCCTGAAAGAGGGACAGGTGAACCTGATGGTGTATGCCGTGTATCTTTTGACCTGCTTATGCGGCGGTTTTCTGGCGGGCAAACGCATCCGGCAGCGCCGGTTCTTCTGGGGGCTTCTGTCAGGGCTTCTGTACTTCCTGGTGCTTTTTGCAGTGTCCTGGGCCATGAATATGGGGTCAGCCATTGATATGGAGCGGTCTGTCACCGTCATGGGCATATGCGCGCTGGGAGGAACCATAGGGGGGATGCTCAGTTAATGTTCAAAAGAGAGAATACCTGATTCCAGTCATGGCCATGGAATCCGGTCATTCTCTCTTCTCTTCCATCAGATGCCCTTTGCCGGGCCTTATTTTTTCTTATTTCTTTTTCTTCTTCACCCCCGCGTCTTCCAGGCTCCCCACAGCCTGTGCCAGCACAAAGACAGCACTTCCCAAAAACACGAACATGTCGCCCAGATTGAACACCACCTTCTTAAGGGATTTCCATTCAATGGTGAAGTAATCCACCACATACCCGCGCACCACACGGTCGTACAGATTGCTGAGAGCGCCTCCCATCACAAGAGACAGGCCCAGCTTCTCCCCGGTCTTTCCCTTATCCTGCATCATGGCTGCCAGTGCTCCGGCCATGGCCGAAATCACCATAAGCGGAATCCCCTTTCCCAATTCCGGTCTTTCCTTCATAAATCCGAAGGGAAAACCGCTGTTGTGGTTCTTATGAAGCTTTATAAATCCTTTGGCAGACGGCAGGTCCCTTGGAAACGTGTCGTCCTCCTGACCTTCCACCATGCTCTTGACCCCCAGGTCCAGGGCAGCCAGCCCGCCTATTATCCAGCCATAAATCATAGATTCGCCTTCCTTTCCACCCTTTTATTTCATTTTACTATGGTTTCACACCTCCGTCCAGTGAAAGGTTTCTGAATTCAAGCATATACTATAACAAATATCCTGCCCGAGGTGTGCCATGGCAGACTGCCCATTTAATTCCGCCGACGAGAATATTGCTGATTTCATATACAGAATTGGAAGCCAGCAGCAGATAGTCGGCAATCCGGCCGATATTCCCTGTATGGATTATGTGAACGATGAATACAATATCATCTACACTCCTCTGGATACCGTAACCCCCATTTCCCTGGCCCGATACAGCTACTATACTGTACCCGGACTTTTTTCCCTTCTGGACAGTTCCAGCATGGAGGCCTCCGGCATACTTACCACCTTTGCCGCGCCTGCCCTGGGAAACAGGGGGCGCGGAACCCTAATAGGTATCGTGGATACCGGCATTGACTATACCAACCCCTTATTCCGCTATCAGGACGGCTCCACCCGAATCGCCGGACTGTGGGACCAGAGCATCCCCACAGGAGAGGATGTCATTCCTCCCGGCGTGCCGGCCTATTATGAACTCAGCGGCGCCTCTTATGGCACTGAATTTACCAGGGAGCAAATCAACCAGGCCCTTGCCTCCGACAGCCCCCTGGACCTAGTGCCCTCCACAGACACCAATGGCCACGGTACCTTCCTGGCCGGTATTGCCGCCGGCGGCTCCCTGCCGGAACAGGACTTCACTGGCGCGGCTCCGGAATGCGAGATCATAGTGGTCAAACTGAAACAGGCAAAACGCTATCTCCGCGAATTCTACCTTGTCAGCCAGGACGCAGATGCTTATCAGGAAAATGACATCATGATGGGAATTAAATACCTGAGGGTGACCGCATTCCGCCTTGGACGCCCCCTCATCATCCTCATAGCCCTTGGCTCCAACCTTGGAAGCCATGAAGGTACCTCACCCTTAAGCAGCGTTGTACAGGATGCCAGCCGTTTCCTGGGCCGGGCAGCGGTCATCGCGGCAGGCAATGAGACAGGCCGGGCCCATCACCATTTCGGCACCATTCCGTCCGGACAGGAGTGGGATGATGTGGAAATCCGGGTGGGACCGGAGGAATCCGCCCGCGGTTTTTCCCTGGAGCTCTGGGCATCCACTGCCGATACCTACTCTGTGGGCTTTGTCTCCCCCAGCGGCGAGATAATCTCCCGTATTCCTATTATAGCCAGGAACGAGACCTCTATCCCTTTTCTTCTGGAACCAACGGTCATTACGGTCAATTACCAGCTCATTGAATCCGGCGCCGGAAAACAGCTGATATTCATGCGTTTTAGAAATCCTGTGGCCGGCATATGGAAGGTGCGGGTCTATAATACCCAATATTTTACAGGAGAATTCCATATGTGGCTGCCCTCCGAGGGACTGGTATCGGATGAGACCGTATTTCTGCGTCCCACTCCCGACACCACCATTACCCTGCCCGGCAATACGGCCGCGCCCATTACAGTGGGGGCCTATAACCACCTGAACAACAGTATTTACATCCACTCCAGCCGCGGCTTCACCCCTTCCGGTATTGTAAAGCCGGAGCTGGCAGCTCCAGGCGTCAATGTAATGGGGCCTTCTGTAGGCCGCAGAGCTGGCGGATCCGTACCCATGACCACCCGCAGCGGCACCTCAGTGGCTGCCGCCCACGTGGCCGGCGCCGTGGCCAGCCTCTTTGGCTGGGGAATCGTGGAGAGCAACCAGATTACCATGAGCCAGGCGTCCGTGAAATCTTATTTGATCCGGGGTGCAAGAAGAAATCCAGCACTCCGCTACCCCAACGAAGAATGGGGCTACGGAGCACTGGATTTATATGAAACCTTCCGGCGTATCAGGGAATAACCCTCTGTTCAGTAAGGTAAATGAGCCATGCAAAGGTATGAATTATCCACGCATCTGTATCAATGGTCCGCCGCTTTTTTCCAGATAGGGACGGGTGACAACAACAGAGCCGATATTAGGGTCCTTGGGAATCTCATACATGATATCCAGCATGAATTCCTCCAGAATGGCCCTCAGCGCCCTGGCCCCGGTCCCTCTCTTGATGGCTTCACCGGCAATCCATTTAAGGGCCTCATCCTCAAAGACCAGCCGCACCTCATCCATCTCCAGCAGACGCTCATACTGCTTGGTGATGGCATTCTTCGGCTCTTTCAGGATGCGGACCATCATATCCTCCGTAAGCCCCTGAAGGGTTACTGTCACAGGAAGCCTTCCCAGAAACTCAGGAATCATTCCAAAGGTCCGCAAATCCTCATTGGTCACCTGCCCCAGAATATCGGGATCCTTATCATATGTATCCTTCAGTATAGAACCAAAGCCCATGGTGGTTTTCTTCATCAGGCGCTCCTTAATGATTTCCTCCAAATCGGGGAAGGCGCCGCCGCAGATGAACAGGATATTATCCGTATTCACTGTTGCCATGGGTGTCATGGCGTTTTTCTGGTTGGAGCCTACCGGCACCTCCACAGTGCTTCCCTCCAGCAGCTTGAGCAGCTCCTGCTGTACGGATTCGCCGCTTACATCTCTGGTATTGGTCTGTTTCTTCTTGGCAATCTTGTCAATCTCATCAATGAATATGATTCCCCTCTGAGCCCGCTCCACATCGTTATCCGCAGCAGCCAGAAGCTTGGACACCACGCTTTCTATATCATCGCCGATATAACCGGCCTCTGTCAGGGAGGTGGCGTCGGCAATGGCCAGCGGTACATCCAGAAGTCTGGCCAGCGTCTTAACCAGATAGGTCTTTCCGCTTCCCGTTGGACCAATCATCAGTATGTTGGACTTTTCAATGACAATGTTCTTATCTGTTCCGGCATCCTCCCCTGCCCCGTCCTGAGGCGGCTGGTCCAGAAATGCCCTTTTATAATGGTTATATACAGCCACTGCCATTACCTTCTTGGCCTTTTCCTGGCCGATAACATATTCGTCCAGCTCTGCCTTGATGACATGGGGCGCCGGTATGTCCTTCATGGTCAGGACCGGCTGTTCCTTGGCTTTTTTCTTGATTTTCTGCTTTTTGGGGATTTCCACTGCGGGAGGCGTCATGTTCAGGTCATTGAGGTTCATGTTCATATAGGGCATATTGGGCAGTTTGGAAAAATCCATGCCCCCCTTTGTCACGGAATCAAATGCTTTCTGCATACAGTCATGGCAGAGATTCATGCCGCCGGGCATGGATATCATGGGGCCGGCCTTGCTCTCAGGCCGCCGGCACATGTAACACACCTTTTCATAGCGGTCTTCTTCCTTTTGTTTGTCTTTATCTTCACCATGGCCGGATGTCTCCACATCCTGGGTATACTCTTTCTCGTCCAAGTCAGTTCTCCTCTCTGTTAAAGGGCGTACCGGGCCGTTCCATCGTCCCGCCGCTTAACGTAAAGTATATAACAAAATGCTTCCCCAAACAAGAGGAAGCATTTTCATTTCACATTGTTTTGAAAAATTTTAGTTATTGGGCCTGTGTTTCCGTATTCTCCTGGGGCATGGCCTTCAGCGTGATGGTGACCGTCCTTTCCTGGTATTCCCCGTCCTTCTGGGACTGTACCGTCAGATCAATCTGTTCTCCCATCTCGTAGCAGGCCAGAAGCTCCTGCAAATCCGTCATGTTCCGGACGCTCTGTCCGTCCACCCTGGTGATGATGTCCTTTTCCCTCAGGTCAGACTGGGCCGCGGCTCCTTCCTCCAGTATCTTGTATACATACACACCTCTTGGCATTCCGAAGGCCGCTGCGGACTCTTCATCCACGCTGGTTCCCTGTATGCCCAGATAGCCTCTTTTGGCCTCCTCCACCGGATTCATGGTCTTGCGGTTCATAAGCTGGTTCATGATGTCCTCTGCCTTGGATATGGGAATTGCATAGCCGATTCCCTCTACCTCGGTGGAGGAATACTTGGCGGCATTGATTCCTATCACCTCTCCCTTCATATTAAGAAGGGCTCCTCCGCTGTTGCCGGGATTGATGGCCGCATCTGTCTGCAGAAGTTCCCTGGTACTGGTATTTGATACCCTGACCTCCCGGTTAAGGGCGCTTACATACCCCACGGTCACGGACTGGCCGTAGCCCAGCGCATTCCCAATGGCTACAACGCCCTGTCCCACCTTCAGTTCATCGGAGTTGCCCAGCCTGGCCACCTTAATCTTGCTCTTGGTATCGTCCTTAATCTGCTCCAGGGGCACTGCTATGACTGCCAGGTCCGTTTCTGCGTCCGTTCCCTTGATGGCTGCGTCCACTACCTCACTGTCAATAAAGGCCACCTTCAGGGAGGTGGAATCCTCCACCACATGGTTATTGGTCACGATGAGAAGTTCCTTGTCATTCTCACCCACTATGATTCCCGAACCGCTGCTGGGTACCTCATAGGTCTGGGGGCCGCCCCTGAAGAACCAGCCGTATCCGTAATTATTGCTCTGGTATACCGCCGTGCTGGTAATTGCCACCACTGTGGGCATGGCCTGTTCCACAATATCGGACACATCCGCCACTGCCTTTCCATTGTTCCTCTGGCCCTGCTGGTATCCGCCGTTACCCTGGGCGCTGCCCTGGCCGTTATCCTGTCCGCTGCCCTGACTTTCTGTCTGGGCCTTTGATATCTCTTCCTTTTTTTCCGCTTCAGCCGATGCAGCCGCGCTGTTTCCCATGAATCTGGATGCAGCCACATTGACCCCCACCATGGTCGCCCCTGAGACAGTGCCAAAGAGAAGGGCACCCGCTGTAATCAGGGCTGCTTTTTTTAAAATGCCGCCTTTTTTCTTCTTTGGGGGCATATCCTCCGGCTGGGGACGGCGCCCATATGGGTCCCCGCCGTACTGCCTGTTGTCATAACTCTGGTTATCATAAGACTTCCACCCGTAGTTCTGGTCGTTGTCGTACATTATAATTCCCCTTTCTCACGCTTTCTCACGTAATCTCCCGATTCTGTACACAGTTTAGCAACGATTTGTGATAAATGTGTGACCATTTTATTATATAAGACTAAAAAGTGCCGGCAGGGAATGACATATCCCTGCCGGCACTTTTACAGTCTTTATATCTGCTGCTTTTATCCGAACAATCCTGACATTAATTTCCCGGCCCAATGATCACAGACCCCGGTCCCTCCGGCACGTATTCCTCGGACGATGCGCCCGGATAAGCTGCCGTACTTCCCTTGGTGCTGCCAGGGTAAGCTGCGGTGCTCCCCTTGGTGCTGCCAGGATAAGCCGGGGACGTTCCCTGGCTTCCGGGATACGCAGCCGTGGTCCCCTTAGAGGCGCCCGGATAAGCTGCGCTGGTTCCCCTGGTGGGGTCCTGACCCGGATAGGTGATTGCGCCTGGTCCGGTTGTCTGGTCGCCCTCTGAGGTCTCGGCCCCCGGGAATATACTGCCTGAGCTGCTCTCTCCCGGCCGGCCGGGATGGACGGTACCGGATCCGCTGCTCTCCCCCGGCCTTCCGAATATATCATCCTCAGGCGGATCCAGTTCATTGCCGAACTCGTCGGTCTCTATCTCCAAATCCGTCTCGCCGTCAATAATGGACTCATCTGTCCCGGACGTGCTGCTCTCAGACTCATTTTCTTTTGTCTCTTCCGTTGCCTTGGTCGCCTGAGTGGGCTTGGGGATATACCCTCCGTCTGTTCCCACATGGTCGATTGGCTTAGCTTCATTGTACATGCCTGTATCCGCTGATATTTTGGCACTGATCTTCTTTACCATATCACTGGGCTGGTAATTTTCATCCCCAAACAGGAACTGGTGGAGAAGGGTTACATTGCTCTCCAGTGTCTGGGGAATGACGCAGGCGCCCTTCTTGCCCATATTGGCATCGCTTCTGGCTGCCGGGAATCCCATGGTATCCGCTATGGTATACTTGGTCAGATTTCTGGCTGCCGGTATAATGTCATCAATGGTAACGCTGGAAAGAATCTGGGGGAACACTGCCTCCATGACATTGTTTACCACCGCAAAGTCGGATTTCTTGAGTTTCTGGAAACATAGGTCTATGATTTCCCGCTGGCGCTCTGTCCTGGCAAAGTCTGTATCCATCTTACGAAGCCTTGCATACGCAACTGCCTGGACACCGTCCAGATGGTTGAGCCCCGCCTGTTTTAACTGATAGGACCCTACACCGGTAGCCTCCACAGTCTCCGTAATATAGGCATTGATATAGTAAAATTCCGCCTTGCTCAGCTCCACATCCACTCCGCCCAGAATATTGACCGCATCCACCACTGCTTTCCAGTTAAATGTGGCAAAATCATCTATCTGCAGGTCCAGGTTTCTGTTCAGCGCCTCCACTGCCTGCTCAGGACCTCCCAGGAAATAAGCCTGATTGATCTTATTGTACAGCCCGTTGTCGCTTACACTGAGATATGTGTCCCTGAACACGCTGACAAGCTTAATCTCGCCGGTGCCCTGGTCAATGTTGCATATGATGATAACATCGGCGTTATTGCCTTTTCCCACCGAGTTATTCCGGCTGTCCACACCAAAGAGGGCAATGGTCCAGTATCCCTCCATCTCCTCCACCTTCCCCTGAGGGATATTAGGGTTAGTCACCTGGGCCGGTTTAAACTGGCTTGGCTGAATCAGACTCATCTTATTCTGCGCATACCGGTAAAGCCCGGTTCCCAAAAGGAATAGGATTTCCAGTATGATGAATACAATTATCAACTTACGGCGGCGCTTGATCTCTGCTGCTGCCGGATCCGCTGCCGCCGCTTCCCTGGCTGCCCTGCGGCCTCCTGCTCCGCCCCCGTTCCTTCCGAAAGACGAATCCCTGCCCTTACCGGCGCCAAGGTCTTCCGCCCCGGCATAGGACCGGCTGTATGTGCGGCTGCCAGTCTCACCAGCCCCCAAATTCCCGGCTGCCGTCCTGGTACCTTTTCCTTCACCTGTATACCTTGGCCGTTCTCCCGGCCTGCTTCCTGAGACTCCCGGCCTTCCGTCAGGCCGGTCCCCTGTGAATCTGGGGCGTTCACCGCTCCTGCTGCCCGCGCCTGTATATCCGGGGCGTTCACCGGTCTTGCTGCCCGCGCCTGTATATCCGGGGCGTTCACCGGTCTTGCTGCCCGTGCCTGTATATCCGGGGCGTTCACCGGTCTTGCTGCCCGTGCCTGTATATCCGGGGCGCTCACCGCTCTTGCTGCCTGTGCCCGTATATACGGGGCGTTCACCGGATCCGCTGCCTGTGCCCGTGTATCCGGGACGCGCTCCGCCCTTGCCGCCTGTGCCTGTGTATCCGGGGCGCTCACCGGCCCCTCCGGCCGTGCCTCCGGGACGGCCCGCCGGCTTCTCTCCTGCAAAACGCGGACGCTGGCCTGTCTTTCCCTCACCGCTTACAGGGCGTTCCGGCATCCTCTCACCTGCATAGGTGCTTCGCATTCCGCCGTTCTTTCCTGGTATGCCCGGGGTACGCTCTGCGTCTCCCACTCCGGCATAGCGCGGACGGGCGCCGGAACCGGAGCTGGGCCCGGCAGCCGAACCTGAGCCGCGGCCATCTGATGCAGTCCTTACTGACGCCCTGCCGGCAGATACCGGCGTTCCCTGCCTGGATCCGCCTCCCGAACCTGCGCGGCCCGCCTGTCCGGCGCCCCTTATCTCCTGCCCGCTGCCTCCGGTACGCCCGCGGGGCATTGTATCTGAATCAGCCCCGGCACCGGCGCCCAAATCGCGCTTCCTGCTGCGGCTTCTTAATCTCTCTTCTTCCTCATCAAATCCATTGTCAAACTCACGATTCATTCGTCCATCCTCATTCCATCACGTAAACCAGGCGCTAATCATTCATAAGCAGCCCCGCTCCCCTGACCCGCAGACTGTATCCGGGCACGGCTAAAACGCAGGAGCATTCTTAACGCAAACGTCATGCATATCAATATGCATTTTTATTAATAAATCCCTTGAAAACAGTGAGAAACATAATCTTGAAGTCAAAACCCAGACTCCAGTTCTCAATGTAATAAAGGTCATGCTCAATCCTCTTGGTAATTGATGTATCCCCGCGGTAGCCATTGACCTGGGCCCAGCCCGTGAGTCCCGGACGCACCTGATGCTTAATCATATACCGCGGTATCTCTTCTTTAAATTTTTCCACAAACAGCGGCCGCTCCGGCCGGGGCCCCACCAGACTCATATCACCAATGAGGACATTAAAAAACTGGGGCATCTCGTCAATGCTTGTCTTGCGTATGAAACGTCCCACAGGCGTTACCCTGGGATCATGGGGCGTTGTCCACTGGCTGCGCTCCCTGCCCGGGTCCTGAACCTCCATGGAACGGAACTTGTACATCTTAAAGGGACGGTTGTGCAGCCCTATCCTCTCCTGGCTGAAAAGCACGGGCCCTGGTGAAGTGATTTTGATGAGCAGAGCCGTAACCAGCATGAGAGGCGAAAATACAATCAGACCAAACAGAGCGCCGGCTAAATCCACTATCCGTTTCATGGTGGCGTTAAACACCCCGGTAAGGGGCACATGGCGGATGTGGATTACCGGAAGTCCCTGAAGGTCTTCCATATAGGGAATCGTCGGTATTATGTTATTATAATCCGGTATGAACTTTGTATGCACGCCTGATTTCTCGCAGGCAGCCACAATCTGTTCCAGATTAGAGTACTCTTTGATGCTCAGGGTAATGGCTATTTCGTCCAGCGTATTGGACGCCAGGAAATCCTCCAGATGATTGGTGGGTCCCAGCACCTGTACCTTTTTATATGCAAAGCCGGCCGGCCGGTGGTCATCCAGGATTCCCTGGACATGGTAACCCCATTCCGGATTGACGCTGACCCTGTCGATGAACCCTTCGGCCGCCCGGCTGTAGCCAATAAGGAGCACATGCTTCTGATTATAGCCGTTGGTCCGCAGGGAGCGCAGGAAGATGCGTATTGATATCCGCTCTGCTTCCAGCAGGATGATATTGGCCGCAAAGAATGCCAGAATCATCTTTGTGGAGAAATAGCTCAGATGGCTTACGAACCTTCGCAGGCCAAAAAGCACGAACGTAAAGAGCATAAGGCCGATGACATTGGCCTTGCAGATATTGGCCAGTTCCGAACGCCGCCCCTGAATCCGTTTGGGCACATACAGATGGAAACTGGCATATAGAATCAGGTATATGGGCACGATAAAAATGAGCGCCATAAAATATACCTGGGGCTTTAGCACGCCTTCGTCTAAGGGCAGTACCTTTCCGCTGATGACAATGAACCATGCCAGAGCATAGGCCACCACAGTGACCAGTATATCCAGCAGGACATGCATGCGGTTCAGCCTTTTCTGGTTATCTTTTATCATTGTATTTCACCTTGGTTTCTCAGGGAATCCCTTCTTACCGTAAATATCGTTGTTATTATACATGATAAGCCGTCATTATTCTATAACATTTCTCTTAATTTCGAAAAAGTTCATAATCTAGCAATCTGC
>ENA-UERZ01001840-UERZ01001840.1-human-gut-metagenome-genome-assembly--contig:-NODE-1840-length-13563-cov-4.479905_pt1 | contig 13563 bp, 12 predicted proteins | sample MGYA00242997_ERZ507998 | MGnify/ENA primary metagenome ERZ507998 (study PRJEB26167, sample SAMN06115470) | human gut metagenome | host: Homo sapiens | place: China:Henan | collected 2016-06-23... | reverse complement strand
ATTATTTAAATCGAACGTATGTTTTTGTGCTGAAAACCGTGAACTTTTCCCGAAAAGACGGAACTTTTTTGTAAAAAAGAAATAGAAAATACTTGCAATTTGGTTACAGAGCCTTTATACTAGGAAACAGAGTGGAGCAGAGTGGAGGAATAGGGAGCAAAATCCCATTCCGGTGAGGGGAGTGAGCGGAGCATGACCGGCACCTACGAGCATACCCTGGATGCCAAGGGCCGCATGTTCCTGCCAGCCAAGCTCCGGGAGGAGCTGGGCCCCAGCTGGGACGCCGCCGGAATTTGTAAGTATCTGGTAATGTATCCGGACGCCACCTGGCGCCGTTTACAGGAGCGGGTGGCCGAACTGCCCAGCAGCCAGGCGGCCGCCATGGATGTGATCTTCGGCAATGCCGCCCGGTGTGAGCCGGACAGCCAGTGGCGGATCCTGATCCCCCAAGATCTGCGGGACTATGCGGGGCTCACCCGGGACATCGTCGTGGTGGGCAACAACGACAAGGCCAAGATCTGGGACGCCGAGACATGGAACGAGAAGAAGAAGCGCGAGCTCACCCCGGAGCAGGTGGCGGAGACCATGCTCCTGCTGGGGCTGTGAGTTCGGGCGGAGAAGATACAGAGATACGTAGAGAGGAGACCGCTCCGGTATGGCAGAATTTACCCACCTTCCTGTGCTGCTGTATGAGTGCATCGAGGGGCTGGACATCAAACCGGAAGGGATCTATCTGGACGGTACCCTGGGCCGGGCAGGCCACTCCCGGGAGATCGCAAAGCGCCTGACCACCGGTCGGCTCATCTGCGTGGACCGGGATCAGGCTGCGCTGGACGCCGCGCAGGAGCGGCTGGGTCCCTGGATGGACCGGGTCTCCCTGGTACATAGCAATTTCTGCGAGATCGACACCATTTTGGACGGGCTGGAGATCCCGGCGGTGGATGGAATGCTCTTTGACTTGGGCGTATCCTCCCCGCAGCTGGACGACGCGTCCCGGGGCTTTTCCTATATGGCGGACGCTCCGCTGGACATGCGCATGGATCAGAGCGATACTCTGACGGCCCGCACCGTGGTCAACGAGTGGCCCCGGGAGGAGCTGCGGCGCATCTTCTCCCAGTACGGGGAGGAGCGCTATGCCGGCCCCATTGCCGCGGCCATTGAGCGCCGCCGGACAGAGCGGCCCATCAAGACCACGCTGGAGTTGGTAGAAGTGATCCGCTCGGCCATGCCGGGCAAGGCCCTTAAGGAAAAGCAGCACCCCGCCAAGCGGTGTTTTCAGGCCATCCGCATCGCGGTCAACGATGAGCTCAGCTCGGTGGACCGGATGCTTCAGAGCGCTGTGCCCCGGCTCAAGCCCGGTGGGCGGCTGGCGGTGATCTCCTTCCACTCTCTGGAAGATCGGATCGTGAAAAATGCCCTGGCCGGATTTGCCAAGGGGTGCACCTGTCCGCCGGATTTCCCGGTGTGCGTATGCGGAAAGAAGCCGGTGATCCGGCTGGTCAGCCGTAAGCCCATCGTCTCGGGCACGGAAGAGCTGGAAGTGAATCCCCGTGCCAGAAGCGCCAAGCTTCGGGTGGCGGAGAAATTGTGATCCCACGGAACCGGGGGATCGCCTTACGAAAGAAAAGGAGTTGGTTCCCATGGCCTCAATCGCCAAGCGTAAAACGAGATCTGCGTACCAGAGGATACCGGGAACTGCCTATGATGGCTCCGCTGCCCGCCGTCTGGAGCGGGCGGAGGTACTGGAGCCCCGTCCCCGGGTCCGCCCCAGAGAGCGGGCTGTCTCCCGTCCGCGGGTGCAGGTGCGGGAGGCCGGACGGGTGTCCGTCTTTGCGGTGGTGGGCTTTGCGGCGGTGGCCGTCTTTGCGGTGCTGCTGCTGATGAGCTATGTCCAGCTGGCGCAGATCTCGGACGATGTGGTCTCCCTCAAGCGGGAAATGACCACCCTGCAGAGCGATGAGGCGCAGCTCCGGGCGGAGTATGCCTTGGCCTATGATCTGAGCGATATCGAACAGCGGCTGACGGCGGACGGCAGTATGATCCGTCCGGATGACAGCCAGATCTGTTATGTGGACCTCTCGGAGCCGGACGCCATTGAGTTCCTGACAGAGGACGTCCCGGTCAAAGGGGTGGAAGGGGTGATCCGGAGCATTCAGGAGATCGTGGGCGAAGTGGTGGAATATTTCCGCTGAGTCCTTCCATATAGTACATTGCAGACCCCAAAAAAGAGAACCGGGCTGCCCAGGATTGGCAGCCTTCCGGCGAGGGCGTAAGAAAAGTGAAATTTTCTTACGCCCTCATGCAGTATATCAAGGAGAACGGCATGAGAAATGACAAAAAACGACCGCAGCCGGACCGAAAAGCCAACCGGACCATCCTGATGCGCACTCTCTTCCTGATGGTGGTGTGCGGCGTGGTGGCCTTTATCCCACTGTTCATCCGCCTGTACAGCCTTCAGATCGTTCAGCACGACGAGCTGGAGGCCAAGGCGCTGGATCAGCAGACCTGGGATCAGGCTGTCACGGCCAACCGGGGGACCATCTATGACAGCAAAGGCTCCCCGCTGGCCATGAGCGCCGAGGCCTATTACATCCAGCTTGCCCCAAGGGAGATCGTTGAGCGGCAGCAGGAATACCGGGAGAAGGTGGAAAAGGCCCAGGCAGAGAGCGACCCCGAGAAGCGGGAAAGGCTCATGCCGGACTATCCGGAGCCTACGAATGAGTCCATTGCGGAAAATCTCTCCGCCATTTTGGGCGTGGAGCAGGAGGAGATCCTCAAGCGTCTGGCCAAGACCAATTCCGCCTATGAGGTCATCAAATCCCAGGTGGAGCGGGATGTAGCCGACCAGGTCCGGAGCTATGCCTCGGAAAACGGCCTCTCGGAGGGGATCTATGTCCAGCCCAGCTCCAAGCGCTACTACCCCAACAACAGCCTGGCGGCCCAGGTCATCGGCTGGGTCAACTATGAGAACAATACCGTCAGCCACGGCGCCTATGGCATGGAGGCCATCTATGACGAGGAGCTGGGCGGAAAGGTGGGCCGCGTGGTCACCGCCAAGAACGGGCGGGGAACGCAAATGCTCTACCGGTATGAGGACTATGAGGACGCCATTGACGGCAACGACCTCCACCTGACCATCGACGCCACCATCCAGTACTACTGTGAGCGGGTGCTGGCCGAGGGGATCGAGAAATTTGAGGTGCAGAACGGCGGATTTGCCATCGCTATGGACCCCAAGACCGGGGCCATCCTGGCCTGGGCCAACTCGCCCACCTATGACCTGAACAATCCCCGCAGCATCAGTGACCCGGCCCTCTCGGCCAAGCTGGACGCCATCAAGAGCGACTCCAGCCTGAGCGACGAGGAGCGCTCCAAACAGCGCACCGAGCTGCTCTATGAGCAGTGGAGCAACAAGGCCATCAACGAGCCCTATGAGCCGGGCTCTACCTTTAAAGCCATGGTGCTGGCCGCCGCTCTGGAGGAGGGCGTGGTCAGCGAGAACGACACCTTTGTTTGTACCGGAGCGGCTACCGTAGCCGACCGGACCATTAAGTGTTCCAAGCGGACCGGACACGGAACCCAGACCCTGGCCCAGGCGGTGGCCAACTCCTGCAACCCGGCGTTCATCGCCATCGGGCAGCGGCTGGGCGCTGAGAAATTCTACGACTATGTGGAAGATTTCGGGTTCCTCTCCCAGACCGGCATTGACATGATGGGGGAGCCCAATTACAGCGTGTTCTGGTCCCGTGACCTCTTTACCAGCGCCAACGGCATCACCAACCTGGCCACGGCCTCCTTTGGCCAGCGGTTCAAGGTCACGCCCATCCAGCTTCTCACCGCGGCGGCCTCGGTAATTAACGGCGGCCACCTGATGAAGCCCTATGTGATGGAGAGCATCACCGACGCCAATGGGAACGTTCTCCAACACACCGAGCCAACCGAGGTGCGGCAGGTCATCAGCGAACAGACCAGCGAGCGCTGCCGCTCCATTCTGGAGGGCGTGGTCAAGCCGCCGGGCACCGGCAAGCAGGCCTATGTGGCGGGCTACCGGATCGGCGGAAAGACCGGCTCCTCCGAGACCGAGGAGAAGGACCACACCATCGTATCCTTCCTGGGCTTTGCCCCGGCGGACGATCCCCAGGTCATCGTTCTGCTGGCCTATGACAACCCCAAGCCGGTGGCCGCCGGGGCCAACACCACGGCCGGCGGCTGGTACATCAGCGGCGGTAATATGGCCGCCCCCCAGGCGGGCAAGCTGCTCACGGATATCCTGGACTATATGGGAGTCGCCAAGCAGTATACGGAAGAGGAGAAGGCGGCCATGGATATGGTGGTGCCCTCCGTGCTGGGGATGTCCCAGGCCGACGCGACGGCCCAGCTCAAAGAGAGCGGACTGGACGTACGCGTGGAGGGAGAAGGCGATACCGTCACGGCGCAGATCCCGGCCCAGGGAGTGGCCATCCCGGGCGGCAGCCAGGTCATCCTCTACATGGGCGTGGAGAAGCCCACCGACAAGGTGACTGTGCCCAATGTGGCGGGAATGAACCGGGAACAGGCCCAGACCGCCATGACCAACGCGGGGCTCTACCTCAGATCCACCGGCCTCACCGTGGGCAGTGACGTAAAGGCAGAGAGCCAGGCCATCACGGCCGGGACCCAGGTGGAGCGGGGCACCGTGGTGGAGGTCCACTTTATCCAGAGCACCGCCAGCGGCGGCGCCGGGACCGGCATCTGATCCAATGCAAAAACACAGATAAAAACAGATATATTACAGACATTTTAGAGAGAATCCATACATAGAGTGAATGGAAGCGACAAACCCAAAGGGGTGACAGTATGAGATTACGCCAGCTTCTGGCCGGCGTCGCCCCTTTGGGGGCGTCGTTTGACTCTAAAATGGAAATTTCAGGAATTTGTTACGACTCCAGGACCATGCGCCCGGGGGAGCTCTTTGTGGCTCTTCCGGGCAGCCGCACCGACGGGCACCGGTTTATCCGGGAAGCGCTGGAGCGGGGCGCCTCCTGTGTGGTGTGTGAGCATCCGCCGGAAAGGGAGGGCCCGTGGATCACGGTGCCGGACGCCCGCGCGGCCCTGGCCGCCCTCTCCGCCAACTGGTTCGGCCATCCGGCCCGGGAGGTGACCGTGATCGGCGTCACCGGAACCAACGGAAAGACCACCACGACGTACCTGCTCAAGGCGGTCCTGGAGGAGGTGCTGGGGGCCAGGGTGGGGCTCATCGGCACCAACCGGAATATGATCGGCGGGGAGAGCCTGCCGGCCCAGCGCACCACACCGGAGAGCTGGGAGGTGCAGAAGCTTCTGCGGGAGATGGCCGACGCCGGATGCAGCCATGTGGTGATGGAGGTCTCCTCCCACGGACTGGTTCTCCAGCGGGTGGCGGGGATCTCCTTTGCGGTGGGGATCTTCACCAATCTCACCCAGGACCACCTGGACTTCCACGGGACCATGGAGGCCTACCGGGCGGCCAAGGGCCTGCTCTTCCGGCAGTGTGAGCGGGCGGTGCTCAATCTGGACGACGAGGCGGGGCGGTATTACGCCGCCACAGCCCCCTGTCCCTGCTATACCTATTCGGAAAATAAGGACAGCGCCGATCTGACCGCCAAGTGCATCCGGCTTTTCCCGGGACATGTGGACTTTGAGGCGGTGATCCGGGGCGGGATCTCCCGGGTCCATCTGCCCATCCCGGGCGGATTTACCATTTACAATGCTCTGGGGGTCATCGGATGCGGTCTGGTCCTGGGACTCCCCCTGGACGGGATCGCGCGGGCGCTGGGACACGCGCAGGGAGTCAAGGGGCGCATTGAGGTGGTACCCACGCCCACCGACTATACCGTTCTCATCGACTACGCCCACACCCCGGACGCCCTGGAGAATATCCTCACCACGGTGCGGGATTTTACGGCGGGACGGGTGATCTGTCTCTTCGGCTGCGGAGGAGACCGGGACCGCGCCAAGCGACCCAAGATGGGAGCGGTGGTCTCGGCCCTGGCGGATCTGGCCGTGGTGACGTCGGATAATCCCCGTTCGGAGGAACCGATGGAGGTCATCTACGACATCCTCCGGGGCATGGACCCCTCCGGGGCTCCCTGGCGGGTGGAGTCCGACCGGCGCAGGGCCATCCGGCTGGCCCTCTCCCTGGCCCGGACGGGGGATACGGTGGTCCTGGCCGGGAAAGGACATGAGACCTACCAGGAGGTGGGTGGCATCCGCTTCCACCTGGACGAGCGGGAGGAGGTGGCCTCCTGCTTCCCACCGGCCGTCCCGGCGGTGGCCGCCATGGCAAAAGGAGGAGAGAACCCCTCTGCGGGACGGGATATTTCGTGACATATTTCTCCGCCCTTTTGGTGGAAATACCAGCGTGTGTGTGATAAAATACGTCTTTGTGAGTGAATCCAGGTTTACTACAAAGAGGTACGGAGGTTCAAAAGAATGGATTTGAGTATTGTCCTGAGCATCCTTCTGGGATTCGTGGTGTCCGCCGTGGCGGGCCGCCTGCTGATCCCGGCCCTGCGCCGGCTGAAGGCGGGGCAGGCCATCAAGGAGATCGGCCCCACCTGGCACATGACCAAGCAGGGGACTCCCACGATGGGCGGACTGATGTTTATCATCGCCATCGCGGCAGTGCTGGTGGTCATCGGCTGGAAGGACCTGACGGCGGGCCGTCTGGGCGGCCTGTATACCTATCTGTTTGCGCTGGTGTTCGGCGCCATCGGCTTTTTGGACGACTATATGAAGGTGAAGAAAAAGGAGAACACCGGACTGACGGCCGGCCCCAAGTTTCTCCTTCAGCTGGCGGCCGCCATTGTGTTTACCATTCTGCTGCGCAATGAAGGGTATCTGAGCCCCGATCTCTACATCCCCTTTGTCAATGTGACCTTCCAGCTGCCCTGGGTGGTCTATATGGTCTTTGCCGCCTTTGTCATGGTGGGCACGGTCAACGCCGTGAATATCACAGACGGGATCGACGGCCTGTCCAGCAGCGTCACCGTGCCGGTGGCCATGTTCTTTACCATTGTGGCGGCCCAGTGGGACCGGGGGGAGATCGGCGTGCTCTCCGGCGCGCTGGTGGGCGGTCTGCTGGGCTTTCTGATCTACAATTTCCATCCGGCCAAGGTCTTTATGGGCGACACCGGCTCTCTCTTCATGGGCGGCATGGTGTGCGGCCTGGCCTTTGCGCTGGATATGCCCCTGATCCTGGTCCTGGTGGGGGTCATCTACATCGCGGAGACGCTCTCCGACATCATCCAGGTGACCTATTTCAAAGCGACACATGGCAAGCGGATCTTCCGGATGGCGCCCCTCCATCACCACTTCGAGATGGGCGGCTGGAGCGAAGTCAAGCTGGTGGTGGTCTTTACCGGCGTGACCGTGGTATTCTGTGTGCTGGCCTACCTGGGTGTGGCCAACCGTTTTCCCGTATAATCTGCCCGGAGGTCCGGGCGGAGTCAAGAGCAAGGAGGCGATTGTTTGGCGCGGAAACACAAGCGAGACCTGACCGTGGAGGAACAGCTGGCCCGCGGACCGGTGGACCTGCCCTTTCTCATGCTGGTGGTCATGCTGACGGTGATCGGCGTGGTCATGGTCTTTTCCGCCTCCTATGCCACGGCGCTCTATGACGCCAAGACGGCCCACAACAACCCCACCTATTATTTTGTCAAGCAGGCGGGGTTTGCGGTGGCGGGACTGGTTGCCATGTATGTGGTCACCAAGATCAACTACCAGTCCTTCCGCTGGATGTCGGTCTTTGTGCTGGGCGCGGCCTATGTGCTGCTGGTGCTGGTCTTTACCCCGCTGGGCTTTGGCAAGGCCACGGTGGGCGCACAGCGGTGGATCCAGATCGGACCGATCAATTTTCAGCCCTCCGAGGTCGCCAAGATCGGCGTGATCATGTATTTTTCCGCCCGGCTCTGTAAGCGCAATACGGAGAAGCCGCGGCGGATCAATCCCCGCTCCTATTGGAGCGGACCGCTGACGCTGATGCAGCGGTCCGGGTTTCTGGAGCTGGTGCCCTATGGGGCCATCCTGCTCTCCATCGCGGTGCTCATGATGCTGGAGCCTCATATGTCAGGCACCATCCTCATCATGCTGGGCGGCGCGGCAGTGCTCTTTGCGGCGGGGATCAAGCTCTACTGGTTCGTGGGTGGCGCGGCCGGTCTGGCCGGTCTGCTCCTGCTGATGATGAGCGGTTACCAGTCCACCCGCATCAAGATCTGGCAGGACCCCTGGAACGACGGCATGAACGGGCGGGGGGACGGCTTCCAGATCATCCAGTCCCTGCTCTCCATTGGCTCCGGCGGACTTCTGGGGGTGGGCCTGGGCAAGAGCCGGCAGAAATTCGATTTTCTGCCTGAGCCGGAGAACGACTTCATTTTTGCGGTGGTCTGTGAGGAGCTTGGACTGGTGGGGGCCTGCGTGATCCTGTTCCTCTTCGCGCTGCTCATCGTCCGGGGATTCTGGATCGCCATCCACGCCCGGGACCGGTTCGGCGCGCTGCTGGTGGTGGGGATCATGACGCTGCTTGCCGGACAGGTGTTTCTGAACATCGCGGTGGTGACCAATCTCATTCCCACCACAGGCATTTCCCTCCCGTTTTTCAGTTACGGCGGCACCGCCCTGATGATCCAGCTGGCCGAGATGGGGATGGTATTGAGCGTATCCCGTCAGATCCCGGCGGCCAAACAGGGGTAGCGCCGGTGCAAGATACCGAAAATCAAGAAGGTTGTGAGAAAGATGAACGTACTCTTTACCTGTGGCGGCACAGCCGGTCATATCAATCCCGCCGTGGCGCTGGCCCGGCTCTTTCAGCTCCGGGACCCGGACTGCAAGGTGCTTTTCGTGGGAGCGGACGGCGGTATGGAGACCCGTCTGGTGCCCAAGGAGGGCTATGATCTGCGCACAGTGACCATCACCAACTTCCGCCGCTCCTTCACGCCCGCGGCCATCGGACACAACCTGAAGACGGTGGTCAACATGGGCCGCTCCAAGAAGCAGGCCCAGCGGATTTTAAAGGAATTTCAGCCGGATCTGGTGGTGGGGACGGGGGGGTACGCCTCCTATCCCATCGTGAACGCGGCGGCGGCCAGGGGGATCCCCACCGCGGTCCACGAGTCCAACGCGGTGCCCGGCCTGACCACCAAGGCCCTGTCCAAGGTAGTGGACCAGGTGATGGTGGGGTTTGAGGAGAGCCGCAGCCACTACGACCATCCGGAAAAGGTCGTGGTCACCGGGACCCCGGTGCGGGGAGATTTTTTCCAGTACACCCGAAAGGAGGCCCGGGCCAAGCTGGGCATCACCGATGAGCGGCCGGTGGTGGTCTCGGTCTGGGGCAGCTTGGGCGCATCGGTGATGAACCGGCAGATGGCCGACTTCATCGCCCTGGAGTGCAAGGCCGGGGAGCCCTTCCACCACATCCACGGAGCGGGCCGGGATTACAAGAATGTGTGCGCCGCTCTGAAGGAGCTGGGGGTGGATTTAAAGGACTATCCCTCCATCGATGTGCGGGAGTATATCTACGATATGCCGGTGGTCATGGCGGCGGCCGACCTGGTGCTCTGCCGGGCGGGGGCCTCCACCATCTCGGAGCTGACCGCCATCGCAAAGCCGTCAGTGCTGGTCCCCTCGCCCAACGTGGTGGCCGACCATCAGACCAAGAACGCCCGGGTCCTCTCCGAGGCGGGCGGCGCCGTGCTGCTGCCGGAAAAAGACTCCTCCGGCCAGAAGCTCTATGAAATTACCGCCGATCTGCTCACCCACAAGGAGAAGCGGGACGCCATGGGAGAGGCCCTGCGGCACATGGCGGTGCCTGACGCCAGTGAGCAGATCTACAAGACCCTTCTGGCCCTGATGCGGAAATAGAGCGTTTCACCGTTGGTTCTGCCCTGCATAGGATGGTTTGTAAAACCAACAAACCAATGTTGCGGAGGACGGAATCCATGAGTGCTTTGATCATTGAAGGCGGACGGCCGCTGAGCGGAACAGTCCGCGTCCATGGGGCGAAGAACAGCGCCCTTCCCATCCTGGCTGCCGCCATTCTGGCGCCGGGGACCAGTGTGATCCATAACTGCCCGCCCCTGTCCGATGTGACGGCTTCCCTGGAGATCCTGCGCCATCTGGGCTGCTGGGTCACCCAGGAGGGGACCACCGTGACCGTGGATGCCACGGCTCCGGCGCGCTGGGACGTTCCCCATGCCCTGATGCGGGAGATGCGCTCCTCCGTCATTTTCCTGGGAGCCATCCTGGGACGGATGGGGGAGGCGGACCTCTCGTTCCCAGGCGGGTGCGAGCTGGGTCCCCGTCCCATCGACCTGCACCTCAAGGCCATCCGGGCCCTGGGGGGAGAGATCGAGGAGCGGGGCGGCCGCCTGTACTGCCGGGGCGCGCTGAAGGGCCGGGAAGTGATCTTTGCCCGCCCCAGCGTAGGGGCCACCGAAAACGCCATGCTGGCGGCGGTGGCGGCTCCCGGGACCACCATTCTGTGCAATGCGGCCCGGGAGCCGGAGATCGTGGATCTCCAGGGGTTCCTCACGGCCATGGGAGCCAGTGTGCGGGGCGCTGGGACCTCCATGGTCGTGATCGAAGGCGGACGGCCCCTGCACGGCGGAGAATATACCGTCATGGGGGACCGGATCGTAGCCTGTACATATCTGGCGGCGGCGGCTGCGGCCGGAGGCGAGGTGACGGTGACCGGGGTAGACCACCGGCACATCTCCACTGTGACGGCGGTTCTGGCGGAAGCGGGCTGCCGGGTAGTCAGCCAGCGGGATACGGTCTGCCTGAGTAGCGACGCCCCCCTCTTTGGGAGCCGCCCCATCCATACCGCGCCCTATCCCGGTTTTCCAACCGACGCCCAGCCCCCGCTGATGGCGGCCCTCTGCAAGGGGAAGGGGACCACCCTCTTTGTAGAGAATATTTTTGAGAGCCGGTACCGCCATGTGGACGAACTGGCCCGGATGGGAGCCGATATCCGCGTGGAGGGCCGGGTAGCCGTGGTGTGCGGCGTGCCTGCGCTCCACGGCGCGGCGGTAGAGGCCGCCGATCTGCGGGGTGGGGCCGCGCTGGTTGTGGCCGCCCTGGCGGCCGAGGGACGCAGCGCCATTACGGGACTCAAGCATCTGGACCGGGGCTATTGGCATCTGGAAGAGGCCCTGCGGGGCCTGGGCGCCCAGATCACCCGCGGCGGAGAGGAAGAGGAGCCGGCCGCGCCGGCCGGCCGGTAGCGGCCCGGAACGGGAGATCCCCGGGAGTGGACGGATGCTCCCGGGGCTTACCAAGGAGAAGAACAGCGGAGGACAGACACATGGCGGCGAGAAGAAAACGACGGGGAAGGCGCAGAAGGGGACGCTTTGGCATCCTCTACAAAGTGCTGTCCTTTTTTCTCATCCTGGCCGCCATCGTCACGGGCTGTATCGTCTTTTTCCGGGTCAACGAGATCGTGGTGGTAGGGGAGACACGCTATTCCGAGACGGAGATTATTGCCGCCACCGGTGTGGAGCTGGGGGAAAATCTCTTCCAGCTCAACAAGTTCGACATGGCCCACAAGGTATTGACACAGCTGCCCTACGTGGATGAGATCACCATCAGCCGCAAGCTGCCCGATACGCTGGTGCTCAAGGTGACCGAGAGCACCCCGTTGGCCGTACTGGAGAGGGGAGGGAACTGGTGGCTGCTGGATGTACGCGGAAAGCTTCTGGAGCAGGGAGACGCCGCTCTGGCCCAGGGGCGGGCGGTGCTGACCGGACTTGATCCCCTCTCCCCGGCGGTGGGAGGCAGGCTGGCCGTGGGAGAGGAGCAGCAGAAGAAGCTGGAGAGCCTCATGGCGCTGTTCAGCGCCCTCCAGGCCAGGGGAATGACGGGACAGGTGACCGAGTTTATCGACCTGACCACGGAGAATGTGGTGCGGTTTGGCTACGGGGGGACCCTTACGGTAGAGATGCCCCTCTTTGGCAACTTCGAGAGTCAGACCTGGCGGCTCCAGCGGGCGCTGGAAGAATTGAGCGCCCGGAACGGAACGGTAAGCGGCACCCTGCACCTCCCCTCGGAGGGAAACAAGGCTTGGCTGCTGGCCAAACGCTGGATGCCGGGGGATGAGATGGAGAGTTCTCCCACCGGAGAAGGGGAGAATGCGGTCTCTCCCGCGCCGGAGACCTAAATCAGCTTGTTCCCAACAGATCGGGAAGAAGGAGGAAAACATGCCAAAGAGACGCAAACGCGGAGAGTTCGCGGTGGTGGCGGCCTTTGCCGTACTGGGATTTCTGCTGGCCGTCCAGCTCAAGAGCGTCAAGCTCAATACGGCGCTGGACGCCACCAGCGCCAGCCGTCTGGAGACCCTTCAGGAGCTCTATAACGATCTGACCACCGAGCGGGACGGACTGAAGAGCCGTTTGGAGGAGGCGCAGAAAGAGCTGGAGCAGTACCGGGACGCGGCGGTCTCCGGAGAGGGCAGCGCCGCCCTCAAGGCGGAGGTGGAGCACCTGTCCATGGTGGCGGGGCTGACCGATGTGGAGGGGCCGGGGGTGTCCGTCATCCTAAACGACTCCAAGGCGGAAAATACCACCGGGGATGAGGCCGACTATCTCATCCATGACAGCGATCTGCTCTCGGTCATCAACGAGCTGCGGGACGCCGGGGCCCAGGCCATCTCCTTCAATGGAGAGCGCATCCTCGCCACCAGTGAGGTCCGCTGTGCCGGCTCGGTGGTCATGGTCAACGGAAAGCGCTTTGCAGCCCCCTTCATCATCTATGCCATCGGCGATCCCACTACCCTCTACAACGCGCTGACCATGCGGGGCGGCGTGGTGGATGTGCTCGGCCAGTGGAAGATCAACGTCACGGTGCAGATGAGTGAAAAACTCCTGATCGAGAAGTATACCGGGACCATTCCCACCGATTATCTGACCAGTGTGACGGACTCCGGAGAAGAAGGGAGTGACGGCTGATGCTGAAACTGGAATTCATCGGCCTGGCTGTGGGCCTTCTGCTGGGGTGGCTGTGCCCCTGGACCTTTCCGGCGTCCTCCTCCCTCTATGTGGCGGCAGGGCTGCTCGGGGCGCTGGATTCGGCCTTTGGAGGCTGCAATGCCCGCATCAAGGGACACTTCAAGCTGGGAATCTTTCTCTCCGGCGCCGTTGGAAATACCCTCATCGCGGTCTTTCTGGCCTGGCTGGGACAGAAGCTGGGGATCCCCCTCTATCTGGCGGCTGTGGTGGTGTTCGGCACCCGCATGTTCCAAAACTTTTCAGAAATCCGGCGTGAGCTATTGACCAACAGGCAAAAGAGCGATAAAATAAACCAAGATATTGATTCTGAGCCGTTCGACGGCACTAAATAGCAGATTTTTACTTTTATAGAGTCGAATTGTTTTACTTAGGAGGAGCAGATATGCCATTTGGACTGGATACCGGGCCGGACAGCGTGGTTACCATAAAGGTAATCGGTGTAGGCGGCGGCGGAAATAACGTGGTGAACCGGATGATCGAGACCGGCATGGAGGGCGTGGACTTCATTGCGGCCAATACGGACAAGCCCTTTCTGGACGTGTCCCGC
>ENA-UERZ01001836-UERZ01001836.1-human-gut-metagenome-genome-assembly--contig:-NODE-1836-length-13576-cov-4.272761_pt1 | contig 13576 bp, 11 predicted proteins | sample MGYA00242997_ERZ507998 | MGnify/ENA primary metagenome ERZ507998 (study PRJEB26167, sample SAMN06115470) | human gut metagenome | host: Homo sapiens | place: China:Henan | collected 2016-06-23... | reverse complement strand
GCATGGCCGCGTGGGCCATGGAGCCTGCGATGTCCTCCTTGTAGAGACGGGCATCGAAGGAAATAGACGAGTTGAAGTCATTTACCAGGGTATCGGTCTCCTTCTGGAACCGTCCTGCCCACAATTTCATGCCGGTTACCTCATTTCTCTTTCATCGGGTTAGTGTTTTCTCAAAAATGCAGGCATTTTTGAGAGGGGATACAGCCCCCTGCGTCGCGCGCGCAAAGCGCGCACGCTTGTGGGCTGAGAAGTGTTTTTTCCGAGGCACATGTCCTCGGAAAAAACGGATTTCGATTTTCTTTCGCCGCCTGTGGGCGGCGAAACTCTGCCGAGGGCTGAATGCCGTCTTACTTCAGCTTTCCCTGGTCCCGCAGGGCCAGAATGGTGTCGGGCAGGCCCCAGAGGTTGATAAAGCCGGTGGCGTCGTTCTGGTTGTAGTCGCTCTCCTGGAAGGTGACGATGTCCTCGGAGTAGAGGGTCTCGGGAGAGGTGACGCCGGAGGTGATGATGTTGCCCTTGTAGAGCTTGAGCTTCACCTGGCCGGTGACGTGCTTCTGGGTCTCGGCGGCGAAGGCGGAGAGGGCCTCCCGCACGGGGGTGAACCACTTGCCGTTGTAGACCAGATCGGCAAAATCCACCGCCAGCTTCTGCTTCATGTGCTTGGTGTCCTTGTCGATGGTGATCATCTCCAGCACCTCGTGGGCCCGGTAGAGGATGGCGCCGCCGGGGGTCTCGTACACGCCCCGGTCCTTCATGCCGGTCATCCGGTTCTCCACGATGTCCAGCAGGCCGATGCCGTTCTTGCCGCCCAGGTCGTTGAGCTTGCGGATGATGTCGGAGGCCTTCATCTTCTCCCCGTCCACGGCCACGGGCCAGCCCTTCTCGAAATCAATGGTCACATAGGCGGGCTCGTCAGGGGCCATGGCCGGAGAGACGCCCATCTCCAGGAAGCCGGGCTTGTCGTACTGGGGCTCGTTGGCGGGGTCCTCCAGGTCCAGGCCCTCGTGGGAGAGGTGCCACAGGTTCTTGTCTTTGGAATAGCTGGTCTCCCGGCTGATCTTCAGGGGCACATGGTGGGCCTCGGCGTAGTCGATCTCCTCGTTGCGGCTCTTGATGTCCCACTCTCTCCAGGGGGCGATAATCTTCATCTCGGGGGCGAAGCGCTTGATGGCCAGCTCAAACCGGATCTGGTCGTTGCCCTTTCCGGTGCAGCCGTGGGCGATGGCGTCGGCCCCCTCCTTCTTGGCGATCTCCACCAGGCCCTTGGCGATGATGGGCCGGGCAAAGGCGGTGCCCAGCAGATAGTCCTCGTACTTGGCGCCCATCATCATGGAGGGGATGATGACGTCATCCACCATCTCATCCACCAGATCCAGCACATACAGCTTGGACGCGCCGGTCTGGATGGCCTTCTCCTCCAGGCCCTCCAGCTCGTCATTCTGGCCCACGTCGCCGGCCACGGCGATGATCTCGGGATTGTTGTAGTGCTCCTTCAGCCAGGGGATGATGATGGACGTATCCAGACCGCCGGAGTAGGCGAGGACAACTTTCTTGATCTCAGACATTGTAATGACCTCCTGTGAGGCGGCCGCTCCGGCCGTCTTCCTGATGTTGGCATCATTATACTCCAGGCAGAATAAAAATGCAACTGTCATTTTGCATAATTATTCTTATATCTCCCTTTTTATTTGAATATAATTTTGTATATCCGTTTTATAGTGAATATTATAGAATGTTCACCCCCGGCGCACGCCTCATAATATGCGTATCTATTCTATACGCAATGAAAAAACGGCGCGGCCCTTCCAAGAGAGCCGCGCCGCCGCGCCGTCACATATGAAACCGCCGCCGGACCTCCTCCCGCAGGGAGGGGATCCGCCGTACGACGATGAGAGGAATGACCAGCGCCACGCAGATGGTCAAGACCACCAGGGACCAGCTGGGTCCCCAGACTCCGTGGACAAACCGGTCGATGAGCAGCTCCGTGCCCACCAGGAAGCCCCCGATCGTGCCCACCAGCAGTGTGACCGTGGTCAGAATAGAGCGCCGTCCTCCCCCCAGCACCAGTCCCAGGAAAAGGACACAGGCCCCGCCCCACAGCACGATGGGCAGCGCCAGGCCCAGATACCACACCATTCCATCCAGGTCTATGGCGATGAGGAGCAGGTACACCCCCACCGCCGCCACATCCAGCACCAGCCGGATCAGCAGCGGCATGCCCCGCAGCAGGAGCGGCGGGACAAACCACAGCCAGAGCATAATGGCTGCCCCCACTACATAGAGCGACCAGGTCCGCTCCGCCGGGAGGAAGATGTTCAAGATGGCGCAGCACACGGACACCGATACCAGCATGGCCGAGATCAGCAGGGCAAGCTCCCACTTGGAGACGGGGGCCACCTCCCCCCGCTCCGTGGGAAAGGGCTTGGGAGAGACCATATCCACCGGCTGCTTCGGATTGACCACCGGCGTATGGCACAGGGGGCAGAAGGAGGCCGTTCCATCCAGCTCTACCCCGCAGTTGACGCAATAGGACATAGCAGCTTACACCTCGTTTTCACGCAAAACTCAAAACAGCAGCTCGGAGCGGACGCTCCGGTTGCTCTCCACCTTGACCGGGAGGCCCTCCCGGACCAGGAAGCGGAAAAACTCCCGCTCGGTATCGGTCTCCTGAAGGGTCCCGGCAAAGGTGATCTCCATGGTGTTGCCGTAGCTGATGGAGGCACAGTGGACCCGCGGGTTGGTGGCCTGTCCCAGAATGACCTCCATCCGCCGGATATGGGGGGCCATCTCCTCGGGCACGGTGAACGCGCCCGGATTCGTGTATGTACCGGAATAGGGCCGGGTCCCCGCCAGACGGTAGCTCAGGGACATGACGGGATTTTTCAGCCAGATGGGGATGAGCTGAAGGACCCGATTGGTCTGGAAGCGGACATTTCCCGTCAGCAGCGCCTGCATCTCCTGCCGGTTGATGTGCAGGCGCATATAGTGGTGGACCTGAGAGAGGATCTCCGGGAAGGTGTACTCCCCCAGGGAAGGGTCGATGCAGGGCCGCACCGTCAGGATGAAGTTGCGCAGGGTCTCCGACGGAAACCAGGGCCGCAGATTGATGGGGATGGCCAGGGCCACCGGCTTGGGATGCCGGGGCTCCTCCCTGGCCTGATTTTCCAGAATGACCTTCAGCAGCGCGCCAGTCAGATACTCTGTGATAGATACGCCGTAAGATTTCGCCCTGGCCTTGAGCTGGTCCACCGGGACGAAGCCCATGGTCACATTCAGCGTATAGAAGGGCTCCGGCGTGCCGGTGTTCTGGAAGGCCTTCTTCCCGATCCCGGCCCGCAGGGAACGGACCGTGGCATAGCGGGCATAGGCGTCCTCCAGCTCCTCCCGGTGGGGAGGCTCCTCCACGTCCAGAATGCCCGGACCGTTGGGGATGGTATGCCCCATCTCCCGCAGGTACACGGCCAGAAGGGTGCGGAAAAAGACCAGTGCGCCTGCCCCGTCCGAGAGGGCGTGGAAGACCTCCAGGGAGATCCGGTGCTCATAGTAGTAAAAGCGCACCAGCCAGCCGTTGTCCTCCCGGAAGCGGACCGGCTGGCAGGGGTTGGAAATATCTCGTTTCACAAAGGGGCCCGGGGCCGGATTTGGCTCAAAATAGTACCAGAAGGCCCCTTTTTTGATGTGTACCGCAAAGCCGGGAAAGCGGGGCATGGTCTTGTCCACCGCCCGCTGAAGGGCCTGAGGGTCCACCCGCTCCTCCATCACCGCGGAAAAACGGTAGATCGCGGAGTAGTTCTCTTTCTGGATCGCGGAGTAGAGCACGCCGGCATTGTCCAGCTTATACCACTGACGCTCTCTGCGCTCTCTGGGAGCCATTTGGTCACCTCCTTATCCGATCGCTTTTGTCTTTCATTTTATCACCCCCGCCTGGAAACTACAAGGGGAATTGGACGAAGGCGTGTTTGGTACTGTTACCCCTCCCGCTTCTGTGGTATAATAGCCGCAAAGCAGCTATGATACCTTTTCTATATCACAAGCCCCCATGTGCAAGGAGGACCTGTGTCCATGAAACGAAATGTTCTCTTCCCTAAACCCAGCCGGACCCGCTCCGAATCCCGGCGGGCCGAACAGCGGCGCCTGGCCCCCATGATGAAGGCTCTCAAGGCCATCCACACCGCCACCTCTCCCGAGTCCATGGCCCCGGAGGATCTGGAGCGCCAGCGCAAGGGGCAGGAGGTCCTGGGCCGCCTGGCCGCCCCCATGGCCGGGATGAGCTGGGAGCCCTTCTCCCTCTCCGGCATGAATGCGGCCTGGGTCCGGCCCAACCGGGGCCACGACCGCCGCCACGCCATCCTCTACTGCCACGGCGGAGGTTATACCAGCGGCAACCTGGGCTATTCCCGCCCCATCGCCTCCAAGCTGGCGGCGGTCACCGGGTATGAGGTCCTCTCCTTTGAATACCGCCTGGCTCCGGAACACCCCTATCCCGCCGCGGTGGAGGACGCCATCCGGGCCTGGGACCACCTGATGTACCTGGGCTATGGCGCCCGGGACATCGTGGTAGCCGGGGACTCGGCCGGCGGGAACCTGGCCCTGGTGCTCACCCACCGGCTCAAGGCCATGGGGCGCAGGCTCCCCGCCGCCCTCATCCTCATGTCCCCCTGGACCGATATGACGGCCAGCGGGCGCTCCTATCAGGAGCGGGCGGAGCTGGACCCCTCCCTCACGCTGGAGTATATCCAGGCTGTCCGGGGGGCCTATGCCCACGGGGAGGACTGGACGTCCCCCTACCTTTCGCCCCTCTTTGGGGATTTTTCCGGCTTTCCGCCGGTCCTCATCCAGGCGGGCACCCACGAGATCCTGCTGTCCGACTCGGTCCGCCTGCGGGACCGGCTGGTGGCGGCCGGCATCCCCTGCCGCCTGGAGGTGTGGAACGGCATGTGGCACGTCTTTCAGATGTTCCCCATCAAGCGCTCCAACGAGGCCATGGAGAGCATCGGCCGCTTTCTGCTGGAACAGCTCTCCATCTGATCTTCTCTCTTGCAGCAAAAATACCCCCAGACCCGCGCCTCCCGGCGGGTCTGGGGGTATGTCTTTGTTGGGGAAGGATCAGTTCTCCTGGGCTCTGGTCTTAAAGCTCTCCCACTTGTGGCCCTCGCCCCGGTTGGTGATCTTGCCGCGGCGGCACAGGCCCTCGGCGGCGCGCTGTCCGTTGGCAATGAGGCTCTCGTCGCTGGCGGTGGTCAGGCGGCCGTTTTCCAGCACCATGCGCCCATCCACCATCACGCCGGTGATGTTCTGCATCCCGGAGGAGTACACCAGGGTGGAGACGGGGTTGTGCATGGGGGTGGACTTCTGGCTGGCCGCCGGGTCGAAGAAGACCAGGTCCGCCTTCTTCCCCACCTCAATGGAGCCGATCTCCCGCTCCATGCCGATGGAGCGGGCGCCGTCAATGGTGGCCATCTCCAGCACCTTCTCGGCGGTGACCGCCATGGGGTCCAGAGTCTTGACCTTGTGCTGGAGGGCGGTGCACTTCATCAGCTCGATCATATCCTGGGAGTTGTTGCTGGCCGCGCCGTCCAGGCCCAGGCCCACGGTCAGGCCCTTGCGCAGCATCTCGGGCACCGGGGCCACGCCGTCGGCCAGATACATATTGGAGCAGACGTCGTGGGACACCTTCATGTCGTACTGCCTCATCAGTTCCATATCCTGCTCGTTGACCCAGCAGCAGTGGACCATGAGCACATTGGGGCCCAGGATATTCAGCTTTTTCAGGAGATCCACGTCGTTGCATCCGTGGACCCACTCGGTGGCCATGCGGGCATATTCCGTCTCGGAGATGTGGACGGTGAAGCCGGCGCCGTATTCATTGACCACGCGCCACTGCATCTTCAGCATCTCGTCCGAGTTGGACCACATGGAGGACGGAGCGGCCCAGATCTTCAGCCGGCCGTTTTCCGTATTGTGATAGGTGCGCAGCAGCCGGTGGAGATCCGCCTCCACGTCGGCCACCTTCTCGCACAGGTCGGGACAGGTGCCGTACTCCACGCCGGTATCCATGGTGCCGCGGCCCACGATGCCGCGCACGCCCAAGTCCTTCACCGCGCGGCAGATCCCGTCGGTCAGCCCGCCCTTGCTGTGGCAGTGCATGTAATCCACCGTGGTGGTCACGCCGCTGTGCAGGGCCTCGGACAGGCCCAGCATGGCGGCATGGTACGTATCCTCCGCCTCCAGATAGACCGCCGCGGGAAACATCATATGGGAGAGCCAGTCGCTCAGCTCCATGTCGTCTCCGATGCCCTTGAGCAGGGTCTGGAAGAGGTGGGTGTGGTTGTCGATAAAGCCGGGGAAGATCACCTTTCCCTCCGCGTCCACGATGCGGTCTGGCGCAGGGTATTTGGCGTTCAGCTCAGCGCTGGGACCAAGATCGGCGATGCGGTCATCCCGAACGAGGATGGCTCCGTCCCAAAGAATGCGGCGCTGCGGGTCCACCGTCACCACGACGGCATTGCGAATGAGCTGTTCCATGGAGTATCCTTCCTTCCAATCTGTTTATGTGGGAGCGATACTGCCCAGTTCCAGCACCGGTCGGTCACCCAGGAATCCGGCTCGTCCCGTTCCCTCCGCCACCGTCCGGCAGAAATAGGCATAAAGCTCAGATTCTTTATACTCTTTATATGAGTATCTGTCAAGAGGATAATCGTAATCCAGGGTGAGATAGCCCATCTTTTCCAGCTCCAGCAGCATGGCCGCCGTCTCTTTCACCGACTCCATGCTCTCGTCGGGCGCGCGGAGATAGACCGGGGCAAGGGCCACGGCGCAGAAATCCTCCTCCACGCTGCTCTCCACCAGAAAGCGGGCCACCGGAAGGAAGTGGTGGTGGTGCAGGTGTTGGAGAAATTCCTCCATAGCGGGGGTCAGCCCGCCCTGGGCGTGCCGGTGTTCGTGCCCGCACCCACAGTCGTGGGCATGGCTGTGGTCATGGCCGCAGCCGCAGTGACAGTCGTGATGCATTTTGTTCCTCCTCCGATCACTGTTCCGTTTTCTTTCCGGACAGGGCCAGCCCCGCGATCACGCCTGCGGCGGCAGGGAGAATCCAGCCCAGATTCAGCTCGGCCAGCGGCATTCCGTTCAATACCTCCAGCTTCAGCAGGCGCTGTACTTCAAAAAGAATACTGGCCACCCCGGTAAAGAGGATGGTCATGGGGTAGACCATCCGCCGCCCCTCCAGCCAGGGCTGAGCATAGGAGAGCAGGATGAGCATGATGACCACCGGATAGATCATGTTGAGCACCGGCCCGGAGAAAGCCAGGATCTGGTTCAGGCCCGCGTTGGCCAGGACCATGCTCGCCGCCGCGAAGAGGACCGCCCAGGCCCGGTAGGACAATCTGGGGCAGATGCTGTTGAAATACTCGCCGCAGGAGCAGATCAGGCCCACGCACACGTTGAAGCAGGCGATCACGAAGATGGCCGCCAGCAGCGCGTTGCCCAGCCGTCCAAACAGGGTGGCCACGATGTTGGTCAGGGCCTGGGCTCCGTTCTCCGGACCGGGGAAGGCGCCGCCCGAGAGCGCGCCGATATGGGCCAGCATGGAGTAGATCACAAAGAGCAGCACACCCGCGATGACGCCAGCCCGGACCGCTCCGCGGACCACAGCGCGGTCCTCCTCCACGCCCCGGGCACGGATATTCAGGCTGATGACAATGCCGAACACCAGCGCCGCGATGGTGTCCATGGTGTTGTATCCCGCCAAAAAGCCGGTGGATATGGCCTGGACCGGGGTCTCATAGCCTGCGCCGGCCGCTCCGTACCCCTCCAGCGGATTGACCACACACCCCACAAAGGTGATCACGATCAGGCCAATGAGGATGGGACACATGATCTTGCCCAGCCGGTCAGTGAGCTTCTCCGGCCGCAGGGCCACGATGAGGGCCAGCGTGAAAAACACCAAAGAATAGATCAGCTGATAGACCGCGATGGGCGCGCCGCCGCCTACAAAGGGGGGCACCGCCATCTCAAAGGATGTGCTGGCGGTACGCGGAATGGCCAGACAGGGGCCGATGGCCAGATAGGCGATCACTGTGAACACTTTTGCAAACATGGGATGGACCCGGCCGCCCAGCACGTCCAGTCCCCCCGAGCGGGCCACCGCGATGATCCCCAATACCGGAAGGCCCACCGCACTCAGGGTCATGCCCAGCATGGCAAACCAGGTCATGGTCCCCGCCTGGGCCGCGATATTGGGCGGAAAAATCAGGTTTCCCGCCCCAAAAAACATCGAAAACAGGGTGAATCCTACCAGCAGCAGGTCCCTGCTCTTGAGCTGCTTCATGCTCGCTCCTCCTTTTTCTCTCTCTGAATACGCACGAGTCTGCATGGTGGTAGTATACAGGATTTCCATCTCATTGTAAACAAATGTGTTTCATGCAAACACAAAAACAGGGACCCGTCCTGGACGGGTCCCTGTTTTTCATTTCTCAAATGAGACGATTAGCCCTGGGAGATCGCTCCGACGGGGCAGGTATCGGCGCAGGTACCGCAGTCGATGCAGGAACCGGCGTCGATCTCGTAGTGCTCGTCACCCTCGTGGATGGCGGACACGGGGCAGGCGCCAGCGCAGGAGCCGCAGCTCACGCAATCGCTGCTAATCACATATGCCATAGGTAACACCTCCAAACTTAAACTAACCACATTGTAACACGAATTTTTAAAATTGCAATGCTAAATTCACAGAATACTGGGTATATTTTTGGATGGCAGAATTTCCAGCTTTTGCGCGATCTTATTTTACCAAGGAAAGAGGCGTTACCATGGGGCCGACCCAAAAAAGAACCAGGAGATTCCGATTCTCCGCAAAACGAGGTGATCGTTTGAACGATGTGAATTTTACCCAGCGGGCCCAGACCGCCCTGCGTCTGGCCCAGGAGAGCGCCGCGGAGCTGGGGCACGGCTATGTGGGCACGGAGCATCTCCTGCTGGGGCTGCTGCGGGAGGGCGGGGGCGTGGCCGCCCGGGTCCTTCAGAGCGCGGGGCTGGAGGCCGAGACCATCCGCACCGCCATTCTCCGGGCGGTGGGGTCCGGGATACCGGGGGCCCTCCCCTCCCAGGGGCTCACCCCCCGCTTCCGGCACATCATCGAGCTGGCCCTGGCCCATGCCGGGCGGCTGGGCCAGGACTACGTGGGCACGGAGCATCTCCTGCTGGGACTGCTCCAGGAGGGGGAGGGCGTGGCCATCCGGGTCCTCTCGGCCTGCGGGCAGGACCCCCGGCGTCTGGCGGGGGATCTCTCCGCGGCTATGGGGGGAGAGCTCCCCCCACCCTTTCGCAGCGGCGGAAAAGCCAAATCCGAGCCCGATTACACCGGCGCCGGGGACAGCAAGCTCCTGGAACAGTTCTCCCGGGACCTGACGCGCATGGCGGCCAGCGGTCTGCTGGACCCGGTGGTGGGCCGGGAGGGCGAGATCGACCGGGTGATCCAGATCCTCTCCCGCCGCCGCAAGAACAATCCCGCCCTGATCGGAGAGCCCGGCGTGGGCAAGACCGCTGTGGCGGAGGGCCTGGCCCGCCGCCTGGCCGCCGGGGAGGTCCCCGACGAGCTGCGCAGCAAGCGTCTGCTGGCCCTGGACCTCTCCTCCATGGTGGCGGGCACCAAATACCGGGGCGAGTTTGAGGAGCGGGTCAAACAGCTGCTGGGCGAAGTGGTGCGTCTGGGCAACATCATTCTCTTCATTGACGAGCTCCACACCATCGTGGGCGCCGGCTCCGCCGAGGGGGCCATCGACGCGGCCAACATCATCAAGCCCGCCCTGGGCCGGGGGGAGATCCAGGTCATCGGCGCCACCACCACCAGCGAGTACCGCCGCTATATCGAAAAGGACGCGGCGCTGGAGCGGCGCTTCCAGCCCGTCACCGTCTCCGAGCCCGACGAGGCCACCGCCCGCTCCATCCTGCTGGGGATCCGGGGCCGGTATGAGGCCCACCATAAGCTGCGCATCTCCGACGAGGCCCTGGACGCGGCCCTCTCCCTCTCCATCCGCTATCTGGCCGACCGCCGCCTGCCTGACAAGGCCATCGACCTGATGGACGAGGCGGCCGCCCTGGTGCGTCTGGAGCGGCTCTCCGCGCCCGCCGACCTGCGGGAGCTGGAGGAGCGGGTGGCCCAGGCCCGGCGGGAGAAGGAGGAGGCCATCCGCAGTCAGGATTTTGAAAAGGCCGCCATGCTCCGGGACGCCGAGAGCGATTTCCGCCGGGAGCTGGACCGGGAGCGCACCCTCTGGCACAGCGGACAGAACGTGGGGGAAGTCACCGCCGAGGATGTGGCCCAGGTGGTCTCCCGCTGGACGGGGGTCCCCGTCACCTCCCTCACCCAGAGTGAAAAGGACCGCCTCCTCGCCCTGGAGAGGGAGCTCCACCGCCGGGTGATCGGCCAGGACGAGGCGGTCCGGGCGGTGGCCCGGGCGGTGCGCCGGGGCCGGGTGGGGCTGAAGGAGCCCGGCCGTCCCATCGGGGTCTTTCTCTTTCTAGGGCCCACCGGCGTGGGCAAGACGGAGCTCTGCAAGGCCCTGGCCGCCGCCCTCTTCGGCAGTGAAGAGGCCCTCCTCCGCTTCGACATGTCCGAGTATATGGAGCGGCACACGGTCTCCCGCCTGATCGGCTCCCCTCCTGGCTATATCGGCCACGACGAGGGGGGACAGCTCACCGAGGCGGTGCGCCGGCGTCCCTACTCGGTCCTCCTCTTTGACGAGCTGGAGAAGGCCCACGAGGACGTCTGGGGCCTCCTCCTCCAGATCACCGAGGACGGAGTGGTCACCGACACCCAGGGCCGGAAGGCGGATTTCCGCAACACGGTCATCGTCATGACCTCCAACGTGGGGGCCGCCCGCATCACCGCCAAGGGCGGCAAGCTGGGCTTCCAGTCGGCCCTCTCCTCCGGGGAGACCCGCCCCCTGACCGAGCTCAAGGAGGCCGTGATGGGCGACCTGAAGCGGGTCTTCCGGCCGGAATTCCTCAACCGTCTGGATGACACCATCGTGTTCCGCCAGCTGGAGCGGGAACAGATCAGCAACATCGCCCGCCGGATGCTGGACGGCGTGGGCGAGCGGCTGGTCCGCCTGGGGGTCTCCCTGCACGTGGAGGAAGACGCCCTGGAACAGCTGGCCCGGGAGGGCTTCGCCCCCGACTACGGTGCGCGCCCCCTCCGCCGGGCCATCCGCGCCCGGGTGGAGGACCCCGCCGCCGAGGCGCTGCTCTCCGGCGCGCTCCAGGCCGGAGGGGCCGTCCGACTGGTCCTGCGGGAGGGCGCCCTCGCCCTGGAACCCCAATCCCCCGCCACAAACGAAAGGAGTTTGGAACCATGATACTGCGCCATACACGCCTGATCCCTGCGATCCTGCTGCTCACTGCCCTGCTCTGCTCCTGCTCGGCCTCCCCTGCCCCTTCCCTCTCCCCGGAGGAGCGTACCCAGCTCTACCGCTCCGCCATCGAGCGCGCCCGGGACCAGGAGACGAACGAGGCCCTCCCGGTCCTCAGCGACCCAGAGGACGAGCGGGCCGATCTGCTCCTCTCCCTTCTGGGGGTCACCCCGGAGGACCTGGAGTCCTTTGCCGTGGCGGTCTCCCCCATGAACATCAAGGCCTATGGCATCGCCCTGATCCTCCCCGCCGACGGGCGGGAGGATGTGGTCCGCGCGGGTCTGGATTCCTTTGTGGAGACCCAGAAAAACAATTTTGAGTTCTATCTGGCCGACCAGTACGCCATCGCCGAGGATGCCCGGGTGGAGACCCTGGCCGACGGCACCTGTCTGCTGGTCATGTGTGAGGACGCCGACGGGGTCCTGGACGCCATCCGCAGCACGTTGGAGGAGGGCGGCATCCCCGCCGGGCTTTCTTGACAGCCTCCGCGCCGCCGCTCTATAATGGAGCAGAACCTGCGGCCCTCCGGCCGCACGATTGGAGGTCATACGATGCTCACCTACCGCTCCAGCGGCATCCTGCTCCCCATCTCGGCCCTTCCCGGCGATTACGGTATCGGGACCCTGGGGGCCAAGGCCCGCCGCTTTGTGGATTTTCTCTGTGACGCCGGACAGCATTACTGGCAGATCCTCCCTCTGGTCCCTCCCGGCGGAGGGGACTCCCCCTATATGTCCCCCTCCTCCTTTGCGGGCAACCCCTTTTTCCTGGACCTGGCGACCCTGCCCCAGGATGGCCTGCTCACCGCCCAGGAGCTGAGTGAATCCCAGTATCCCAATCCCGACCGTGTGGATTACCCCTGGCTCCACATGAACCGCCCTGCCTTGCTCCGCAAGGCGTGGGAACGGGGCCGGACCCGCTATGCCCAGGAGCTGGACCGCTTCCTGGAGGAGGAGGCCGACTGGCTGCCCGACTTTGCCTTCTTTCTGGCTCTGCGGGGCCATTTCGGCGGCGCCGAGCTGAAGGACTGGCCCCGGGAGGTGCGTACCCGCCAGCCCGAGGCCCTCGCCCCCCTACGGGAGGCCCTGGCCGAAGAGATCTCCTACCACGCGTTCCTGCAATTCCTCTTTTTCCGCCAGTGGGACGCCCTCAAGCGCTACGCCAACGAGCGGGGAATCTCCATCATCGGCGACCTGCCCATCTACGTCTCTCCCGACTCGGCGGAGGTCTGGGCCAATCCCTCCCTCTTCCAGCTGGACGGGGATTTCCGCCCCACCGCCGTGGCGGGGGTGCCCCCGGACGCTTTCAGCGGCGAGGGCCAGCACTGGGGCAATCCCCTCTACGACTGGGACTATCACCGCTCCACCGGCTATGCCTGGTGGCGCCGCCGGGGAGAGCAGATGGCCCGGCTCTACGACGTGGTGCGCATCGACCACTTCCGCGCCTTCCACACCTACTGGTCCATCCCCCTGGCGGCCTCCACCGCCAAAGACGGCCACTGGGAACCTGGGCCCGGCATGGAGCTGGTGGAGCTTCTCTCCTCCATCCCCGGCCTCCATCTCATCGCCGAGGATCTGGGCGACCTGGACGACGGGGTGCGGGCCTTTATCGCCCAGAGCGGCCTGCCCGGCATGAAGATCCTGATCTACGCCTTTGATCCCGCGGGGGAGAGCGCCTATCTGCCCCACAACTGTCCGCCCAATTCCATCATCTACACCGGCACCCATGACACCCCCACCTTTGTCCAGTGGCTCTTTGAGACATCCGGCGCCGCCGAGCGGGAGTATGCCTCCGACTACCTCCGCCTCCGGGGGGACGAGGGCTTCGGCTGGGGGGCGGTGTGCGGAGCCTGGGCCTCCCCTGCCCGCCTGGCCATGGTCCCCATGCAGGACCTGCTGGGCCTGGGTTCCGACGCCCGGATGAACGCCCCCGGCACCATGGGGCCCCAGAACTGGAGCTGGCGGGTGCGGGAGGCCGCGTTCAACCCGGACGTGTCCACCCGCCTGCGGAAGATCACCCGCACCTACCGCCGCTGTCCGTAACCTTGTACGGGCATCAGGCCATTTGCCCGGCGCGCGAAGAGCCCGGACGGCTGTGAACCGGTCCAGTAAAAACGGACAGTGACAAAAGCCCCCCTGATGTAGGAAAATAGACTACATCAGGGGGGTCTT
>ENA-UERZ01001810-UERZ01001810.1-human-gut-metagenome-genome-assembly--contig:-NODE-1810-length-13703-cov-29.586452_pt1 | contig 13703 bp, 20 predicted proteins | sample MGYA00242997_ERZ507998 | MGnify/ENA primary metagenome ERZ507998 (study PRJEB26167, sample SAMN06115470) | human gut metagenome | host: Homo sapiens | place: China:Henan | collected 2016-06-23... | reverse complement strand
ACAAACTATCTCTACATAATGTTATTATAACATCTTGTAGGATAGTTTGTCTATCATCTGGCAGGAGTTGCCTTTCCTTTATTTTTTTCATATTGATTTATCAACTCTATCCATTTTAGAGTAAATGCTTTTGTAAACGCCACTTTATCACAATTTTTAAAAACATTCTTGCAAACTACCTTTGCGTCATTTGCCATTGAACCACCTCACTACAATATATTTACAAAGTATGCAAAAATGCTTGTACGTTATGAAAGAATTTGTCTATAAATAAGAAGTAATCAGATGGCTTTGGAAAGCTCCACTGGAATTTCACCATTCCCATTCTGATGGGTGAACCGTGTCATACGGGTGTATCATTATTCTGATATACGGGTCATGGCAGCAACTTTTCCAACAGTCGCTTACGGATCACTGGCGTGGTCGCTCGCTTCGCTATCCCTCCTTTCGTGGGTCATGGCGTTCCAGTCCGTCGGCTCACCGTATATCAAACGTATCTGATTACTTTATTCAGTTTTCAAAGAACACTTGTAAAACGGAGCTGGAATGAGGTGGTAGAACACTCCGTATATATTCGCTTATTTCACTCTGACTTCAAAACCTAGAATTGCTTTAATAAGAGCAGCTCTGATTCTGCCTTTCAGTTCCATATCGACCACAATATACATATTTCCGTGTTCATCATAGAACGGGCGTAAACTTGCTTTTGATATATAAGCGTCATAGTGATTTAATATTTTCTCTATTGCCACTTCGTCACCATCAGTAGCTAAACTGATTGTGGAGAATAGAGGACACTTTTTTGTAGACTTCATCATGTTATAATAATTCCTCCTCGTACATATCTCTAATGAGCTTTAGTGAACACATTCTGTTTCTATAAACAGAGTTTCTGGAAATATCCAAAATCTCTGCGATTTCTGCGTCTGGTAATTCCAGAAAGTAGAACATCAACACAACATTACGTCGTCTTTCGCTTAATTTTTTGATTGCTTCACATAATTTCTCATCATAGACACGAACTTCTGTACCGAACACATCAAAGGAAGTAAATTCAATCGGGTATTCGTCCGATACACCCAACTGGTTTAATTCCAGCTCTGGTATTTCACAGAAAGATATTTCATGCTTTGCACGTCTGGCAAGTTCTTTGTTGTAGTTCTTTACAGTTCTGCCAATCACCTTACGAGCCAGACAGTCAAATTGAAGTCTTATAGCGTTCTCAAATGAAGAAGGTTTCATAATCTCACCTCCTTTCAAGTTGACGTTGCTAAAGCGAAAAGGCTTTTTACCTCTTTCCGCACTAACACTCAACACGGAGGAGCGATTTGTAACCCAAATCAGAAAAAAGTCAAAAAATTTTTTTAAGCAGCAAAAAAGCACAAGAGCATAAAATGAATGCTGTTCTTGTGCTTTTATAGTTATTCCTGCTATGTAATGTGAAAAACCATATTCAAGGGTATATTGTACCGCTTTAAAGGCTAAGATTTTTTTGACAATATCGGATATATCAAAGATTGTCGATTATGTAGGTTTCTCAATGCGGCTACCTCCTAAAGCCGCTAACCCCAAACCTATATACTGTTTTTCGGGGATGGAAAAAAGGCGGCTTGTCAACCGCCATCTAAACAAAGAAACCCTATGGGTTATTTCATAAATATCCAATTTCATTTTCAGCCATTCACCCAGAGTGCCAGAATGCATTTCTCTTTCCGCTATTTCTATTCCGTCATTCAGCAAACAAATGGCTTCATCATATTGGCAACGGGCAATCAATTTATCAACCTCCATTCTTCGTATTTCAGTCAGATAAAGATATTGACGAATCGTATCATCCGCCTTTTGTTCTTCATTCTGTTCTAACAACAGATTGACCTTACGAATGACTAACTGATAGATATCACAGGTTCCCTTTCTTACTTCAAGAAGTTCATCAATCAATTCCAACGCTTTTTCTGCCGGTTGAATCGAAAGATTGATCTGCATCATCAATTCGTCTACATCATAAAGATCATATTCACGAAAAATAGATATTTCAGCAATCTCACGCAAGCCCTGAAGTATCTCCATCTTTTGTGCCTGAGTGGTTTTAGGATGTTCAATCACTTTCAGGAGCAAATCTCCTGCCTGTTCACAATAGTCAGAAGAAGAAATACCATCATCATACAAAAGTTCATCATCATAGTTTTCACCGATGAAAGTACGTATTTTTTATAAGTGATTGAGAATGAGATAAGTTTTTATCTCATAAAAAGAAGAGGTTACGAATTAGAAATAAACAGAATGTAGCATCCTGCTGTGATTTGCATAACCATCCAAAGAACTCTTTCGGTTGCAAAGGTACGATATTTAATCGGGGATAAAGAATGTTTTAAGATTTTTTATCCTCGATTTTTTGCTTGGATAAATCTGTTTTCATTAAACCATATTCTTCTCTATTCTTTGCTATTTCCATTTCAATCCATTCAAACTTATGTGGCAATGGTTTCTGTTTTTTGAATGGTCTATTTCGTTTGTATATTCTCATCCTTTCGTGTGTTTTGTATAAAAGTCAGCCGTCGTCGCAGAAAGACAGTCCTCGTACCTCAGACTAACTTCCTCCGACTATGGCACGGCAAGAAAAATCCTTGGCGGTATGCCTTGAAATACTTCAAGACTATACTGCCAAGGACTTTTCTTTGTTTGCCGTGCTGACAACGGCTGACTTTTATAGCCACAACTCGCAGTTCCATTTTATCGCACAATCCAAACGACATGAAACAGTGGCACGCCACCCTTTCATGTCTTAGTAGTACGGCATGAGGAAAAGTGTTTCTTTTGGTCGGTTGCAGGCTAACCGATCAAAAGAAACACCATTCCTTGATTTGCCGTACCATTTTGTTTGCATACTCCACCGCAAGAAAGAAGTCATTGATGTAAACCTCAACGACCACTTTCATGCTTGGCTGCACAGCCTTGGAGAAAGCCCGATGCAAGAAGCATGGACAAGCCATACTCTTCTTTCACCGGAATTTCTCTGAAGGCTGTGCCATTCTTGTATGCGATTTCCATTTTCCTAAAAACATTTGCAAGACAGTAATTGTATCCATTTCTCAGAAATGAGTATGCGATAATCGTGCAGTCCAAAAACTTCCGTGAAGTTTCTATTTTCTTTTGCCGCTCTGATTTTCTTTCCTCCACATGGTCTTTCCTTTTGGCATCAACCGTTATCGTGCAGGTGCAAAGGTATGGCAGCGGGCTTTGGAAATAAAAGGTCGAGCCTTCGGTTTTCGAAAAAATCTCCACACCGTTGGGTAGTATTTTTCCGAAAAACCTTGTATTTCCAGCCTCGCTGCCCTTGAAAGGCACCTGAAACGAAACGACCGATGCGACAGGAAGACGCAAAAAAAATGTCGGAAAAGGGAGCGACAAAAAGGTGAAGAAACGAGAACTTCCCTTCAGCTCCTGGAACCGCAAATAAATTTAATTCAAGGCTATATGACAACAAACATCAATATAACACAGACTTGGTGGAGATTACTCTCCGCAGTCGGCTCAACCCTCATCACTTTGGTGGCTTGGTTGGGATATATGGCTCTCTGCATGGTCGGTGAAGTCATATTGGGAATTATGAAGTTCATCTTCGGCATCATCATAGCAATATTCTCGGTGGCGGTGCTGATTGGGACTTTCATTTGGTTATTGACACTTTAAAGTACAAGCGATATGAACAGAAGCATTGAAGCGATACCTACATGGTCACTCTGCTACATCATCAATGGCGATGCAAGCGGACTGACAGACGAAGAAATCCGTATGGTGGACGAAGCCATGCGCAAGAACAATATTGAGATAGTAAGTCCAAGATACAACGAGGACATGTGCACAGAACCTTACTTCAGCCATTATCCGTTCTTCGGACTGCCTACAGAAGTTGAGGACTGCGACATCATCTATCACGAGTAACAACCCCTTTAACAACATCAGATATGAACACTACAGAATATTTCAAGAGAACCATACAAGCCTATTTGGAGGAGCGAGCAATGGAGGACGAACTCTTTGCAGCCAAGTATGACAACCCCGACAAGAACATAGACGATTGCGTCACCTATATCCTTAATTGGGTACAGAAGAGCGGTTGCAACGGCTTTTGCGATGACGAGATATATGGGCAAGCCATCCACTACTACGAGGAGAAGGACATCGAGGTAGGAAAACCATTGAACTGCCAAGTGTCTGTTAACCACCACATCGAACTCACAGAGGAGGAGAAGGCACAGGCAAGACAGGAAGCCATCCGCCAATATCAGCAAGAGCAGATGAACAAGATGCGTAACCGAGATACCGCCAAGCGCACCTCACAGAGAACGGAAACAGAAGTACACCAACCATCATTATTCGACACGTTATGAAACCAAGAACGAAATATCAGAAGCAAGTCGTAACCTCAAACAAGGGGTTACGACCTATCAAGGGAGCGCAAATGCAATGGGCATTCCGTGAATGTCTTGACCACTATGCCTTTCAGTTGAAGCACGGACAGACCACTTGCATGGACTGCGGACACACTTGGACTACGGACGAGGATGCGGACAAATGTGTCTGCCCGAAGTGTAAGGCTAAGTTGGAAGTGCAGCGCACCAAGCGACAGAAGGCAATTTCTTCTACCTATTTCTGCGTACTCACCGAGCGCAAGGGACTACAACTTATGCGAGCATTTCAGATGAAAGCCTATTACCGCAAGGGACAAAAGGCAGACATCTTTTGTTGGGAGGTGGCACGCTATTGGATGAACGAGAAAGGCAAGGTGGAGGTTATGGCACGCAAGCGCACAATGGGTATCTATATGGACACGTTCTGCTACGACTCCGACATTGAACTGCGCAAGGACAACACCACCTATCAGCATATTGCTTCATTTCCGGTCTGCCCCGATATGAAAGTCATTCCTCAGATATGGCGCAACGGCTTTGACGGAGCGTTTCACGGCATCGAACCGCTTACATTGTTCAAGGCAATGCTGACAGACCACCGCATCGAAACGATGATGAAACAATGTCGTTACGGACACGTCCGCCACTTCATAGACCACCCACGGCACTTGGAAACTTGTTGGAATGCCTACAAGATAGCCAACCGCAACCATTACCTTATTACAGACATCGGCAAATGGGCGGACTACATCTGTATGTTGGTAGAAATGGGCAAAGACATCAGAAGTCCACATTACATTTGTCCCGACACCCTTGAAGCCGAGCACGACAGAATATCCGAGAAAATCAGAGCAAAGAAAGAAAAGGAGCGCACCGAGGAGGAGATACGCAAGGCATTGAAGAACGAGGACAAGTTCAAGGAAATGAAGAGCCGTTTCTTTGGTTTGATGTTCACGGACGGCAATATCGTGGTGAGAATGCTTGAAAGCGTCAGGGAGCACGTTCTTGAGGGTAAGGCGATGCACCATTGCGTAGGCAGCGGAACAAACTACTCACTCAATCCCGACTGCATCATCTTCTCTGCAAGAATAGCCGAACAAAGAGTTGAAACAGTGGAGTTTTCACTCGAACAGATGAAAGTCGTACAATGCCACGGACTACAGAACAAGGATACCGAGCACCATGCTGACATCATCAACTTGGTGAACAGCAATGCAAGACTTATAGAGCAGCGTATGGTTGCAACGACATGAAATCCATATCGGCGGAGCGATGAAAATTCGTTCCGCCACTTTCTTTCATGAGCCGAGGAGCGGAAAAGAAAGTGGCAAAGAAACCGTCTTTTCCTTATCTGCGATGCTTGCAAAGAACAAAGGACAGCCCCCAATCAAAAGGACTGTCCTTTATTCATAAATCGTTTTTTCTGTTCCTTGGGAGATAGTCCCATCTGGCGATTGACACTTTTGCTTACTAATGCGGCATGATGCCGTCCTATGGATTCAGTGGCAAGCTGAGATTTTAGCCGTAGTCTTTCTTTTTCATTGGCGTACTCTTAATTTATTGCCAGAGGCGATACGACTTGAGACCTTCATCGAATGCAGCCTTGATTTCGGCTGCATAGGCATTGAAGTGTTCGTTGATGATGTTATCCACATAACTTGCAATGGAAATCTTTCCCTTGCCTACGATACTGACAAATTTAGTCACACGCTCATGAATGTCCTCGCTGATGCCAACATGTCTGCCATATCTTGCGGTAAAACCTGCATTTGCCATGAACTTACCGACATACTGCTCAGCACGCTCTTTCTCCATTCTGTCAATTGGCTCAAATTCACCCACATCATAATTCTCATATGCTGCATCTTCATCAAAACACTCCTCCTTGTCGGAAATAGTTGACGATGTACGGTCTTGAAATGTCTCTTCAAGACAAGCGTCAATCTGTTTACCAACTTCCTCCATTGTCTCTTCATAATTTCTCATGAAAGCCTCATACAACTCCTTGGCATCTGTCGAAGTGAGTTGTCCTTTACCACAGTTTTTTGTTTTGTCTGCCATAATCATTTTTTAATTGTTATACAAATTCTCTGCTATTGAAATACTTGTTGACTATTGAAAATCCAACCTCAACAGTTTTTGTCAGATACCTGACATATGCAATTCCATCAACGCATCTATTTTGCGTTTAATAATCTTTGAGCGTTCTGCGATTTCAGCTTGTAGCTTTTCGCTGTCCATTTCCGAGAATATTTTGCCCACATGCGCAAATCTATCCTTTGTTGCATTGTTCTCTTCTGTTCTTTCCATAATTCTCCTTATTAAATTGTTATACAAAGTCGAGGATATTGAAGTCCTCTATACTGTCTGACACCTTAAACTCTTTCTTTGGCTTGGAAATCTCTACAATTTTGTGAGTTTGCAAGTAGAAGGTGACGTAATCATGGATGTTCTTCTTGCACTCCTCGCTGTTCTCCATGAATTTCTCATAGAATTGGTTGCCATCCATCTCATGGAAAACCTTGCCTGCATGTCTTTTCTCCTTGTCCGTTGCTTTCGGTGCCTTGACGGTATTCACAGCTGCGTCAATGTCCTCAAAACTTGACCCTTTGGCTTGTGGCATATCGGCATCTTCCTTATTGTCAGAATATTTCACGCCAATATCTTCTATGCGAACATTCGTAAACACATCATCAAGCTGTTCGTCAGAAATCCGTGCCGTACTCTTTGGAGAATCGTCAAATGTCACGTCATTATCCGATACGGACATGGATTCTGTTTGTTTTTGTTCCGTTTCTTCTTTCTTCCGCAGTTGGGACACTTTGAAAAGACTTTTGCCTACAAGTGCCATCGGGTCGATAGGCGGTTTTTTCTCCTTTTCCTTGTCGTTCGCAACTTCAAGAAGCAACTTGTTGTAAAAATAGATAGTCCAAACATTGAATGCAGCCAAGACTATCAAGAATATAGTTTCCATTGTCATGCTTGTTCCTTTTTGTTACACATTCCAATCGTCAATCTCTTTTCTCAGCAAGCCGTTGATTTCTTCTTGGTTCTCTTCAAGATGTCTCTCAAGAATAAGGTCGATGTAACCACCGACCGTCAACTCATGCTTTGCGAGCACACTGACTATTCTTGAAATTCTCCTGTGTATCTCACGGCTGATATAAACGCATTGACGAGTCTTTATCTCGTTTCGCTTGAAGAATGCCGAATCGTAACTTTCCGAAGAAGCCTTGGGAGGCTTGCGTGAAATTGGCGACTTATCGGTCTGCGAGTATTGGGACTTCCAGCCAACCTCTTCTTTCTCTTCGGTATCTTTCACTTGGGATTGGGAAGCTCCGTCAAGAATGGATGCCGTTGTCGTGCCAATCTTGCTCTTGCCAATAGAGGCAATGAGCAGATTTTCATCTATTGCGTCAGTGTTGATTTTTCTGCTTACCATAGGCTCATGTCTTTATGATTTCACAAATCTCGTCGGACAACTCCTTGATGCCACTCCCTCGCAACAGGTTTGGGTCTGATGGAAAGATGGTGGAACGGAACACTGCCTTTCTGTTCTCCGACAGCTCTCTTCTGAAACGTTTGCTGTCTGGCAGTCGTGTGTTGAGAACCGAATAGTCGAGAGACTTGAACATACCTTCATATACATCATACAAACTCGTGCGTTCTCGTTTGTCAACCATTGTCCAAAAGAAAGCAAGTTTCTTGGTGACCGACCAACCCTGTGTCAAAAAGTTGTCGTGGAACAACTGCATGAAGCTCATTGCGCTTTCTACAACAAAGCGGTCTGCGCTGACGGGTACAAAGATGTAATCCATCTGAGACAAGGTCTTCATGACGCCCTCACTTTTGATAGTCCCAGGCATGTCAAAGAAGATGAAGTCAAGTTTAACCTCTGTTTCATTCAACACTGTCTCTGCGTCGTCAAGCGCATTGACAGCATTGCTTCTCGTTACGCTGAAGGACTTCTTGCCCAGCTTTTTGAAATGCTCACAGGCTTGCGCCTTGAAATAGTCGCTGCTTTTGATGAGTTCCAGTTCCTCGTCTCGCAGGTCTGCAAGGTTGTATTGTGGCTCGTCACAGTCTATGACCGCCACATTGTAACCCTTGACATTGTGAAAGTAGTTGGCTACAAGAGCCGTGATGGTGGACTTTCCTATTCCGCCTTTCTGTGTTGCGAACGCAACAAATCTTGTCTTACTCATATCGTTAACTTTTTAAATTGTTGATTACTCGTTTCTATGATTTCCTGCCAATTCAAAGATATGAACACTTTGATGTCCATGTCTATCGGTCATTGCTCCATTATGGAGACCTTGAACTGTTGCAATGCTTCATCATTTCCATACGACAGTACGACAGTGAATCAGTAAGTCTGTACGTCAGTGGAGCATCATGGATGCAAAGAGACGCTGCAATAGTGACAGGCTTATTCGTTGCTGCAAATGCTTGTTTCATCATATTTTCAAATCATTGGTTCAATGTTTCGGCTGCAAAATAACAACGAAATTTCCAAAAAACAATGGTTTTCAAATCCTGTGGCAGTATGTTGCCGATAGTTGCAGTGGTTGTCTGGGGTAGCATTGTACAGGGGCGCATTTTTAGCCGTAATTTTGCACCCGAAAGACAAAGCAATGGATAGCGCATCCATATCGTTCCGAGAAGAACAAGGCTTGATGCTCCGCAAAGGACTGGATTTCCCGAACAGCTTCCATTCGGGATGGGGACAGCTTCTTACGAAGGCCAACTTCAATCCACCCTAAGCGGATTTTTATGTCCTCAAAGACATAGCAAGGTATGTTTTGAGTTACTCAAAACCTTTGGAGTTACTCTCCAAAGACCTTGCCCTGCCGGGTTGGTAGCCTCTCCGAAGTCGGGCTCCCCATGTTCCAATCTGACGATAGTTAGCACTGTTCCATCATTGCCGTATGTACCACTTAATCCATTTTATATGAACACAGAAAGAAAACGAGGGGGACGAATCCCCAAGCTGAATCCGAAGTCGCACCATGTAATGCTTCGGTTCGACGATGACGCGTGGATGAAATTCCTCGTCATGTATGAGCAGACTGATGTGAAGGCGAAGGCTGTCTTTGCCAAGGCACGCATCTTCGGCGAGCCGTTCAAGGTGTTGCGTGAGGATAAGACACTGGTGGAATACTACACCAAGCTTTCTTCTTTTCACTCGCAGTACCGAATGATTGGCAACAACTACAACCAGGTTGTCAAGGAACTCCGTTGTCATTTCTCAGAGAAAAAGGCGATGGCTTTGCTCTATAAGCTGGAGAACTGCACCAGGGAACTGGTCTCTCTTACCCGTGAGATTGTTGAACTAACCCGTAAGTTTGAGGAAAGATGGTCGCAAAGATAAGTTTCGGAAGTTCATTGTACGGCGCTCTGGCATACAATGGTGAGAAGATTAACAAGGAAGAAGGAAAACTCTTGGCAACGAACAAGATCTTCGATGATTGTTCGGGAAAGACGAGCATCGCCAATGCCTTGCGTGATTTCCAGCGATACCTTTCTCCGCATATCAGAACGGAAAAGCCTGTCGTGCATATCTCCCTGAATCCGCATCCTGATGATGTGCTGACGGATATGGACATGGAGAACATCGCACGGGAATACTTGGAGCGCATGGGATATGGCAACCAGCCATACATGGTTTACAAGCATGAGGACATTGACCGTCACCACATGCACATCGTGACCATCCGGGTGGATGAGAACGGCAAGTGTTTGGATAGCCGATACAACTACCATAGGAGCAAGGCTATCACCCGTGACTTGGAGGAGAAGTACAATCTCCACAAGGCAGACCGCAAGCAACGCCAGGCAGACAATCCACTCCGCAAGGTGGATGTAAGCCAAGGCAATGTGAAGAAGCAGGTTGCCAATACTGTAAAATCACTCTGCACTACCTACAGGTTCCAGTCCTTGGGCGAGTACCGTGCACTTCTCTCCTTATATAATATATCCTTGGAGGAAGTCAGAGGCGAAGTTGGCGGTCGTGAGTATCATGGTTTTGTCTATTCTGCCACGGACGGACAGGGCAATAAGGTTGGAAATCCTTTCAAGGCTTCCAAGATTGACAAATCTGTCGGTGTGGAGGCAATAGAAAAGCGGTTCGCTTATTCTGCCAAGAAGTTCAAGGAGGACAAGAAACTCTCCGAGATGACCAAACATAGCGTAGAAGCAGTCTTGAAGCAGACATACCATAAGGATAAGTTCGTTGAGTTGCTGAAAGCAAAGGGTATTGATGTTGTTTTCCGCCATACAGCTGACGGCCGTATCTACGGAGCAACATTAATTGACCACCGCACCCAAAGCGTGTTCAATGGTTCAAGGCTTGGAACGAATCTTTCTGCCAATGCCTTGCAGGAGCACTTCACCTTGCCTTACGAGAACGAACATCCGATACCGCTTACCATCCCGAAGGAAGATGGCACAATCTCGGAACAAGAGCTTCATGGTTCTGGCTTGTTCGATGAATATGGAAGTGGTCTTGGGCTCATGGCAGGAGGAGGTTCTTCCAACAAGGCACGGGAAGCAGCATTCGATAGAGAGTTACGCAGAAAGAAAAAGAAGCGCAAAGGGCGAAGCCTTTAGTTGTATCATCAAGGTTGGCTTTCTTGAACAATGGAGAAAGCCAGCTTTATGTAAAATCAAAGTATAACTTCAAATAGAAAAACAATGGCACAAGAAGATGATTTGAAAGCATTGGGAAAAATTATGGATTTTCTCCGTGCCGTGAGTATCATACTCGCAATTATGAATGTGTATTGGTATTGCTATGAGGCAATGCACATGTGGGGAGTGACAATCGGGGTTGTTGACAGAATCCTTATCAACTTCAACCGTACAGGTGGAAAATATTTTATATCGCAGTGACACTGTTTGTTTATGAAAAATATAATTGGTTAACTAAATCTCCAATATCACAGGATAGTGATCCCCACCCTTCATATGATATCTTCGTACAGATGTTTTTAGCTGTAATCTGCTATCGATAAGGAAATAATCTAATTCTCGACCTGAAATATGTGTTGGCATACCACAACAGGCAAAATAAGCACTATTTCCCGGCCTACTTCTGGTACCTGTGGTCATTATTCTTAAATTATCTGATAATTCGCTTGGCGTTGAATTCATATCTCCGCCAATGATGAAAGGAGATACTGCATGGCGTACTAAATCTCTTATATCTCCTACAGCACCAGACCCAGATTCGCAATGAAGGGTATAAATGTTACATCCATTATAATTTAAACAAATTGCGGATCGGCCTGTTCCTGATATCAGATAATGTATTGATGCTACAAAATTCAAATCCGCAATGATACAAGTATTACATCTCTGATTATAAGCGCCTGCATGTTCTACCACAACATAGTGGTATCTACCACTATGTTGTGCAGGCAGTATGAATTGACCACATTCTTGTATCATAACAACATTACATTGTTCTATTGTTAATAGATGATTCAATATATTTAATTTAATAGCATCATTAAGAGGATTTCCTTGGGAATTCCATGTACAAATTTTCATATGGCTATTTTTAGATGTTTGATGCATTTATTATGTTTTCATAATAATTGTTATCAAATTTGAACGGGACTTTATCCATCCCGTTCTATATGTTTATACTCTATTTACTGCTTTCTGTATTTATAGGCTCGATACATGATGCCATTATATCCATCAGTTTAGACAGACCTTCGGTCTGCGGCTGCTGGCTGGCAGAAACATGTATCTGGTATTTTGCCGTTTGGTTGGTCATGCGGGTGTTCTCGCGGGCGGTTGTGACTTTGCCGCTGATTTCCGCATTTATAAACCAATGTTTTGCAGAAGCTTTTGTCTCTACTTCTGCGTTGGTAGTGCTTTTTACGTTTGATGTATCGGTAACCTCCATCTGGAAATCGACATCCACGCGATCTATGAGCAGGGAAGGAATAGGCACCAATCCTATAAACGGAGCCTTGACACTTTGTGACATTGTTGTCATTTTTCCATCCTGCTGTATCGGTCTTTTAATATCGAATTCCAATACACGAGCTGTTTTACCGTCTTCATCAAAAGCAATTTTCTGGTAGAAATTCCATGCTGTCGCTGCCAATTCCTGTTGAGCTTCGGCTGCTGCAATAAGCGGTGCTGCAATCAGTTCCCGCATGGGAAGCCCCTTAAAATTGTCAGTCACATTCGGATCTCCAAGTACAGGGGATGTACCGTTATTTTTAGTCTCTTCCAATGCAGCGGAAATAATCTCTTTCGCTTGCCCGCTTATATTTTCTGCATATTCTTGTTGCCCTTGGTTCTTTATTTCTTCTGCCATAACATTTGAATTTTGAAATTGTTATATGTTTTTTACAAAATCGTCAATGATTCGGGAAATACTCTCCGGAGTCTCCTGAACTTTAAAATTGACGCAAACCTCCATGATATCATCTGTATCTGGTTTTATGTTGCTCATCTGCATCTGGAGATTGGCTCTGTGCGGACTGGATAACAGCAAGTTGTTTTCCGGAATCTGTGATTCCACGCTTCCGACCTTCGCCTTGAACTTTATCTGCACATTATCCATTGCAAGATAATGATGGGATATCAAGGCTATAAGTGGAATATCAATAGTCTTGTCTCCAACCATGATTTTTTTTGATTGGAACGTATTTGCGTTATTTGCATTTGTTCCTTCAAAAAGTCTGGTCAGATTTTGTATCTGATGATTCTGTAATGTATCTTGTGCACAGTTTACGGCGTACTGCAAACCATTCATAATATCAGAGAATGAATTGGTTTGAACACTGTCCGGCTCATCGTCATTATTTTTCTTGCCTCTGTGAAAAAGTCCCATGTTTTTAATTTAAATACTTGATTTGTTGTCTTTAATGAGCACCAATCTTGACAATGTCCGGCTTACAGCTTCCATATTTACACTGGAGACTATATTATTATTGACAATGCCTTGATGCCAAAACCAATATGGTGGATTCTCCGTGTGTTCCATCACGTCCTCCTTTCTTTATTGGGGTTATACTTCGGTTCTTTCCGTTGCGGGCGGAACTTTTTCCGCCCGACGGTTTACTGCTTCCTCAAGGTAGGCAATGCTCCATTAAGTTCGTAACGCCACTCTGAGCCTGCGTTCTGCAAGGCGGTGTTCATGGCATCGACGGCTTTCTGCCAGGTAACGTAAGTGCCGTCCACCTTCGTGGATTCGGGGGCGGTCTTATAGCCTCGTTCCTGATTGTTCTTCCAATAGCAGGCGGTCACGGTGGTGTAGCTATCTCC
>ENA-UERZ01001804-UERZ01001804.1-human-gut-metagenome-genome-assembly--contig:-NODE-1804-length-13736-cov-9.868512_pt1 | contig 13736 bp, 10 predicted proteins | sample MGYA00242997_ERZ507998 | MGnify/ENA primary metagenome ERZ507998 (study PRJEB26167, sample SAMN06115470) | human gut metagenome | host: Homo sapiens | place: China:Henan | collected 2016-06-23... | reverse complement strand
ACGTCAGCGACATTTCACAAGTTAGTAAAAACGGCAAAGACAGCGCCGGAGACACTGACAGATATCACATATTTGGAAAAAATCAATGAAGAACTGACAAAGAAAAATTCTTATCTGGTTGTAAGGCGCGATGACAAAGTGGTCTATATAGGAGCAGAGGCAGAGACGGAGCTTTTAGAAGAGCTTCCGGCATATGGAGACTATGATTCATCTTCGGAGAGCGGGGTCTATCTTGGAGGTGACCTTCAGGTTCTTGTAAAGCAGATTGATTTTGAGTATCAGGATGGGGCACAGGGAAGTGCTTTTATCGTGACGGATGTGAGTGATTCTATGCCTGAAGTGAAGCAATTTATAACAGATATGGTGATTGCAGTTGTATTTATCCTGATGTTCACAGCATTGCTTTTGATTCTTTGGATTTATCGTGGAATTGTGACACCGCTTGGGAGAATGAAGATTGCCACGCAAAATATCAAGGATGGCAATTTGGACTTTGAGTTGGAGATTGAGGCGGATGACGAGATTGGACAGCTTTGCCGTGATTTTGAGGAGATGAGAAAACGTCTGAAAGATACGGCGGAAGAAAAAGTAGAGTATGACAGAAAAAGTAAGGAACTTATCAGCAATATTTCCCATGATTTAAAGACTCCGATTACAGCGATTAAAGGTTATGTAGAAGGAATCATGGACGGTGTGGCAGATACGCCGGAAAAGATGGAGCGCTATATTAAAACGATTTATAACAAGGCAAATGAGATGGATCTTTTGATCAATGAGCTGACGCTGTACTCAAAGATCGACTCTAACCGTATACCTTACAATTTCAGCACAGTTCTTGTAAACGAATATTTTGACGATTGTGCAGAAGATCTGGCTATGGAACTGGAGGCAAGGGGAATTGAGTTTGGCTATTTTAATTACGTGGAAAGTGATGTAAAGATCATTGCGGATGTGGAGCAGTTAAAACGTGTCATTAATAATATTGTATCCAATTCAGAAAAATATATGGATAAAGAACATGGAAAGATCAATCTCCGCGTGAAAGATGTGGGAGACTTTGTCCAGATTGAGTTGGAAGATAGCGGAAAAGGAATTGGGGCAAAAGAGCTGCCGCATATTTTTGATCGGTTTTATCGGACAGATGCATCGAGAAATTCTTCTAAAGGAGGAAGTGGAATCGGTCTTTCGATTGTGAAAAAAATTGTGGAAGAGCATGGCGGAAAAATCTGGGCTACGAGTAAGGAAGGCACCGGAACCGTAATGTACTTTGTTATTAGAAAATATCAGGAGGTACCAGTAAATGAGTAAAATATTAATTGTAGAAGATGAGGAGGCAATTGCTGACTTAGAAAAAGATTATTTAGAGTTGAGTGGTTTTGAAGTTGAGGTTGCAAATGATGGAGAGACAGGTTTAAAAAAAGCATTGGAAAATGATTATGATCTGTTTATTTTGGATTTGATGCTTCCGGGAGTAGATGGATTTGAGATTTGCAGACAGGTTCGAGATGAAAAAAATACGCCGATTATTATGGTTTCAGCAAAAAAAGATGACATTGACAAAATCAGAGGACTTGGACTTGGAGCAGATGATTATATTACAAAGCCGTTTAGCCCAAGTGAGCTGGTTGCTCGTGTGAAGGCACATATGGCACGTTACGATCGACTAGTTGGAAGCGCAGTAGAAGAAAATAAGGTGATCGACATTCGTGGACTGAAGATTGATACGACGGCGAGACGTGTGTGGGTGAATGGTGAGGAGAAGCCTTTTACGACAAAAGAATTTGATCTGCTTACATTTTTGGCTTCACACCCAAATCATGTATATACAAAAGACGAGCTGTTCCGGGAAATATGGGCAATGGAATCTGTGGGAGATATTGCTACGGTTACAGTTCATATTAAAAAGATCCGTGAGAAGATAGAATTTGATACGTCGAAACCACAGTATATCGAGACTATATGGGGCGTTGGATACCGATTTAAAGTATAATTAAGAAGGGAACGCTATGGAATATTCATCGCTTAAAAAAATCAGGTTCAGCACGATGCAGTTATTGGCAATGGGATTTATCGCGACCATTTTCCTTGGTGGGATTTTATTAACATTGCCGATTTCTAATACACAGCCGATTCGTTTTATAGATGCGCTTTTTACGGCAACAAGCGCAGTCTGTGTAACCGGACTTGTAACAGTTGTGCCGGCGGTACAGTTTACGGTATTTGGAAAAGTCATTCTTTTGATTTTGATTCAAATCGGTGGACTGGGTGTAATCGCGTGTGTGACTGGTTTTTTTATTATCTTAAAAAGAAAAATCACAGTGCGGGAGCGGGTGATTATTCAGGAGAGCTATAATCTGAATACACTGTCCGGAATTGTGGCGTTTGTACTAAAGATTATCAAAGGTACTTTTTTAGTAGAAGGAATCGGCGCGCTTCTTTTTGCAGTTGTGTTTGTACCTTAATTTGGAACGCTGAAGGGGGTTGCATATGCAATATTTCATTCTGTCTCGGCGTTTTGTAATGCAGGAATTGATATTTTAGGAGATGGAAGCTTTACGCAGTATGTTCGTAATCCGGTTATCAATCTGACGACAATGATGTTGATTATAGCCGGAGGAATCGGTTTTACAGTATGGAATGACCTGATTGGAAATTTTAAGAAAGTAAAAGCGAAAAAACTTGTGTGGAGTAAATTTTTTACCAGATTATCTCTTCATTCGAAGCTGGCGATTACGATGACGGTTTTGCTGATTATAACAGGAACCGTGTTTGTGTTTGCATTGGAATATGACAATGCGAAGACGATAGGGAATCTATCATTCGGAGAAAAGATCATGGCATCGGCATTTCATTCGGTATCCACGAGGACAGCGGGATTTGCAACGGTAAGTCAGGATGGATTGACGGCAGGAAGTAAGTTCTTGTCGTGTATTTTAATGTTCATTGGAGGATCTCCTGCAGGAACGGCCGGCGGTATCAAGACTACGACTGCGGCAATGCTCATTTTGACATGTATGACGGTTGTCTATGGGAGACGTGATACAGAGTGTTTTGGCAGAAGAATTCCGGTGGAGAATTTTAGGACGGGCTTTGCAGTGGTAATGCTTGCACTTCTGTTTCTGACGGCGGGAGTGACAATGCTTACGATATTTGAACCGGGGAAGGATTTCTTGGATCTGTTATATGAGGCAGTATCAGCAATTGGTACAGTGGGGCTTTCGGCAAATCTTACACCAAGTCTTGGATTTGGAAGTAAACTTGTGGTGATGAGTTTAATGTATGTGGGACGTATCGGTCCGATTACAATTGCATTGGTATTTGGGGGAAAGAAAAACCCGAAAGAGTTCACAAGAGAATTACCGGAAAAGAGAATCATGGTTGGATAGGAGCAGAATATGAGAAAACAATATGCAGTATTTGGTTTGGGAAATTTTGGGAAGCATCTTGCGCTCGGATTGGAAAATCTGGGATGTGAAGTGGTTGTGGTGGACAATTCCATGGAAAAAATTCAGGAAATCGCAGACAAGGTATCATATGCAATGTGCGCCAATATTGAGGATCCGGAAGTGATAAAATCACTGGGAGCAAGAAATTTGGATGGCGCAGTGATTGCAATTTCTGAAAACTTTGGAACAAGTATTATGGCTACGATCATGGCAAAGGAGATTGGAATACCATATGTACTTGCAAAAGCACAGAGCAGTCTTCATGCGACCGTATTAAAAAAAGTAGGGGCAGATGCTGTCGTCCATCCGGAAAAGGAGATGGGACGCCGTATTGCAAGAACGATGGTGTCAGGTAATTTTGCTGACTGGATAGAGTTGTCGCCGGATTACAGTCTGGTGGAAACAGAAATTCCGGATGAATGGATCGGGAAAAGGCTTGTTGATCTTCAAATTCGTGAAAAATACGGGATTAATGTAGTAGGAACTATTGAAAATGGTGTTGTAGATGTTACAATTAATCCGCAGCGGCCGTTTAATAAGAATCTAATCGTGATATTGATCGGTTCGAACGAAGCATTACAAAAGTTGAAAAAGGAATAGGGAATATGATTACAAGTACAAGCAATCCGCAAGTAAAAAATTTATTACAGTTACAAAAGAAAAGTAAGGTGAGAAATGAGGAACAGGTATTTATTGTAGAAGGACTTCGGATGTTCATGGAAGTGCCGCAAGACCAAGTAAAAAAAGTATATGTTTCTGAATCACTTTATAATAAGAAGAAAGAAGAATTACATTTGGAGAGATTCCCAGTGGAAGTGTTAGCGGACAAGGTATTTCAACATGTGTCTGACACAAAGACACCGCAGGGGATATTATGTGTTGTAAAGCAGCGAAAATACGAGATAGAGGACCTGATTTCCAAGGAAAATCCGCACTTTATCGTGCTGGATAACCTACAGGATCCAGGAAATTTAGGGACGATTGTCAGGACAGCGGAAGGAGCCGGAGTGACGGCCGTTTTTATGAGCAGTGACTGTGTGGATATTTATAATCCGAAGACAATTCGCTCTACAATGGGATCGATTTATCGTGTGCCGTTTGTGTATGTGGATAATCTATTAGCGCTTTTGGATAAATTTCAAAAGAAAAAGGTAACAACTTATGCGGCGCATCTTAAGGGAAAAAATACTTATGACAAGGAGAATTATCAGTCAGGGACAGCAATTCTCATTGGAAATGAGGGAAATGGACTGAGAGACGAAGTGGCAGAAAAAGCGGATGTCTGGGTTCAGATTCCGATGCAGGGAAAAGTAGAATCGCTCAATGCGGCAATTGCCGCATCAATATTGATGTTTGAGGTTTATCGCCAAAGGCGATAAACCTTTTTTTCTTTTTAGGGGTTGACAGGTTGGCAAATAGATGTTAGGATATCACTTGTGTTTGAAAGATGTAACAAATACGTAACATTTGTAATAAAAATGAATTAAATACGTATACTATTGTAATAGTCAATAAGGTTATTGCAACAAACCAGGAGGTAATTTATGAGACGAGAGAAAAAGAGAGTGATTATAAGCTTCGCGCTGACAGCTTGTATGGTGTTTACCACAGAGTTCGGCAGTTTGGCAGCTGATACACAATCTGATGCTCAGCCAATCGAAACAATAAATCACGAAACGACAATTTCACCATTAGCGGAGACATGGAATGAAATTCCAGAGACAGCAGCAGTTGCGGAGGCTACACAGGTGTGGCATGGAAAAGCGTTGGCAAATGTAGAGTCAGAAGCGGATGTGCTTGCGGAGGCAGTTGATGGCGGTGAAGTAGTCGGAAAGATGTATACAAATACAATCTTGACTGTGGAAGAAAGAGGAGATGTATGGTCAAAGGTTTCTTCAGGTTCGGTTGTAGGATATGTAAAAAATGAAATGCTTGCATTTGGGTCAGACGCAGTAGCAAGAGCAGCAGCGATTGATATGACAAATCCGCAGGATGCAAAGACGTTGGAAGAGATTGCTGCCGAGGAAGCAGCAAAGAAAGCGGCAGAAGAAGAAGCTGCCAGAAAGGCTGCAGAAGAAGCCGCAAGACAGTCAGGAAGCAGTGTAAGATATGATGAGGCAATGTCAGCGTCCGCAGACGACCAGACATTATTGGCAGCAATTATTTACTGTGAGGCAGGGAACCAGCCACACGATGGAAAAGTAGGGGTTGGGGCGGTTATTTTGAACCGTGTAAGAAGTGGGTCTTTCCCGAACTCAATCAGAGAGGTTATTTATCAGGCAGGACAGTTTGGTCCGGCAATCACAGGAAAGCTTGACAGAGTATTGGCAAGTGGCAATATCCCGGCAGAATGTTATCAGGCAGCAGCTGATGCACTTGCAGGATATAACCCAATTGGAGATGCATTATATTTCGGAAATGGAAATTATGGTCAGTTGATTGGAGATCACTATTTCCACTAGAGGGAGTATTTTTAAATAGAAAGACAGTGACCGAAGGGCTTTTATCACCTTTCGGTCACTGTCTTATTTATTCTAAATTGTCGAGATACCGATAGTTACTTCCTCCAGGACATCGAGCAGTACGCGCACGGTGTCAAGTGAGGTGAGCATGGTAATATTGTTTTCGGAGGCACATCGACGAATTGCAACACCATCTTCATAGTGGATACCGGAAAGGATGGCACGTGTACAGATGACGTAGCTGACATATCCGGCGCGAATAGAATCAAGTACTTCTTCGCTGCCCTCAGATGGCTTGCGCAGGATACGGGTTCGAATACCCTGCTCTTTCAAAAAGAGTGCAGTGCCGACAGTTGCCTCGATATTAAATCCCATATCGTAGAAACGCCTTACCAGTGGCAGAGCCTCCTCTTTGTCTTCGTCGGCGAGTGTCACAACGACAGTACCGTAGTTTTGTACTTTGATTCCGGAAGCAATCATTGCCTTATACATTGCGCGGTGCAGTTTATTGTCGTATCCAATTGCCTCTCCGGTTGATTTCATCTCCGGTGACAGATAGGCATCCATACCGTGTAATTTTGAGAAAGAGAACGCAGGTGCTTTTACATAAAAACGTTCTTTCTCTTTTGGGTAGAGAGTATGAATGCCTTGTTCCGGAAGACTTTTGCCAAGTATTGCAAGGGTCGCGATATCTGCAAGGCTGTATCCGGTTGCTTTCGATAAAAATGGTACCGTTCTGGAGGATCTTGGGTTCACTTCTATAATATAGACGTTTTCGAATTCATCGACAATAAACTGGATATTGAACAGTCCGATGATTCCGATGCCAAGTCCCAATTTTTGTGTGTAGTCAAGAATCGTTTCTTTTACTTTCTCAGAAATACTGTGCGTTGGATAAATGCTGATAGAGTCTCCGGAATGGACTCCGGTACGTTCCACCAGCTCCATAATACCCGGTACAAACACATTTTTTCCATCGCAGACAGCATCTACTTCTACTTCTTTTCCGCGGATGTATTTATCTACAAGTACTGGTTTTTCCTCGTTGATCTCTACTGCAGTTTTTAAATAATTCCGAAGAGCCTCTTCTTTTGCGACAATCTGCATCGCTCTTCCTCCGAGTACAAAGCTTGGGCGCACAAGTACCGGATAACCAATCTCGTTTGCGGCTCTTACGCCGTCTTCGATACTTGTGACTGCCTGTCCCTTTGGCTGTGGAATATGTAAAGAGGCGAGGAGCTTTTCAAAGGAATCACGGTTTTCAGCACGCTCAATTGCATCGCAGTTAGTTCCGATAATATTTACCCCTCTTGTCCGGAGAGGCTCTGCAAGGTTGATCGCCGTCTGTCCGCCGAGGGTGGCGATCACGCCGTCTGGCTGTTCAAGCTCAATGATATTCATGACATCTTCCACGCAGAGCGGTTCAAAATAAAGCTTATCTGAGCAGGTGTAGTCAGTGGAGACGGTTTCAGGGTTATTGTTAATAATAATTGCCTCATAGCCGGCAGACTGAATCGTCTGAACAGCATGTACTGTGGAATAATCAAATTCTACACCTTGTCCGATACGAACCGGACCGGAGCCAAGTACGATGATCTTGTGTTCGTCTGATACGATGGACTCGTTTTCTTCTTCGTAGGTAGAGTAAAAATAAGGAATATAACTGTCGAATTCAGAGGCACAGCTGTCAATCATTTTATAGACAGGAAGGATGCCGTGCTGCTTTCTGATGTGAAAGATATCCTCCTCGTCCATTTGCCAAAGCAGACCAATCTCTTTATCAGAAAATCCGGTTTGTTTTGCCATTTTCAAAAACTTGCTGTCGCCAGGATGTTCCTGAAGAAGCTGCTCCATCTGAACGATATGAGAAAGCTTTTGAAGAAAGAACGCATCAATGGCAGAAACAGAGTGAATGCGGTCAATATCACAGCCAAGGCGCAGCATTTGGGCGATGGCATAGATACGGTCATCAGTGCCAATCTGAATATAATCGAGCAATTGCGTTTCCGTCATATCATCGAATTTTGCGTCATACAGGTGAAAAAGTCCGATCTCAAGAGAACGAACAGCTTTCAGAAGGCTTTCCTCTACAGTTCTTCCGATGCTCATGACTTCGCCGGTTGCTTTCATCTGGGTAGAGAGTGAGTTGTCTGCATCGGCGAATTTGTCAAATGGAAAACGTGGCATTTTTGTCACGACATAGTCTAAAGCAGGCTCAAAAGAAGCCGGTGTATTTGCAAGTGGTATCTCATCTAATGTCATGCCAATACCGATTTTAGCCGAAACGCGGGCAATTGGGTATCCACTCGCTTTTGAGGCAAGCGCAGAGGAACGGGATACACGTGGATTTACTTCAATCAAATAGTATTGGAAAGAATGTGGATCCAGTGCAAATTGTACGTTGCAACCGCCCTCGATGCCAAGCGCCCGAATAATTTTTAAGGCGCTGTCGCGCAGCATTTGGTATTCTTTGTTTGTAAGTGTCTGCGAAGGGCAGACTACAATAGAGTCACCGGTATGGATACCAACTGGGTCTAGATTTTCCATGTTACAGATTGTGATGGCAGTGTCATTGCTGTCGCGCATCACTTCATATTCAATCTCTTTATACCCTTTGATACTTTTTTCGATAAGAACTTGATGAACCGGCGATAGAGATAAGGCATTTTTCATCAGTGCCACGAGTTCCTCCTCGTTATCTGCAAAACCGCCGCCGGTACCGCCAAGTGTGAAGGCAGGGCGAAGAACAAGGGGATATCCGATTTTTTCTGCTACCTTCAATCCCTCCTCGATAGAACTTGCAATGTCGGACGGAAGTACGGGCTCTCCAAGTTCTTCACAGAGCTCTTTGAAGAGCTCCCTGTCTTCGGCACGTTCGATACTGCTGATTTTTGTTCCAAGAAGTTCTGTGCGACATTCCGCCAGGATTCCCTTTTTTTCAAGCTGCATGGCAAGGTTGAGTCCGGTCTGCCCTCCAATACCAGGCAAGATGGCGTCTGGGCGTTCGTAGCGAACGATTTTTGCCACATATTCCAGTGTGAGAGGTTCCATGTAAACCTTATCGGCGATGGAAGTATCTGTCATGATTGTGGCAGGATTGGAATTGCAGAGAACAACCTCGTATCCTTCTTCTTTGAGAGCGAGGCATGCCTGCGTTCCTGCGTAGTCAAACTCCGCCGCCTGACCGATGACAATCGGACCGGAACCAATGACAAGTATTTTTTTAAGATCTGTTCTTTTCGGCATGTTGGCATCCCTCCTTGATAAGTGTAATAAATTGATCAAACAAATAGGTGCTGTCCTGTGGACCAGGAGCACTTTCCGGATGATATTGAACGCTGAATACACGATCTCTTTCGCATACTACGCCTTCTACTGTCTGGTCGAGCAGATTGATGTGTGTCACAGAAAGCGGTGTCTCTAAGAGACTGTCTGCATTCACCGCATAGGAGTGATTCTGCGATGTAATCTCAATTTTATTCGTTTTTAGATTTTTTACCGGATGATTTCCGCCACGATGTCCAAACTTTAATTTATAAGTTTTGGCACCATAGGCAAGTGAAATGATCTGATGTCCGAGGCAGATTCCGAAAATCGGATATTTGCCGATTAATTTTTTTATAGCTGTAATCGTCTGTGGTACGTCGGTTGGATCCCCGGGTCCATTGGAGATAAAGATGCCGTCAGGAGAGAGAGTTTCAATCACTTCTGCAGGCGTGTTCCACGGAACGCATGTCACTTTGCAGTCACGTGCATTGAGAGAACGAATGATATTCATTTTGATACCACAGTCGATTGCAACAATATGGAACTTTTCGGTATCTGATGGATAGACCAGCGTTTGCTGACAGCTTACGCGAGCGACTGAATCATGTGCAAGCGCTGTAGCGGCTAAGATGTTCAGCCCTTTCTCAACAGGTGTTTTTACGTCTGTCAACAGAACCTTTTGCGAGCCATGATCGCGTATAGAGCGGGTCAGTCTGCGGGTGTCGATACCGTAAATACCGGGGATCTTATAGGTACTCATAACTTTCCCAAGTGTTGATTCACTTCGGAAGTTAGAGGGAACGTCGTTATATTCTCTTACAATGAGAGCACCGATGGTCGGTGTGATGGTCTCATAATCATCTTTTGCCATTCCGTAATTTCCTATCAGTGGATAAGTCATTACGACAGCCTGTCCGGTGTAGGACGGATCAGACAGGATTTCCTGATAGCCGACCATTGAGGTGTTGAAGACAATTTCACACACGCTGTCGTCAGTGTCGCCAAAGGCGTATCCATAATATTCCTGTCCGTCCTCTAAAATTAGTTTTCTATTATATTCCATGATCATTTTGAGGACTCCTTTATATCTGATAAACGTTTTTCAAAACGGTCTTTTCGTGTGTCATCTGGGATGGCGGTAGGGTAACAGCCGTCAAAGCAGGCGCTGCAAAAGCTGCAGTGAGACGTAAGCTCTCCAAGTTTTTCTAATGGAAAATATCCAAGAGAGTCCGCACCGATAATCTCGGCAATCTCGGAAACCGTATGTTTGCAGGCAATCAGATGATCTTCTGAATCAATATCTGTGCCATAATAACAAGGATGTAAAAACATCGGAGAAGAAATACGGATGTGTACTTCCTTTGCACCTGCATTGCGCAACAGTTGGACAACACGCCCGATTGTGTTTCCGCGGACAATGGAATCGTCAATTAGCACGACACGCTTCCCGCGGATACTTTCCTCCACGGCAGAGAGCTTGATTTTTACACTGTCAAGCCTTGCTCCCTGTCCGGGAGAGATGAAAGTTCTGCCGATGTATTTGTTTTTAATCAGACCGATACCGTATGGAATTTTAGATTCCTGACTAAATCCAAGGGCGGCATCCAGTCCGGAATCAGGCGCACCAATGACGATGTCTGCGTCGGTTGGGTGTGTCTGTGCTAAAATTTTTCCGGCAAGTACACGGGAAGCATGAACGGAAATACCGTCAATGACCGAATCCGGGCGTGCAAAATAAATGTATTCAAAAATACAGAGCCGTTTTTCTTTTTGATTACAATGTTCTTTGCGGGAAACTGCACCATGTTTGGAAAAGACTAGGATTTCACCCGGTTCCACATCCCGAATGACTTCTCCGCCCACTGCTTTGATCGCGCAGGATTCAGAAGCGACGATATATGTGCCGTCAGGAGTCTGCCCGTAGCAGAGCGGTCGAAAACCATAAGGATCTCTTGCACAGATTAATTTTTGTGGTGACATCAGTACGAGAGAGTAGGCTCCGTCCAACGTATTCATCGCGCGGCTGAGTGCATCTTCGATAGAAGGCGCATTCAGCCGTTCGCGGGTGACGATGTAGGCGATTGTTTCCGTATCGCTCGTAGTGTGGAAAATGGCACCGGATAATTCCAGTTCATTTCTGAGTTTGGTGGCATTTGACAGATTACCGTTGTGCGCAAGCGCCATCCGTCCTTTCTGGTGATTGACTTCAATCGGCTGACAGTTATTTCGGTTTGTTCCGCCGGTTGTGCCATAGCGGACATGACCGACCGCCATGGTGCCGGATTGGGAGCGCTGACAGGATATCATTTGAAAAAACATCGCCGACCAGCCCCAGGTCTTTGTGGGAGACAAATACGCCGTCATCGTTCACAACGATTCCACAGCTTTCTTGTCCCCTGTGTTGCAGGGCGTATAGCCCGTAATAAGAAATATTAGCGACGTCTACAGGTTTTGGTGAGATGACGCCGAATACCCCGCATTCTTCGTGTATACTCATAAATTACCTCCGCTTTGATGTGAGAGAGCTGCCTGAATAAATCCTTTGAAGAGAGGATGTGGTCTGTTCGGGCGGCTTTTGAATTCCGGGTGATATTGAACACCGACATGGAATGGTCGGTCAGTAATTTCAACGGTCTCAACAAGTCTTCCATCAGGCGAAGTACCGCTGACTGTCAGACCGGAAAGAGTGATCTGTTCTCGATAGTCATTGTTAAATTCATAGCGGTGTCTATGACGTTCGCTGATTGTGTCAACATCGTAGCAGCGATGCATAGTTGTTCCTGCCTGGATGTTACATGGATAAGCGCCAAGCCTTAATGTGCCGCCTTTGTCGATGTTGTCATTTTGTCCGGGCATAAAGTTGATCACTTTATGCTTGCACTGCTCGTCAAATTCACCGGAATTTGCATCTTTGATTCCGACAACATTTCTTGCATATTCGATTACGGCAATCTGCATTCCGAGGCAGATTCCAAAGTATGGAATCTGGTGTTCTCTCGCGTATTTTGCAGCCAAGATCATGCCCTCAATTCCGCGGTTGCCAAAGCCTCCCGGAATGAGGATACCGTCCAGATCAGAGAGAGTTTCTTCTATATTAAAGTCTGTCAGATCCTCTGAGTCAATCCAGCGAATCTCTATGGCTGTATTATGAAAATATCCGGCATGTCGAAGCGATTCTGCTACAGAAAGGTAGGCATCGTGCAGTCCCACATATTTTCCGACAAGACCAATTGTGACATTGCCGGTATGATTTTTGATATGTTCTACCATCTCTGTCCATTCGCTCAGATCAGGCTCTTGTGTCTCAATACCAAGTTCACGGCAGACAACAGATGAGAAATTTGCTTTTTCGAGCATAAGTGGAGCTTCGTAGAGACTCGGAAGTGTAATGTTTTCGATGACACAGTCCGGCTTTACGTTGCAGAATAAAGATATTTTCTGGAAAATGGATTCTTCTAAAGGTTCGTCACAGCGTAGGACGACAATGTTTGGATTGATTCCCATTCCTCGCAGTTCTTTTACGGAATGCTGAGTTGGTTTTGACTTATGTTCATCTGAGCCACGGAGGAAAGGTACGAGTGTGACATGAATGAACAAACTGTTCTTACTGCCAACTTCCAAAGAAATCTGACGTACTGCTTCCAAAAAAGGCTGGGATTCAATATCGCCAATTGTGCCGCCAATCTCGGTGATCACCACATCGGCATTGGTTTTCTTCCCAACACTGTAAACAAATTCTTTGATTTCGTTTGTAATATGAGGAATGACCTGTACTGTAGAGCCTAAGTATTCGCCACGGCGTTCTTTATTCAGCACATTCCAGTAAACCTTACCGGTAGTAAGGTTCGAATATTTATTCAGATCTTCGTCGATAAAGCGTTCATAATGTCCAAGGTCAAGATCTGTCTCGGCGCCGTCTTCTGTAACGTAGACTTCGCCGTGCTGATAAGGGCTCATTGTGCCCGGATCGACATTGATGTAGGGATCAAGTTTCTGAGCCGCAACTTTAAGTCCTCTTGCCTTCAGAAGGCGACCGAGCGATGCGGCGGTGATGCCTTTTCCGAGACCGGACACAACACCTCCTGTTACAAATATATATTTCGTCATAATATCCTCCGTTAAATAGCTTAGATATGTTCGTTTAATCGTTTCATAATTTCCTGATAAGCGTCTTCCACACCGCCAAGGTCGCGACGGAATCTGTCTTTATCAAGTTTTTCTCCTGTTTTAGAATCCCAAAGACGACATGTATCCGGACTGATTTCGTCGGCAAGCACAATTGTACCGTCGGAAAGTCTTCCGAATTCCAGCTTAAAGTCGACGAGTGTGACACCACATTCTTTCCAGAAAGCTTTTAACTGTTCATTGACACCAAAAGCATATTTTTCAATTGTTTCGATTTCTTCTTTGGTTGCAAGTTTCATTGCGAGTGCGTGATATGTATTTAGCAGTGGGTCGCCGAGATCGTCATTTTTATATGAAAATTCGATGGTAGGTGATTCGAAGACAAGCCCTTCTTCTACACCATAGCGTTTAGAAAATGAGCCTGCAGCAATGTTTC
>ENA-UERZ01001791-UERZ01001791.1-human-gut-metagenome-genome-assembly--contig:-NODE-1791-length-13906-cov-13.268421_pt1 | contig 13906 bp, 11 predicted proteins | sample MGYA00242997_ERZ507998 | MGnify/ENA primary metagenome ERZ507998 (study PRJEB26167, sample SAMN06115470) | human gut metagenome | host: Homo sapiens | place: China:Henan | collected 2016-06-23... | reverse complement strand
ACAGTAAGAATGACATGACGGGCGCTTCCCGGAAAATCTGGATTTTGATTTACCCGCATCCTTCGGATGCGAGAGAGTCACAGAAAAATACTCCGTTCCTGTTCTTCCTCTTCCGCCGGCAGAGAGTGAGCAAAGGAAATTTTATTTCCAATAGAGAGAATATAGTTCGTATTCAACCGACATGTAAAGGCAGCAGGCGCTAAAAAAATATGCTTTGTTGCAAAAATCTCTCGCACCTGTAAGGTGAGGGTAAATTTGAAATCGGATTTTTCGATAGAGCCACGCGCATGTCATTCTTACTGTTAAGCGTGGCGACGAAAAATCGTTCCTCTTTTGCCGTTGGGGGTCTTAGGGGGCCTCGGAGGCATTTGCAACTTAGCGAACGCAGTGAGCTTAGTTCGCAAAGCCCCCTTTAGGGTCGAAGCGTGAAGAAAAATATAAATTTGATATGGAATTTGAAATTTATATTTTTTAGCTGAGCGGAACGCCCCCTAACATTCTTTGCCTACTTTCTTAATGCTAAGAAAGTAGGCCGTCGGAGACTCGTAATCGGCCCCGCGAAAGCGGGGGCCTTCCTCTTTTCCCACACGCGGCTTCCACTTTCACCCCGGCGGGGGCAAGGAACGCCAGCGCGGTTCCGCCGCAGGCGAAATGGAGCCGAACGGCGGCAAGCACCGGTTTTTGCGGAGCGAAAACCGAAACAAAGTTGAGGAGGTGCCGCGACCAATATGCCATGGGAGCGGCAAACACCGTTTTTCGCGGAGCGAAAACCGAGATGAAATCGAGGAGGTGAAACAAAATGCTATGTCCCTTGTGTAAAACGGAGATGCGCATTTCCGGCAGCCGAACAAAGGCCGAGGGCGACAACAGCCCGGACACCGCTACCAAAGTATACATAGAGCAGGACCTTACCTGCACGAATGCGCAATGTGCGAACCACGGTAAAATCGTGGAGCAGCGGCGGGCGTATCTGATTGGACAGGCATAATAACGGCCGCACGGCTTCGCCGGAAAGCGGCTTGGAAAGGCGGGAACAAATGCAGAAAAGTGTGAAAAAAAGCAACAAAAAAACGGGCGCGGCGGGGAAATATACGGCTCCCGGCGCTTTTGGCGGGGCGCAGCCGTCCAATCTGGTGGAGCTGATCGAGGCGCAGCGCGGCAAAGCCGCTTCGTCCGCGGGCAAAAAGCAGGCCGCAGACACGGCGTTGGCAAACGAATGGGCGAATTTGCAGCTGCAAAGCTTCGGGCAGTTCGGGGCGGACCCGGCGGCGATTGCCGGGCAGCAGGCGGGGCAAACGGCAGGCGGCTGGCTCCGCAGCAGCGCCGCAAAGCCGAAAAACACGGCGTTGGCAAACGAATGGGCGAATTTGCAGCTGCAAAGCTTCGGACAGTTCGGGGCGGACACGCTTTCCCCCACATGGGGGCGTGTGGAGGAAACCCCGGAGATGACAGCGGCCGAACGCGAACGGGAGGCGCAGTGGTATGAACAAAACGCAAACGCCTACAATGCGCTGGGCGCGGACGGCCAAAGCACGGTACAGCGCGCAAACGATGCCGCCAACCGCTGGGATATCGCAAACAACATGTACCCGTGGATGCTGGACACAAGCGGGCTGGGCATGCCCATTGACCAGCAGCTGGCAATGGCGGACGCGTACGAGGAGCGCAGGCAGGCCACGGCCGCGCTGGAGCAGGCCGCGAACAGCCTGCCGGCGGACGTGGACGCTCGTTCGCTCTCGCGCTATGCGCAGCAGCTGGAAAACGCGCGGTACGCGCAGGAACTGGAAACCTCCGCGCGCCAGGGCGCAGGCGAAGCCCCGATACTGCACAACGCGGCAAGCGTGGCGGCAAACGCATGGAATCTGCCAGCTGCGCTGGACTATGCGAAGCAGTGGGCGCGAAATACATTTACCGGCGATTACGCGCCCATCGACGTGAATACGCCCGCGCAAACGATGAATATTTACCGGGACGCGGTGCGGGACGAAACGGGCCGCAACATTGAAGAAGGCCTGGGCGGCGGGCTCGCCGGGAAAGCGGCGTCCTTTGTGTATCAGACGGGCATGAGCTGGGCGGACAGCCTTGCAAACATGGCGATGAGCGGCGGAAACCCATATTTGTCCGGCGTGCTGATGGGAAGCGGCACAATGACGAGTACCGTGCGCAGCGCAAAGGAGAAAGGCGCTTCCGACAGCCAAGCGATGGGCGCGGGCGTCGCCGCGGGCATTTTTGAAGGGCTGTTCGAGCAGTACAGCATTGAAAACCTTTCGTGGATGGCGAAAAGTGACCCGCGCACCTTTCTGGACGTTGTGAAGAACCTTGGCAAAAGCATTTTGGGCGAGGGAAGCGAGGAGCTGTTCACCGAGCTTGCGAACGCTGCGGCGGACACGCTGATCATGGGCGACCTTTCCGACTACAACCTTGCCGTGCGGCAGTATAGGGCGCAGGGCGAGAGCGAGGAGGAGGCCCGGCGGCACGCAGGGTGGGACGTTGCGAAGCAGGCCGGGCTTGCGTTCGCGGGCGGTGGCCTGATGGGCTTTGGCAGCGCCGCGGGCGGCATGGCGTACAACGGGGCGGCGAACCGCTACGCCGCGCCGCGCGCGGTGGAAAGCGGTTCGTTTTACAACGCTTTGCAGTACGGCCTTGCACAGGGCGAGGACACCGCCGCGGGCCGTCTTGCGCGGGAGCTGGCAGGCCGGGACACGGCAAGCAGCGCCGACGTGATGCGCATGCTGCGGGCGGCGGAAAGCCGGCAGGCAGAAGGCGGCCCGGGCGCGCAGGCACTGGTTGACCCGCAGCTGTACACCCGTGCCGAGGTGCAGGGGATGAGCGCGGGGGAGGTGCGCGAAAACTACGATGCGATACAGGAATCCATGCGCCTTTGGGATAAAAACGGGGAACTGCAAGGCGGCACACAAAGCCGTATGGTTGACAGGCAAGCGCCCGGGACGGATAATAGTGGCAGCAGCACGGCAGGCGAAGCATGGCATGCCGCGCAAAACACAGAACAATTCAGTGGAGGTGCGATTGATGGAGGACAAGGAGTTTCAGAGAAAAGTGGATGGAATAGCAAAGATGGTGGAGCGGTATACAGGGGTGAAGGCCAATCCTCCAACGCGAGAAGAATTAGACGAATTGCGCAGGAAAATGCAGAACAGTTCCAGCGGAGCGCCCGAGAACGGGGAAAACAGCAAATAGAGAGGCATGGTGGCGCCAGCTATGCATATACAATAGCGAAACAGCCGGAGGGCGCAGCAAAACAAATTGCAGACGGGTTGAGCGCACGCGGGATAGAAGCTATTGTCATAGATGCTCCATTGGAGACGAATCAGAATGGCGTAACTGTGGAACGAGGGGATGCTGTTACAGGGCCGGATGGGCGTGTATATATTTATAACGGGACAGCGTTAAATCCAGACAGTGTTTTGGCGCATGAAAGCGTTCATGCAGCCGTGCGAAAGAATAAACCGGAAGCACATGATTTCGTTTCGGCCATTGATCAGGCCACAGATAAAAGCAGCTACTATTACTTGGCATGTGCACAGATTATAAACGAAGCACATTATGACGGGCAGCTTGATCTTACCACACAGGAAGGTCAAGCTGCGGTACGCGACGAAATGGCCGCATATTGGGCGGGGGCATACAATTCTAAAAATGCCGAAGAACTGGAATTGTTGAGTTGCATTGATGCACAGCAAGCGTTTACGGCGTGGAACGCGTTTAATACATTTGAAAACATAGACGCAGCCGCGGGAAAAACCAAAACAGGAGATATTTCTGCAACGACCGATATCCAAAATGGTTCTGTCCCTACACTCAAAGCGCCTTCGCATACGATATCGCCTGTTTCTAACAGCCGTATAGCACAAACAGGGGAAAACGCAACAGGCTTTTCAGGCCCGGCGGCTGAACGGACAAGCGACGTTTCAGCCGTTCCGCCTGCGCTGAACCCGGCCCCGCGCTTGTATACCCGTGCCGAGGTGCAGGGAATGAGCGCGGGGGAGGTGCGCGAAAACTACGATGCGATACAGGAATCCATGCGCCTTTGGGACAAAAACGGGGAGCTGCTGCAAAGCGCGGAGACGGAGACGGCGCGGCGCATGGCGCTGGAAACGGGCCGGGCCGGCAAAACAGACCTGGACTGGCTGGAGCATCTGGCGGGCACGGCGAAAATGGAACTGCAATATGTGTTCCAGCCGGGCAGCGGGGTGCAGGCCGCGGTGCAGGGCAGGCGCATTACGGTGAACCTGGGCGGCGAGGGCTATGCGTTCGGCGCGGCGGTGCACGAGCTGGGGCACAGCATGAAGGCGGCGGACGCGAAAGCGTATGCGAAATTTGAGAGCGCCGTGCTGGGGCTTGCACAGAGCGACGCGGCTTTGGAGCAGATTGCGCGGCAGACGGCGGCGGACTACTTAAGCCCGGACAGCCCGGCGCGCGCGGGGCTGCTGGACGCACAGGGGAATATCGACGCGGCGGCGCTGAACGAGGAAATAAGCCTGCGGCTTGCGCAGGAGCTTGTGGCGGACCCGGAAAAGCTGGTGCGCGCGGTGGAGCGCGACCGGGGGTTGATGGAAACCTTTCTGGACTTTGTGCGCGGGCTGAAAAACCGCATTGCCATCCGTCTGAGCGGCAGCGAGCGGGCCATGCTGGACGAAGCGGAGCGCACGCTGGTGAACCTGCTGCGTGGCGAGGCGGGAAGCGTTGCGGGGGAGAAATACAGCTTTGTAGGCGAAAAGGCCAACCTGAACCGAACCGAGCGCGCGGCCCTGGAAACGGCAAAGGGAATGGAGCAGGACGGCGAAACGAATGAAGATATACGCCGCCAGACGGGCTGGTTTCGGGGCGCAGACGGAAAATGGCGAATGGAAGTAGACGATAGCGACGCGGTGTATTACCGGAACGGCAACGCCCGGCAAGACGGAGCAGAAGCCGGACAATGGCAGGGAAAAAGCGGCACACTGCGGGACTATTTGTACCACCCCACACTGGAACGGTTAGAACCTCAGGTGTTTGAAGTTCCGATGCAGGTAGTGGACACGCTGCCGCCCAACACAAACGCGCGGTACCGCGGCAGACAAGGCGGCATTGAAGCATCTAAAAGCGCGCAGCGCGGCAGCATTTTGCACGAAGCACAGCATGGCATACAGGAAGTCGAGGGATTTGCGCGGGGGAGCAACCATGCGAAGGCCAACCGATGGAGCTTTGTCGAAAACTATGAGAGAGTAAAAAATACTCCTGAGTATCTTAAATTACAGACGCCAAGGGAAAGACTTATATATGTAAGAAATGCGATGGCGGAGGAATCGTTTCAAGAAAATGAACTATCTGACAAGCGCAGATATCGTCAGGCTGGAGGAGAAATTGAGGCGCGGGACGTAGCCAAAAGGGCTGATTTTACAACAAGAGAGCGTTATGCAAACGCACCAGACCTGAGCGGAAACATGCGATATGCACAGGATTCTTGGCCGGATTTTATTGACATGCTGTTGGATATGGGATATTCTGAGGAGGAAATAACGAGAATCGGGGGCGTACATTATAATGGCTGAAGAAATGACGCTAAAAGATGACGAAATCGTGAATTTTTGGGAGAATACCCAAAATCTGATAGACGAGGAATATGAAAGACGACGTAAGACGGAACCGGACGAGGAGGGGTTGCTTTTACTTTCGATCGTAATGAAATATTGCGGAAACCCAAATGAGGAAGAATATGATGAGTAGGACTCCGACAAAACAGAGACAGTAGAATTAGGTGACATAGATAGTAGAGATTATTACGCAATGAAATATTTAGGGGCTGTAACGAACTTTTGGGTTTCGTCACAGCCCCCCTTTTGTATAGGAGCGCCGTGCTGCGGCTTGCGCAGGAGCTTGTGGCGGACCCGGAAAAGCTGGTGCGCGCGGTGGAGCGCGACCGGGGGTTGATGGAAACCTTTCTGGACTTTGTGCGCGGGCTGAAAAACCGCATTGCCATCCGTCTGAGCGGCAGCGAGCGGGCCATGCTGGACGAAGCGGAGCGCACGCTGGTGAACCTGCTGCGTGGCGAGGCGGGAAGCGTTGCGGGGGAGAAATACAGCTTTGTGCGCGCCACGGACGCGGAGCAGATTGCGCGTGCGCAGGAGCTGGAAGCCCAGGGGGAGAACGCGAAGACGATATGGAGCGAAACGCACCTGACAAGGGACGGCGGCGGCGCGTGGGTGCGGGAGATAAACGACCGCGGCGCAAAGCCGCGCCCGGACGGCGACGCGCGGGGCGAAAAGGGCGGCCGCCTTGCGGACTATCTGGAGCACCCGGAGCTGTACGAGGCTGTGCCGGGTATAGCGGATATAAACGTAAAATTGGGAATGCTGCCGGAAAGCGAAAAGGGGAAATACTCTTCCAAAAAAAGAATGTTGCATTTCGCTGAAGATACGTTTGAAAATAAAAGCATGTCGGACATAATGCACGAGGTACAGCACGCCATTCAAAATGAACAAAAGCTTGCAGCGGGCGGAAGCCGAAAGCTGGCATATGCGGCGCTGGTGAGCGACGCATACGAAGCGGTAAAGGATACGCCGGAGTTCCAAAGCCTGCAAACAAAAGAAGAAAGGCTGCATTATCTGGAAGAAGCGGCGGCGAAACAGGCGGGCGCGTCCGATATAGAAACAGCGGCCACCAACGGATATGTAAACCTCGGCGGCGAAAAAATGGCGCGGCAAACGGCAAAGCGCTGGTATTACACCAAAGACCAGCGTGAAAAAACATGGCCGGACGTGGCGGGCAACGTGCTGGACAAAAGCGTTGAATCCCAGCGCATTGTTGAAACGCTGGAAAGGATAGGGTATACTGAAGATGAAATAGAGGCATTCATAAAAAATTGGGGGGACAAAAGTGACAAACAAACGGCAAAAGGAATACTATAAAGAAAAAACCAGATATTGGATCACAACAATCGACGACTTTGAGGATACGCCGTATACATGTGCTGTGATTGATGAAACCTGCCGCTTGATAAAATTGATGGAAGCCCACCCGGAACTGGCGGAGGAAGAATATGTTCCCAGCGAGGAATTTTTGGAACAGGCAAAAGTGGAAGAAGGCTATTCATTCTATTCGATTCCCAGTTTGGATGCACGCTATGGGTTGTTGAAAAACTCAGAGCAGTTGAAAGAATTAAAAGAAGTGATTTCATTTTATAAACTGCACACTCCCCAATCTTATGACCCATATCCGCGCGAGACGGCGCAGGCTGTAATCGCGGAAGCCGCACGTCTTGAACGCTTGCTGCAAGAGCGTCCGGAACAGGCGGAGGAGACCTATATTCCCCCGGAAGAATACCTGGCGCAAATCAAAGGCACCATGTTCTGGTAAAACAAAATATCCCCGAAAACGCAAGGCCGCAGCGGTGCAAACCGCTGCGGCTTTTTTGCTGCTTTTTTGCCTGTTTTCTTTTGGAAAATTCCGGAAAAACGGACTTGCGAAGGCGTACAATGATTACAGGATAAGGTGGGCGCACGGGCTTGCGCTTATCCGAAATTCGCAGGCAACGCGGAAAAATCCAACCGCTTTCCAAGCGTAAAAAGGGGTGCCCGGAGGTGAGCGCCGCCAGCGGCGGATACAGCGAACCGGAAGGGCTGGGGTGCGAGCGCGGGACCACATTTGAGCAAAGCGAAAATGGGGCAGCGAGCACGTTGCCCCCGGCGGGGGCAACGACCGGCCAGCGCGGTTTCGCCGCAGGAGAAATGGAGCCGAATGGCGACAAGCGCTGGGCAGCAGCGAGGAGCCGCACGAGCATGCGCCGCATGCGACGGAGGCGACCGCTGCAACCGGGGCGACGCTTCAAAGGGCACACAAAAAAATTCGCTTTCCAAGCGTAAAAAGGAGCAACCATGGAAGAAATGAACACCATCGAAATGCAGGCGCAGGAGAGCGCCGCAGGGACCGCCGGATATGCGGAAAGCACGGCGCCGGCCGGGCCGGAGGCTCCGCAGGGGGACCTGGGCGGCGCGGACAACGAAGGGACGGGCGCGCGGCGGCAGACACCGGAGGAAAACGCCCGTTTTGCCGCCATGCGCCGCCGGCAGGAGGCGCAGCAGCGGGAGGAACGGCTTTTTCACGAGCTGGTGGGCGACGCGCGCAACCCGGAAACCGGAATGCCGTTTGCGTCCAAGGCGGAATTTGTCGCGTGGCGCGACGGGGCGGCGGGCCGCGGACGCGCGCAGGCCGCGCCAGTGGAGCCGGAGGCCCTCGCGCGGCTTGAGGCACAGCTCCGTCAACAGTTCAGAGCCACGGACCCGGAGTTCCTGGCGCAGGCCGCGGAGCTGAAGAAGGCCCATGACAGGGAGGCGCAGGCGCAGTTTTCAAACGATTTGAAAACCATCCGCGCGGCTTACCCGGACGAAAAGGCCCAAAAGGTAGAGGAGCTTGGCATTGAGTTCCTCAAGCTGTGCGCCGGCGGCATATCGCCGCTTGTGGCGTACGAGGCCATCCGGAACGAGAAAGCGCGCAGCGCGGCGAACCCGCCCAGCATGGGCGATGTGAAAACCTCGCCCACAACGGAAAAGGAGTTTTTCACGCGCGCGGAGGTGGCGGCTATGGACCAGGCGACGGTAAGCCGGTATTTCGACAAGATCCGAAAATCACAGCAATACTGGAAATAACGAAAGGAGAAACGACGAAGCATGGCATATGAGAATTTTATTCCCACCGTATGGGCGGAGGCGATCAACCGGGAGCTGGAAAAGGCGCTTGTGTACGCGGAGGGCTGCAACCGCCAATACGACGGTGAAGTAAAAGCGATGGGCGACACGGTGCGCATTCTTGGCGTGGGCAGGCCCACCATTACCACAACCACCGACAAGGCGATCACGCTGAGCGCCCCGGAAAGCGTGGAGGACAGCAGCGTGACGCTTGCCGTCCGGCAGATCAGCTATTTCAACTACAAGGTGGATGATATCGACAAGCGGCAGGCTGTGGGCGGCGTGATGGAGGCGCTGAACAAGGAGGCGACTTACGGCCTTGCGGACGAGATGGACAAGCACATTGCCGGTATGGCGGCAACGCGCGAGGCGGTGAAGTACGCGGCCAGCGCGACGGCTATCACAAAAGACAACGTGCTGGGAGAGATCGACAAGGCGCTGGAAAAGCTGTACGGCAACAACGTGCGGCCCAACGGCAAAATCATGATGGAGGTGCCGCCCTGGTTCTACATGCGCCTGAAGCAGGCATACACGGCGCTGGACACCGACAACAGCAAAATGCTGGAGAACGGCCGCGTGGGCAAGTACGGCAACGTTATTGTAAAGATGAGCAACAACGTCGCCGTGGATTCCAGCGCAAACAGCCTTATTACGGTGCACACGGACAAGGCAGTGGCGTTTGTGAACCCGATGACGCACGTGGAGGCGTACCGCCCGGAGAAGGGCTTCTCCGACGCGGTGAAGGGCTTTGTGCTGTATCAGGCGAAAATCGTGCGGCCCAAGGAGCTTGTGGTGCTGAACTGCAAGGCCGGGGCTTAATGGAAAGGAGTTTTGAAACATGGCTGCAACTGCAATTGCTTTGACAAAAATCCCCTTGAACGGCGGGGTGGAGCTGCCCGCTGCGGCTGCGCTGGACAGCACGGCCGGGGCGGAGATTCAGTTTGACGGGCAGGACACGAAGATCGTGATCCTGATTGAAAACAGCGGCTCCAGCGCCGGGGACGTAACATTCAAAGCTGGAAATGGCATTCAGGGCGTCGCGGACCTTGTGGTGAACGTGGCGAACGGCAAGACCAAGGCCGTGGTGCTGGAATCCGGTGCGTTTAAAAAGGCGGGCAAGGTATATGTAACGGGCGCCGCGACCATGAAGGCGGCGGCGCTGCTGCTGCCGTAAGGGTGCCGAACGCCGCGCCCGCGCGGTGAAACAAAGCGAAAGGACGCCCCCGCCGGGAGGAATGCGAAAGCATGGCCCGGCGGGGGCATTTTTGCGCCGAAAAATGCGCCGAAAAAGAGGACGTACGCAGACGGAATGGAGGCAAGGCCGGGGTGCGAGCGCGGGGCCACATTTGAGCGAAGCGAAAATGGGGTAGCGAGCACGTTGCCCCCGGCGGGGGCAACGACCGGCCAGCCCGGTTTCGCCGCAGGCGAAATGCGACCGAACGGGAGCAAGGGCCGGGGTTTTGCCGTTGGGGCCCCGGCGCGGCGCAGCCGTGACGGGAACGGCAAAACGTCGGCCCCTGTGGGGCCGATGACCGGCCAGCCCGGTTTCGCCGTAGGCAAAATGCGGCTGAATGGAAGCAAGGGCCGGGGCGGGAACGGAAGCCGCGTGTGGGAAAAGAGGAAAGTCCCCCGCTTTCGCGGGGCCGATTACGGAATCTGCCGATGGCGTTACTTTCTTAGTGTTAAGAAAGTAACCAAAGAACACCGGGGGCGTTCCGTTCGGCTAAAAAATCATGATTTCAAATTCCGTATCAAATCATGATTTTTCTTCACGCCTCTCTCCGAGGCCCCCAGGCCCCCAACGGCAAATAAGGAACGATTTTCCGCCGCGCCCTTAACAGTAAGAATGACATGACGGGCGCTTCCCGGAAAATCTGGATTTTGATTTACCCGCATCCTTCGGATGCGAGAGTGTCACAGAAAAATACTCCGTTCCTGTTCTTCCTCTTCCGCCGGCAGAGAGTGAGCAAAGGAGTAAGGAATTTTGATTTTATTATTTAGTGCCGCCCCGGTGGCGCTGCCGGTTCTGCCTGCATGAAGAGATTCACGGCGGCGGCCGGCGCAGCAGGCTTCCCGTTGTTCAAAAGGCTGCCGGTTCTGCCTGCGCGAAGAGATTCACGGCGGCGGCCGGCGCAGCAGGCTTCCCGTTGTTCAAAAGGCTGCCGGTTCTGCCTGCATGAAGAGATTCACGGCGGCTGGCGCAGCGAGTTTCCCGTTGTTCAAAGAGGCTGTTGGTTCTGCCAGCGCGAAGCGATTCGCGGCGGCGGCTGGCGCAGCAGGCTTCCCGCTGTTCAAAAAGGCTGTTGGTTCTGCTTGCGCGAAGAGATTCACGGCGGGCGCTGCCGCAGCAAGCTTCCCATTGTTAAAAAAGGAGGAAAAAATGAAAAAGAAAAAACAAAAGAAAACAGACGCGGCGGGGAAATATACGCTGCCCGCCGCCGGGCCGGGCTGGGAGCCGTCGCTGCCGGACCCGGAACAGCCCCCGCAGGTTCAGCGGCTGCCGTACCGGCCGGACCCGGAACAGCCCCCGCGGGTTCAGCGGCTGCCGTACCGGCCGGACCCGGCGCGGCCCCCGCAGGTTCAGCTGCTGCAAATGCAGCGCTCCGCACTGCCGTATGTGGGGCGGGCCGGAAAAAACAGCGGCGCGGCCAACTGGGTTGAAAAGCTGGACTGGAAGACTCCTTCGGGCGCGTCGTACACAAGCGCGCCGGAGCAGGGCGGGCCGTCCAACTTGGTGGAGCTGATCATGGCGCAGCGCGGTGGTGGAGGCGGCGGTTTTTCGCCGGGTGCGGGCGCGGGACGGGGCGATGCTCCCGCACCGGGTACGGGCGTGGGCGGCGGCTTTGCAGGCGGTGGAGGCGGCCTGTGGGCCGGGGATGAGCACGCGGAGCAATCGTGGGGAGACAAGGCCCTGAGATGGCTGGACGACAACCTGTTCCGGCCGGCTGGATATCTGGCGGAAAAGTATGCGGGCGGCGCGGGCAAGCAGGCGGAAACGCTGTGGAACGGCATGGTCACGTGGGGCCGGGCGGGCGCCGCAGGCGAGCTTCAGCAGGACCAGCTTGCGGCGCAGCAGTTCGCCTTTTTGGGCGGACCGTGGGAGACGCATGCGCAGGAGACGGAAAAAGCTAATACGGCTGTCACGCAGGCGCTGCCGCAGGCGGCGCAGGGGCTGCGCGGCGATGCGATGCGGGACTATGCCGAAGGGATAGACGGGCGCTACGGAGACCCGGACGGCCTGCTGGGCTGGCTGGGAGAAAGGGCGGATTCGGCCGGGCAAGGGCTTTTGAGCGGGGCGGCGCGGATTCTGGGCGTGCCGGGCGCGGGGACGGCGATGGATTTTCTTTCCACGATGGAGAATGCGGCGCAGCAGGCGCGGGAAAACGGCGCAGGCGAGGACGAGGCGTTCCTTTACGGCCTGGGCGAGGTGGTAAAGCGCATTGGCGGGCAGCAGCTGGAAGAGTATTTCCGAAGCAAGGCGGGAGAGCTTTTTACGCGCGGCGAGGTGCAGGCGATGAGCCCGCGGGAGATAAGCGAGAATTACGACGCGATAAGGGAATCCATGGAAATGTGGGACGAAAACGGCGAGCTGCCGGAGGATGAACAGGGGCAGCCGGACGCGCCAACCCGGCCGGATGAACAAATGCAGCCGAATGCGCCGGAGCTTGAAAACGCCGGGGAAACTGTGTATGATGAAATTGACGAAAGCCTTTTGGCCCCAGGCTATGAGAACTGGACGGACCTGAACCGCTTCATGCAGACGGTGCTTGAAAACCCGGAGCTGAGTGTGGAGCAGCGCGTGCAGTACATTCAGCAGGCGTACGAGCGGACGAAGGACAAAACGGATATCCTGGTGCCGCGCAGCGCGGCGGATATTAAAGAGATTCTTGAAAACGGGAAATTTGAGTTCGACTGGCCGGATGAACTGGGCTTCAACCCGGGCTACACGGCCATTGGCGAGGGCACGGCGCTGCCCGCGCAGATGGACCGGTACGGGCATGCGGGCGGCAACAATTTCTGCTCCATTCCGGAGGCGGGCGCGTATACGTTTTTGCAGCGCTCGCTGCCGTATCTGGAGAACAGCGCGGCATACCACGCGTGGAGCTTCAACGGGGATACATACCTTGCGAAAATAGAGGCCGTGCGCCAACAGGACTGGAACGGGCTGAACGGGCTGCTTGCGAGCGAGGGGCTTGCGCCAGTGGGGGAAGCTGAATGCATACGCCTGACAAAAGCATATGAAAACTATCTTCGCACGGTGCAGGAAAAGATAGGGGCGGATTTCAGCGCGCCGTACGGTGTGACGGGGACCGTGGCGGCGGCGTTCGGCTCGGACGGCGGCGCGGACCAGTGGACGATGCCACTGAGCGCGAAGCAAATGATGGACTTGGGAATCCTTTATTAAATTTACAAGAGAGGTTTACTGTTATGACAAAGGAAGAAATGTTCAAAGAGATGAAAGAGATGGAGCCAGTGCTGGGGCGGGGTGGCATAGATATTGTACTGGGAAAGAGAATCCCAGGTTCCTTTACAATGGGCTATTTTTTCAACGAGGAAGCGGGTTTGTGGGAGGTGTATTTCTGCGGGGAGCGAAACGATTATTATATTGAAAAGCAGACCGGCTCGGAGCAGGAGGCGGTGGAAGAGCTGTACCAAATAGCGAAGTATGAGTACGAATCAACCTTGCGATATCTGGAACGTGAGCGGCAAAGAAAAGAGAGAATGCAGAACGGGCAGAAATGAGCCTTTCGGAGCAAAGCAAAAAAGGAAAGCGGGCGCGCTTTCCTTTTTTGACATACGCGGCAAGGTGCGGAGAAGCAATTGGATCACAACTCCAATGAGAGACGGAAAGAAGAAATTATTTATTGCTATGCAGAATCCCCAAAAAATATGCCGACGAGGCGGCGGGCGAACTGCTTCAGGTGTTGGGGAGGGGAAAATAAAGCCAGGAAACTGAAAAGGTGTTAAATCCGCGGCGGGGTATCCCCGCCGCGGATTTTTGTGTATCGGTGCGCCCCGGAGCCGATGCAAAAAAAGGGTGGGGGACAGATGAAAAAAACGGAAAATTCCGGAGAAACGGACATCCGGAAGCGTACAATTGTTTTAGGATGAAACGGAGCTGAGCGCCGGGGTGCGAGCGCGGGGCCACATTTGAGCAAAGCGAAAATGGGGCAGCGAGCACGTTGCCCCCGGCGGGGGCAACGACCGGCCAGCGCGGTTTC
>ENA-UERZ01001779-UERZ01001779.1-human-gut-metagenome-genome-assembly--contig:-NODE-1779-length-14005-cov-4.351666_pt1 | contig 14005 bp, 11 predicted proteins | sample MGYA00242997_ERZ507998 | MGnify/ENA primary metagenome ERZ507998 (study PRJEB26167, sample SAMN06115470) | human gut metagenome | host: Homo sapiens | place: China:Henan | collected 2016-06-23... | reverse complement strand
AGTGACGCTCTGTGCCTTTTCTATAGCGGATATTCTTTCTCTTGCGAGCTTTCGCACACATATGTTATACTTAATTTTAATGAATATTGATCTTTCATTCATAAATAAAATTTATTTGAGGTAACATTATGATTATAAATGAATCTGCTGAGAACTATTTAGAAACAATTCTTGTATTAAGCGGACAACTTCCTGTTGTCCGTTCTGTAGACATTGCCGCAGAACTTGACTTTAAAAAGCCAAGTGTCAGCGTCGCAATGAAGAAGCTGCGTGAAAGCGGACATATTACAGTTTCACCGGAAGGCTATATTACACTCACCCCCTCGGGAAAAGAAATAGCGGAGCGTATATACGAACGACATACCCTCCTTACTTCCTGGCTGGAATATCTCGGCGTCGATTCAAAAACCGCCGCTGATGACGCCTGCCGTATTGAACATGTCATCAGCGCGGAAAGCTTTGACGCAATAAAAAAACATATTAAGCGATAGCTTTTATTTTTAATTTCGGTAATATACTTTTATTTCTCAATATTGACCTGATCAAGAACTGCGCCTAATTCCTCTGCGGATTTACGCAGTTTTTTCATTTCTTCCTCGCTGAAATCAATCTCCAGCACCTGTTCCGCCCCGCCTCTTCCGACAATCGTCGGAATGCTTAAGCACAGTCCTTCTAATCCGTATTTTCCATCAAGCGATACCGAAATCGGAGCGACCGTATGACTGTTTCTTACGATTGCTTCTACGATTTTTTCCGCTGCCATTCCGATTCCGTAATAAGTCGCTCCCTTTCGCTCGATAATCTCATAGGCGCTGTCACGGACTCCTTTGTAAACCTCTTCCATATCCTGTGCGAAGTGTTCATATCCCCGCATCTTTGCAAAATCCTGTAATTTAATTCCGTAAATATTTGCACAGCTCCATGCTGCCAGTTCGCTGTCACCGTGTTCACCTACGATAAACGCATGTACATTTCTGCTATCTACATCCAACTTTTCACTGATTATATATTTCAATCTTGCCGTATCAAGCACTGTACCGGAACCGATCACTCTTTCCTTTGGAAAACCGGATTCTCTAAGCGCTACTTCCGTTAAGATATCTACCGGATTCGACACGATGAGCAAAATTCCTTCACAGTTTACGCGTTTGATCTCTTTTATGATTGACCGCATAATCGCTGCATTTTTCTGCACAAGATCCAGTCTCGTCTCTCCCGGTTTCTGGTTTGCCCCTGCCGTAATAATAACGACCGACGCATCTGCAATATCCTCATATTCACCCGCATAAATATCCATTGCATGTGTAAACGGCAGTCCGTGGCTGATATCCATCGCCTCTCCTTCTGCCTTCGCCTTGTTTGCATCAAGGAGTACCATTTCCGAAAATAATCCTTTCTGCATCAATGTATAGGCAATCGTAGAGCCGACAAACCCACATCCGATTACTGCTGCTTTTTGTATATTTACCATATCTCAATACCTCCTGTTTTACATGAACTTTAATGAACTCATACCGCCACTTTATATTCAGGATCTCATAATAAGCGTTTTTTTCTAATATTACTTGATCATATTTCATCATTTTTTAATTCCTAGTATTTTAGTGGGGTTTAACTTCATCTGAATTATATAGTAGTTCCCTGAAAAATCAATCCCTTATCAGGTATTTTTTTCCATACAATCAAATATTTTTCAGTAATTCTTTTTTATCAGTCTTCTAAAGAATGCTTTTTTGTAATCGTTACTTTTTCATCATAACAGATAAAAACGTCTTCTATCTCGCTTTTTTTCAGCTTCGGTGTGATCAAACTGATAAAAGGCACAATCAAAAGTCCTGCGATCATTGCCATTGCGCCTGCATTGATCGGAGATTTTATAAATCCAAAAAACATATTCGCAACAGTCAGTCCGACTCCTGTTATAAACCCTGCCCATACACCCGCACGGGTAACGCCTTTCCAATACAAACCATACAAAAACGGAGCTAAAAACGCCCCGGCTAACGCGCCCCATGAAATGCCCATAAGCTGTGCGATAAAGGTCGGCGGATCAAGCGCGATCACAACTGAGACAACAATAAAAAACACGATTAAAACCTGCATTGTCACAATCTGCTTTTTCTCGCTCATTTTTTTCATAATATTATCTTTCAAAAGATCGAGCGTCAGTGTAGAACTGGATGTCAGCACAAGGGAGGAAAGAGTTGACATTGACGCAGAAAGCACAAGCACAACAACAACCCCTATAAGCAGATCCGGAAGCATGGAAAGCATATGCGGTATAATACTGTCATAAACGACCGCTCCGCCCGCTTTATCGTAAATCTCGGGACTGTCGAACAGTCTTCCGAATCCTCCGAGAAAATAACATCCACCTGAGATAATAATTGCAAATATAGTTGAAATAATAGTTCCCGTACTGATCGATTTTTCATCTTTGATCGCATAAAATTTCCCGATCATCTGCGGAAGTCCCCATGTTCCAAGCGAAGTAAGAAGAACAACGCCCAGAAGATTGACAGGATCCGGACCAAAAAAAGATGTAAACGCTCCCGGCTGTCCTTGTGTCAGGGGAACATCACTTGGTATCTTCGCCATTTCTGCTATTGCATTCATGAATCCGCCCTGTCCATTCAGAACCGCCGCGATCACAGCCACAATTCCGATCAGCATAATGATTCCTTGTATGAAATCATTGATTGCCGTAGCCATATATCCGCCCAGGATAACATAGAGCGCCGTAAACGCTGCCATTGTCACGACACACCACGTATACGGAATATTAAAAGCCATCGCAAACAAACGTGACAAACCGTTATACACCGAAGCCGTGTACGGGATCAGAAAAACGAACACGATCACAGATGCCGTAATCTTAAGTGATTTGCTCTTGTACCGTTCTCCGAAAAAATCCGGCATCGTCCTTGATCCAAGATGCTGTGTCATCACTTTTGTACGCCTTCCGAGAACTACCCATGCCAGAAGGCTTCCGATTAATGCATTTCCGATGCCGATCCATGTACTGGCAATTCCGTATTTCCATCCAAACTGTCCGGCATATCCGACAAATACAACTGCCGAAAAATACGATGTTCCATATGCAAATGCCGTCAGCCACGGTCCTACCGATCTTCCTCCCAGAACAAAACCGTCTACACTTGTAACATGTCTTCTCGAATAAATTCCCACTGCCGCCATCACTGCGAAAAAAATAATAAGCAGTATAATTTTAATTCCCATCTTTTTTCCCTCTCTCTGCCGTTTTATCCTTTAGACCACTTTAAAGCGTAACACTTTAAAGCATTAAAGTATCTTTTTATAGAATAACACGGGTCTAAGACCCGTGTCAACTGTTACTTTTTTCTATTATGCCCGTTTATCTTCCCGTTTTATCTTGTCAGTACATCTCCTGTCACTTCATCTCCTCGACCCGGTTTTGCACCTTCTTATCAAAGTTTTCTATTTGTCTGCTGTATGACTCGTTCATATATTTTGAATGAAGCATAAAGTCCGCAGTCGCAAGATTATTTGCAATCGGAATATCGTATACGACAGCAATACGCAGCAGCGCTTTTACATCCGGATCGTGGGGTTGTGCTTCCAATGGATCCCACAAAAAGATCATAAAATCAATCTGCCCTTCTACGATCTTCGCTCCAATCTGCTGATCTCCGCCAAGCGGACCGCTACAGTATCCTTTTACCGGAAGCCCTGTTCGCTCAGCGATAAGACGCGCCGTTGTTCCTGTTCCGCATAAAAAATGCCCTTTCAGTATCTCTTTGTTTTTTTCACACCAGTCTACAAGTTCTCTTTTCTTACCGTCATGCGCCACAAGGGCGATATGTTTTACTTTTTCAATTTCCATCGTTACATATTTATCATCTAACATCCGATCTCCTCCTTTTATCTTAAAAATAGTTTTTCATAAAATTTTTCTTACCGTCTGTTTTTATACAAACTGTTCCATCGTATCAAATCTAAGTAATGCGATCGCGCCCATCGCAACCGTGATCATCAATCCATAGATCAATACGATCGGAAAGATCAACGTTTGACTGATCAACACTGCCGCCAACACTCCGACACCGGCTCCGACTCCTAAAAGCGCCATCTGGATAAACATTCTAAGCAGACTTTGCCCTGTTTTTCCGAATACTTCCCCGAGAAGGCTCTGAACGATCACCATTGTATACAGGCGGTCTGCCTGCAAAACGGTGTAGATCAAAATACAGTAAATGATCTCTATTACCGGAACATGCCAAAAAATCCCAATAGGAATGCAGATGATACATCCGTCCGCAAATGCCTTTACATGTTCCATAAGAGTCGCATACCACATTTTTTTCAGCGGACTGTCAGGAATAAGAAAAATATACGGATTTTTCAACTCGCTTTCCCATTTTCCTGTGTAACCGCTCATAATAAGCGCCACATACGCGACAACTCCCAACAAAATAAAGCCCGCCATACTGCTGTCTGACACCGATTTTTGGAGAGAATACGCGAAAATAAACGCAACGACTGCCGAAAGAACTGTCATTTTCGTGAAAATAAAATATTTTTCTTTCTTATATTCCAGAAATTGCCTGTAAAAAATCGCTCTTGCTCCTTTTGCTGTAATCTTACTCTCTACACGGCGAAACCTTCGCTTTTTCGTCCCGGTATTTGTCACAAATTCTCCGCTTTTCTGCCTCTTTTTCAGTTCTGCATAATCGTCTGCGAATTTCGCCGCCTCTTCATAATATCCGCCGTCACATTTCATTCTGAACGCCGCCGCAACAATGAACACCGTAAACACCGAATAGATCACAGTACAAATTACATTCAGAGTTGTCGGACCGAGTAAAACCAACCTGTATACCGCAATCTGCCATCCGACTACCGGAATCATCTGAAGGACCGGCCAGTTGATAAACGAAAGAGCGCTTTCTACTGACAGACCTTTTTCTTTAAAATAAAGTACGATCATCAACGTAAATGCAATCAAAAACACTTTCATTCCGAAGCAGATCCCTTTTATCAATTTTTGCGGAAGCTTATCATTCGTATATAAAATGATCATAACAGATTGTTCTACCGCACACTCTACGCCGCATCCTATCAGAAAGAAGAAAAGCATCTTCCACCATTCCACATGAAAAACCGTCAAGCCTCCGATCGCCAACACGATCCATATGAAAAATGACATCAGATAATTCATCCACGCTCCCTGTATCAAAACAAGTTTGGGGCTGATCGGAGCGGGAAATACGAACTGAGAATGAGCCGGCCGAAACAAGATTCCTTTTCGAGAAGCATAGGACATAAAGTTTCCTACTGTAATGTAGATCGTCCACACCGTCACAAGAATGACAAGTCCTTGAACAGAATCGATCCGAACTGTAACCGCAAGTGTTCCAAGCATCACGATAAGAAAGATTCCATAGGCGGCCCCAAAGATCAACGCAAGAAGCGTCGTCGGTTTTCTGACTGCCTTTTTCAGGTTATTTGCCGCTGTTCTCTTTATCAAATATATTAACGCTTTCATGCTTTCTCACCGCCTGTCATCTCAAAGAACAGTTCATCCAGCTCTTTTCCCTGCGCGTCTGCTTTTGTGTAAGAACCGGCAATATGCCCTTGTTCCATGACGATCATCACATCCCACAAGTTCTCTACCATCTCAAGCATATGCGTACTGATAAGAACTGTCGCTCCGTTATCACGCAGTTTTAACACGACATCTTTCAGCATCTTGATCGCCGCCGGATCAAGTCCGACCATCGGTTCGTCAAGAAGGATGACTTCCGGCTTTACCGCAAGGGCACAGCATATGCTCACTTTCTGCATCATTCCTTTTGATAATTCATTGCCAAGCTTATCCTGCTTGTCATCCATCTCAAACGCTTTAAGTATCTTTTCGATCTCCTCGTCTGTAATTTCACTGTCATATGCCATTCTCACATATTCGATATGCTCCCTTACCGTCAGCGCATCGAACATATTCGGAATCTCCGGAACATAAGCAAACTTCCTTTTCGCAGGAATCTGCCGGGCAGGAATCCCTTTAATACGAATTTCACCCTGATACCGCAATAAACCGGCAATGCTTTTGATGATCGTTGATTTTCCCGATCCGTTCGGCCCTAAAAGAACCCCTACCTGACCGTTAGGGACGGTAAACGTCACTTGATCTACCGCCAGATTCTTTCCATAATATTTTGTCAATTCTTTGATCTCCAGCATAGTCCTCTCTACCCTTTCTGTCCGCGTCCTGTATAGTTTGCTTTTACTCGTAATACTTGATAAGTGCCTGTGTTCCGAGATCTCCGTTGCCGTCTGCTTCAAGCTCTTCATAAATGGCAAGAACCTGGCTTAAAACTTCGAGATTTAAACCGCTTCTGTTTGCTTCGATGAGCGCCAGCTTCATATCTTTAATAAAATGCTTCATAAAAAATCCCGGCGCATAATCTTTTTCTATGATCTTTGGTCCGAACAGATCAAACTGTCTGCTTCCGGCTGCCCCTGTCGCTACGGATTTCGAGAACACATTCAGGTCAAGTCCCTTTTCTTTTGCATATGTCAGCGCTTCGCATACACCGGAAAGAGCTCCCGCGATCATGATCTGGTTTGCAAGTTTGCAATGCTGTCCGCATCCTGCCGAACCTTCGTAATTAATATTCGTTCCCATTGCTTCAAACAGTTCATGACAGTTCGTATAATCGCTCTTATCGCCTCCGACAAGAATAGAAAGAGTTCCTTCTCTTGCCCCCGTATCTCCGCCTGTGACCGGCGCATCAAGCACATGAAATCCCCGTTTTGTTCCTTCTTCATACAGCTTTTCGGCAATCTGCGGACTCGTGGTCGTCATATCGATCAAATATGCACCTTTTTTCGCACTGTCCAAAATATTTCCGCTGTCGAAATATACTTCTTCTACATCCTGCGGAAATCCTACGATCGTAATCACTGCCTCGCAGTCTTTTACGCACTCGGAAATCGTTTCATGAAAGATCGCTCCTTCCCCGATCACGTCCTCGACTTTTGCTTTTGTCCGGGCATAAATATGAAGTTCATACCCTGCTTTCATAAGATTACGCACCATGGATTTTCCCATGATCCCCACACCGATAAATCCGATCTTCTTCATCTCTTTTTTCCTTTCCCCCTTATATGCCGCTATTTTTACGACACTTCTGTTTTTATCCACATCGGTTTGTCTGTCTTGCCTGTATTAATATTTTTCTACGACTTCGCTTTTGTTTTTATAAATACTGTTTGCCGGAACAAATCCTCTTACAGAAGACAGTGGGTAAATATTGCTGTGACTTCCTACAACCGTTCCGGGGTTCAGGACGCTTCCGCATCCTACTTCTACTTCATCTCCGAGCATTGCTCCGAACTTCTTCATGCCGGTTTCTATATTTCCTTCCGATGTTTTTACAACAACAAGCTTTTTATCCGACTTCACATTCGATGTGATAGAACCTGCTCCCATATGAGATTTATATCCGAGAACAGAATCGCCGACATAATTATAATGCGGTACCTGTACTTTATTGAAAAGCACGACATTTTTAAGCTCTGTCGAATTTCCTACGACTGCTCCTTCTCCCACGATCGCGTTTCCTCTTATAAACGCACAATGACGCACTTCCGCTTCTTTCCCGATGATCGCCGGACCATTAATACATGCGGTAGGCGCAACTTTAGCTGACTTTGCGATCCAGACATCTTCTCCTCTTTTTTCATATTCATCACTGCTTAACGTATTCCCGAGTTCTTTGATAAATGAACCGATATTCGGAAGGACTTCCCACGGATATGTCACTTTGTCAAAAAGATCTTTTGCGATTGTCTCCTCTAATGTATAAAGTTCCTTTACTGTCAATGCATTCATATATTTATCTCCTTTTCCGCCGTTTACCGGCTCTTTTTATAATAACCTGCCGCTTTATCATAACAGGCTCTTAACTGATACTGATTATTGAGTCCTTTTACTCCCACCGTCCTGTTCGTTATAAAACGATCCAGCTTCATCATATATTCATCGGGAGTAATGCTTCCCTCCGCCACATACGTAAGACCTTTTTCCCAGCTTGCCGTAAGTTCCGGATTTAAAAGTGATTTGATCGAATGATCCACTACGTCAAATACCATCTCTCCTTGCAAAGTCGGTGTTATGATCTGTGTTTTTTTATTCAGGGCAAGGTATTTAATATGAATCAGTTTCTTTAATATTTCCGCCCTGGTCGCGCTCGTTCCGATACCGCTTCCTTTTATCTGAGCGCGAAGATCTTCATCCTCGATCAACTGCCCCGCATTTTCCATAGCAAGGATGATCGATCCTGAATTATACCGTTTCGGAGGCGACGTCTCCCCTTCTTTTATATCTAATGCTCCAACCGGAAGAACGCTTCCTTTTTTCAGCGTTTTAATCACTTCAAACAGCGCCGTATCAAGGTCCTGATCTGCCGTCTGTTCTGCATCTTCCTCTTTTTCATTTGCATCGGTTCTGCTTTTGCCTTTGTTTACACTTCGTTTTCCCTGCGGAACGCCTGCCACTTTCAAATATCCTTCCTCAGCTAGCACTTTAAAATTGGAAAAGAAACTCTCTTCCTTTATCTTCGATATGATCGCCACTTTTTGATACACTGCCGGCGGATAAAAAATACTTAAAAACCTTCTCACAATCAGATCATATACTTTATGAGACGTTGCCGAAAGCGAATTCAGCGCTCCTAAACCTTGTCCTGTCGGAATGATAGCGTAATGATCTGTAATCTGCTTATCGTTTACATATCTTGTCTTCGCCAGATTTTTATGACTTCCAAAAGAAAGGATATCCTGCAAATACGGCTGTGCCGGAGGATATTTTGACAGCCCGTTCAAGTTTCTGCTGATCTCTTTTGCAACTGCCGTCGACAAAACCCTGGCGTCTGTCCTCGGGTATGTAACAAGTTTTTTTTCATATAATTCCTGCACGACCCGAAGCGCTTCATCCGGACTGATCTTAAACCGCTTCGAACAGTCGTTTTGAAGTTCGGCCAGATTATAAAGAAGGGGAGGATTTTTCTTCTCCTTTTTCTTCTCCACAGACTCAACGATACACTGTATCGGCTTTTCTTCCGACAAATAGGCGATCAGCTCTTTTGCTTTTTCTTCTGTCTTAAATCCATTTTCTTTATACAGATCAAACGATTCAAAATACCGCGAGCCTTTCACTGCCCGCCATTCTCCTTCAAAACTGTGACCTGACGCATCGATCGTGCTGATCACACGGTAAAAAGGAGTTTTTACAAACTCCCGTATCTCCCTTTCACGCCTGACAACCATTCCGAGAACGCATGTCATTACACGTCCTACCGAAATCACCGAGTATTTCGTATTCAGATAATTAGAAATACTGTTTCCGTATTTCAGCGTAAGCAAACGTGAAAAGTTGATTACCATCAGATAGTCTTCTTTCGCGCGAAGATAGGCGGAAGCGCTTAGATTGTCATACTCTGACAGATCTTTTGCTTCCCGTATGCCTCTTAAGATTTCCTCTTCTGTCTGTGAGTCGATCCACACGCGAAGTCTTTTTTTCCCCGACACCTGCGCCTTTTGTTCTACAAGCCGGTAAATGTACTCTCCCTCCCGTCCGGAGTCGGTGCACACATAAATTGTGTCAACGTCTTCTCTGTTTAAAAGAGAACTGACAATCTGAAACTGCTTCGCCACTGACGGGATCACTTCATATTTAAACTCCGAAGGAATAAACGGAAGTGTCTGAAGACTCCATTTTTTCAATGCCGGGTCATACTCTTCCGGATAGCTCATCGTAACCAGATGTCCGACGCACCATGTGATCACTGCTTCGTCGGATTCTAAATATCCGTCCGCTCTTCTTGTCTTTAATTTTAATGCCTTTGCGAACTCCTGCGCTACGCTGGGTTTCTCGGCGATATAGAGTTGTTTTTTCATATAATGTATTTAGTTTCCTTTCCTGCTCCGAAAGTATTTCTCACCTTTTTTCAACACGATCTATTCCTTTTTCCAAATGCGCTGAATACTTTCTGAAAGATTGATTTTTTTTCCTTTTTTGCTTTCGGAAGCGTCTTCGGAGGGCGTGCATTCAACGCAGCCTTCATAAATGCAGCCTGCGCGTTGACCGCTTCTCCTTTTCTTTCTTTTTTCTTATATGTACCGTCACTTGTCATAATACGCGCTTTTACATTGTCTGCAAGCATCACTTTCAGATCATGGATCAGGCGTCTCTTAATTGCATCGTCATAAATCGGACATGCAACCTCCACACGTTTCTCTGTATTTCTCGTCATCATATCTGCCGATCCGATATAAACTTTCGCCGTTTCTCCTGTTCCGAACACAAACACTCTCGGATGTTCCAGATACCTTCCTACAATGCTCGTAACCCGCAGATTTTCCGTATTTTCTTTCACTCCCGGCAATATACAGCAGATTCCGCGTACGATCAGATCCACTTTTACCCCTTCTGCATACGCTTCCTGTACTTTTCGGATAAAATCCATATCCGTTACAGAATTCATTTTCATAATAATACGTCCATCCGCGCCTTTTTGAATTTCCTCATCCATATGTCTTAAAACTTTCCGTTTCAGACTAAACGGTGAAACGATCAGATGATGATACTCTCCGTCCAGATTGCCGATTGACATATTTTTAAAGAATACGGCCGCATCCTCGCCGATTCCCTGATGTGATGTCATAAGCGAATAATCTGTATACATTTTTGCCGTCTTTTCATTATAGTTTCCCGTTCCTACCTGGGTAATATAACGGATCTCATTTCGATTCCTGTATGTGATAAGACACAGTTTTGAATGAACCTTGTAACCGTCGAATCCATACAGCACACGACATCCCGCTTCCTCCAGACGCTCTGACCAGTCAATATTGTTCTGCTCGTCAAAACGCGCCCTAAGTTCGATCAATACAGTTACTTCTTTTCCGTTCTCGGCTGCCGCACAAAGGTATTCTACAAGGCGGGCCTTTTTCGCCAGACGGTAGATCGTGATCTTGATCGTCATAACATCGGGATGAAACGCAGCTTCTTTAATAAGCTGCAAAAACGGATCCATACTCTCATATGGATAAGACAACAAAACATCTTTGCGTTTCACCTGCTCCATCACGCTGATCCCTTCGGCAAGCGCAGCGGCAGGCTGAGGTGTAAACGGCTCGTCGATCAGCGCTTTTCTCATAGATTCGGGAATCTTATCTGCGATTGCGAAAATAAACCCAAGCTTCATCGGCATTTTCGTCCTGAAAATACATTCCGGCGTAATCTTAAACCGGTCGCAGAAATATTTTTCCATCTCTTTTCCGAGCGGAGCGGCTGTCTCAAGTCTTACAACTGCCATTTTACGTCTTTTATGAAGTGTTTCTTTCATAATATAACGGAAATCTTCATTATCTGCCAACGCTTCATCATCCGGTGCGATATCCGCATTCCGCGTTACGCAAATATAGTTTTTGTCAGATACCTGATACTGTTCAAAAACAAGTTCCAGATATTCCATGATCACTTTTTCCATTCGGATGTAGCGCACATCATGCCCCGGAAGATAGAGAACGTCCGAAATGTACTGTGGCACAGGCACAATGCCGAGCATGACATTATTTTCCATTTTCAGCGTCGCCACGACGTAAATATCTTTATTAAGCAGATGAGGGAACGGATGGTTCGCATCTACGATCTGAGGCGATAAAACCGGAAGCACCTGTTCTTTGAAATATTTTTTCACATACTTCTTTTCCTGCTGCTCCAATTCTTTAAAATCTAACCCACATACGCCATACGGCTGAAGCTGCTTTTTTATTTCCGCATATGTCTTATCTCTCTCCTTATAAAGAGGAGCTACCGCTTTATAAATCTCCTCCAACTGCTGCTTCGGAGTCATTCCCGAACGGATATCCTGTTTTTTACTGTCAGCTACTGCCATATCGTAAAGGCTGCCGACACGAATCATAAAGAATTCATCAAGATTACTTGTAAAAATTGCGACAAACTTCATCCTCTCCATAAGAGGAACACTTTCGTCCTGCGCCTCTTCCAACACACGCTGATTAAAACGAAGCCATGATAATTCTCGATTTTGCGTATACTCTAAAGTCTCTGTTTTTCCCATCATACCCTCTCCTTTTTGATTTTCCGACATTTCTCATCTTGTAAACTATCGTTTCATTTATCGTGAAAAAGATTTCTGCTTTTATTTTTCCAAATATTCCATAAGATCATCAAACTTTCGTTCTGTGTACTTATATCCGTGTTCATAAAATGCATGCAGCGTTTCTTTATTTCTCTCAAGTCTTGAAACAGGCTTTACCTGCGGTCTGAGAATAAATATCTCACCTCGTTTTTCAAGCTGATCTAAATAATTCATCGTTTTATTATACTCAAAACTTCTTCTGAAGATCGTCCTGATCAAATTCGGATATGATTTATACGCTCTTTTATATACTCTCTGCATCGTCGGAGAAAGAACCGACTTCCTGTAACCTTGATTTTTCGTAAGAATCACGACGATCTTTTCATTTTCCATCTGCTGTGCCCGTCTGATCGGAACAGAGTCCGCCAGTCCTCCGTCAAGGTACGGAACATTGTCGATATTAACGATCGGAGTAAGCAAAGGCATACTTGACGACGCTCTGCAAAGTTTCATCAGACGGTCGTTATCACTATCCTCTGTCATATACTCCGCTTTTCCCGTCAGACAGTTTGTCGTAACAATCTGACAGTTGATCTCCGAGTTAAAATATGTCTCGAAATAAAACGGAAGCAGTTCTTTCGGATATTTATCAAAGATCAGATCCATATTCATCAGACTTTTCTCTTTGACGAAGTCTCTGATCCCATAGTAATATTTTCCTTCTTTGTCAGTCGGTATCATACAGTCTCTCGTTCTTCCCGGCTGCCGCGAAACATAGTCCACCGCATTGCACGAGCCCGCCGAAACGCCGATCACATCCGAAAAATACAGATCTCTCTCCATCAGATAATCAAGCGCTCCCGAAGTAAATATTCCTCTTGTCGCTCCGCCTTCAAGAACAAGTGTTGCCTTCTTTATTGTCATATGGATAACCTCTTTTCTGCTACAATCTACTTCCCTCTTTTAACTTCTACATTATATAACTTTTTTCCTTATTGTGAAACCAGAAGTTGATTTTTAAACAAATCTTTTCAAATTCTTTTCAAAATCTTTACTTTTTGTTGTAGGTCATATCCAGAAGCTTCTCCTGCCTTATCCGACAATAATTCAGGTTTTTTCATAAATAAATTACCGGCCTTCCTTTGCTTTATTTTTTACTCAACAGCGCTTTCACTTCCTCTACAGTCAATACTTTCCCATAGGATATAACTTCGCCGTTAAACACTAATGCAGGTGTCGTCATTACTCCGTAACCGGCGATTTCCGCAAAATCTGTAACATGTTCAATCTCATAATCTAATCGAAGTTCAGATACTGCCGCTCTGGTTGCTTTTTCTAATTCCATACATTTTACGCAGCCCGAACCCAATATTTTGATCCCTTGCTCTTGTTTCTTATTTTCTGTATTTTGCATTGTTTCTGACGTGCAATTTTCACCACAACAGCATGATTTTGTTTCTTTTTTCTTTCCAAATAATTTCATTTCTTATTCGCTCCTTTTAAATAAATATCGCACTAAAAATATTAAAGAGATAACCTACAATGATAATACCCGACGTACAAATGGCAATAAATAAAGTCAATAATTTAGGCTTTACTGCCTTTTTCAACATGATTAAAGACGGCAGGCTTAATGTCGTTACTGCCATCATAAATGATAAGATCGTACCTAATTGTGCTCCCTTTGCAAGTAATGCCTCTGCAACCGGAATTGTTCCGAAAATATCAGCGTACATAGGGATACCGACAAGCGTAGCTAAAACAACACCGAACGGGTTATTACTTCCTAAAATACTTTCAATCCATGTTTCAGGTATCCAATTATGAATAATTGCTCCAATCCCCACACCGAT
>ENA-UERZ01001771-UERZ01001771.1-human-gut-metagenome-genome-assembly--contig:-NODE-1771-length-14081-cov-4.754713_pt1 | contig 14081 bp, 10 predicted proteins | sample MGYA00242997_ERZ507998 | MGnify/ENA primary metagenome ERZ507998 (study PRJEB26167, sample SAMN06115470) | human gut metagenome | host: Homo sapiens | place: China:Henan | collected 2016-06-23... | reverse complement strand
GGAGCCCGCCTCCGCGTCCACCTTGGCGCCGGCCAGAGACTCGGTAGAGGTATAAGTATCCGCGTCAGCCGCGCGGATCACCAGCACCTGGTAGTTCTTGATGTAGGGATCCGAGATGGAGATGGCCTCCTCCAGCTCTGGCGTGATGGTCATGCCGTTCCAGATGCAGTCGATGTTCTTGGACTTCAGCTCCAGCAGCTTGGCGTCCCAGTTGATCTCTACAAATTCCGGCTCCACGCCCAACTTCTCGCACACAGCGGTGGCAAATTCGGTCTCAAATCCGGTCAGCTCCCCGTCCTCTCCTATGTAGTTCATGGGCTCAAAGAGGGTGTAGCCGATCTTCAGCTTGCCGTTGCCCTCCACGTAGGACCAATCGCTGTCCGCGCTCTGGGCAGGGGTGCCCTCGGGAGCGCCGCTCCCGGCCGGAGCAGGGCTGGAGGCGGTGCCGCCGGAGCAGGCGGTCAGGGACAGGCCCAGGGCAGCGGCCAGAGCCAGCGCAGAGAGTTTCCGTTTCATATCTAAATTCCTCCCATTGTCGTTTTTTTCGCGGACAGTGTCCGGGTATCGTCCTATTGCTTTAGTATATTACCACAATAAAGTATTCTTGTGAAGGGGGTAACGCAAAAAATTTTTGCCGCCCCCTCCCCGGAGGACGATCCCTGCTTTCTCACTGCCGGAACGGACCTGCTCACGGCTCCAGCAGCGGACGGGCCCGCTCCCACTCCTCGGGGAAATTGGCGTTGAAGAGGCTGCGCTCCAGATCAAAGGCCGCAAGCTCCTCTTCCCCGACCTGCTCCACCTCCACAAAGGGGAAAAGACCCTGTACAAAGGAACGCCTGCCCGCCTCCAGGCTGCGGGTGATGGCGGGCAGGCAGCTCTTGCGGTAGAGCGCAAAGAGCGGCTCCGGCCGGCCGCCGCCCCTGCGGATGGTGCACACGTCCGCCTGTCCCATCCGCTCCGCCATCCAGCGGGCCAGCGCGGCGTCTCCGAAGGGCATATCCACCGCCGTGAGGAAGACCGCATCGGTCTCCAGTTCCGCCAGAGCGGCCTCCAGCCCCGCCATGGGTCCCGCGCCCGGATGCCGGTCCAGCAGGGCCGTCACGCCCGCCGGAAGAGGGCGCTCCCCCTCTCCCACCGAGACGGCCACCGCGTCGAATACCCCGGTCCAGCGGCCGATCATCCGCTCCAGCAGGGTGCCCTCCCCCACGGGGAGATTTCCCTTGTCCCGTCCCATCCGGCGGGATCTCCCGCCGGTCAAAATCACCGTTGTAATGTGCATATGGACCTTCCTCCTGTCCGGTGTAAACCGGTTTTCATTCTATCAGCTCTCTTTTCCGCTGACAAGTTTTTCCGGCGGCATAGAACGGACAAATCTTCCATATCCTGTTCTTACAGAAACCTGCGCATGATCGCTTTGATACGGGAGGTACTGTTATGAAACAACTGGCCGCGGCCCTGCTGGCCGCTTCTCTGCTCCTCTGCCCCGCCGGGGCGGTCTCCAGCGCGCCGCAGGCAGAGGCGAGCGCCGCCGTTCTGATGGAGAAGGAGACCGGGACCCTTCTCTATGAACAAAACGCCCACGACAAGCTGGAACCGGCCAGCGTCACCAAGGTCATGACCCTGCTTCTGGTGGTGGAGGCCATCGACGACGGCCGCCTGAGCCTGGACGACCTGGTAACGGTCTCGGCCCGCGCCGCCTCCATGGGGGGCTCTCAGGTCTATCTGAAGGAAAACGAGCAGATGACGGTGCAGGACCTGCTCAAGGCGGTGACCGTGGTCTCGGGAAACGATGCGGCGGTTGCCCTGGCCGAGCATCTCTCCGGCAGCGAGGAGGCTTTCGTGGCCGATATGAACGAGCGGGCCGCCCAGCTGGGCATGGCGGACACCACCTTTCTCAACTGCACCGGCCTGCCGGCCGCCGGGCATCTGACCAGCGCCTACGATATCGCCCTCATGTCCCGGGCCCTGATCGGACATCCTATGATCCGGGAATACTCCACCATCTGGATGGACTCCATCCGCAACGGGGCCTTCCAGCTCTCCAACACCAACAAACTCATCCGCTTCTACCCCGGGGCCACCGGCCTCAAGACCGGCTCCACCGATTCCGCGGGCTACTGCCTCTCGGCTACCGCCGAGCGGGACGGCATGGAGCTCATCGCCGTGGTCCTGCACTCCCCCACCTCGGCTCAGCGCTTTGACAGCGCCAAACGCCTGCTGGACTTCGGATTCGCCAACTACACCCTGGCCGACATCCATCCCAGTCAGGCCATTCCCCCGGTGGATGTGATCCTGGGCCGGAAAGAGCAGGTCCAGCCGGAGCTCTCCTCCTCCAGCCGGCTCCTGGTGGAAAAGGACCGGATCAACCAGCTCTCCACCCAGCTGGAGCTGTGTCAAGATGTGGAGGCCCCCGTGGAGAAGGGCCAGATCCTGGGACACCTGGTGGTAACCTTAGGCGGGGAGGAGCGGGAGCGCATTCCCATCGTCGCCTGCGAGGCGGTGGAGCGCGTCACGGTGCCCGGGATTTTCCTGGATTTTCTCCAGCGCCTCTTCCTGGCCGCCTGACCTTTTGTGGAGAGAGAACCTGTTTTGGTCCTCTCTCCCTTTTTCTGTATTTTTCTCCCATATCTTGCGTTATGATGTCTTTTACGAAATCGCGCGGCAGAGAGCCTTGACGTATTCCACATTATGTTGTATAATTTTTACAAATAAGTATCCATTTTTCGGGAAGCTTATTATCATCTATGCCAAGAGAAGGTTCTTTTTTCCCTTTACTTTTGGGCGTTTTTCGTACGAAGGAGAGTATGCCTATGAATCAGGTCACCAGCTATGCAGCCGCTCTGGATGCGTTTTCAAAAGGTCAGGCCGTCCGTGCGCAGGAGTATCTGGGATCTCACGCACAGGTACAGGACGGGCAGGAGGGGTACGTCTTCCGGGTATGGGCCCCCCATGCCAAGGCAGTGTCCGTCATGGGAGATTTCAACGGCTGGGATGATTCCGATCATCCCCTCGCTTCCATCGGCGGCGGCGTGTGGGAGGGGTTTGTCCCCGGCCTTCAGCGCTACGACTCCTATAAATATGCCATTCACACGCAGGACGGTCGCGTCCTGGCCAAGGCCGATCCCTACGCCTTCCACGCCGAGACCCGGCCCGGCACCGCCTCCAAGCTCTACGAGCTGGGCGGCTATGTCTGGGGCGATCAGGCCTGGCTTGCGTGGCGAAAGACCAATCCCATCTATCAAAAGCCCCTCAATATCTACGAAATGCACCTGGGCTCCTGGCGGCGCACCGGGGAGGACACCTTCCTCAGCTACCGGGATATTGCCCGCTATCTGGTCCCCTATGTAAAAGAGATGGGCTTCACCCATGTGGAGCTCATGCCCGTGAGCGAGTATCCGCTGGACGACTCCTGGGGCTATCAGTGCACCGGATATTTTGCCGCCACCAGCCGGTACGGCACGCCGGACGACTTTATGTATCTGGTGGATCAGCTCCATCAGGCCGGCATCGGCGTCATTCTGGACTGGGTCCCCGCCCATTTCCCCAAGGACGCCTTCGGACTGTACGAATTTGACGGCGGCCCCTGCTATGAGTACGCCGACCCCCGCAAGGGAGAGCATGCCGACTGGGGCACCCGTGTCTTCGATTACGCACGCAGCGAAGTCCGCTCCTTTCTCTACTCCTCGGCCCTGTTCTGGCTGGAGCAGTTCCATATCGACGGCCTGCGGGTGGACGCGGTGGCCTCCATGCTCTATCTGGACTATGGCAGGCAGGACGGGCAGTGGTGCCCCAACCTCTTCGGCGGGCACGAGAATCTGGAGGCGGTGGATTTCCTCCAGCAGCTCAATACCCACATCTTTCAGGCCCACCCGGACGTGCTCATGATCGCCGAGGAGTCCACCGCCTGGCCCCGGGTCTCCCATCCGGTGGAGCAGGGCGGCCTGGAAGGCGGCCTTGGCTTCAACCTCAAGTGGAACATGGGCTGGATGAACGATCTGTGCCACTATATGAAGCTGGACCCCTATTTCCGCCAGTTCAATCACCGGGACATCACCTTCTCCCTCATGTACGCCTTTTCGGAAAACTTTGTGCTCCCCCTCTCCCACGACGAGGTAGTGCACATGAAGGGCTCCCTCATCAACAAGATGCCGGGCACCGACGAGGAGAAGTTTGCCGGCGTGCGGGCCTTCTACACCTATATGCTCACCCACCCGGGGAAAAAGCTCCTCTTTATGGGGGCGGAGTTCGGACAGTTCAACGAGTGGCATTTTGAGCACTCCCTGGACTGGCACCTTCTGGAGCAGGAGCGCCACCAGCAGCTCCACGGCTTCTTCCAGTCGGCCAACCAGTTCTATCTGGCCCATCCCGAGCTGTGGGAGCTGGACTTCTCCTGGGAGGGGTTCCAATGGATCTGTGCCGACGACAACCAGGGCAACTGCGCCGCCTTCCTCCGAAAGGATAAAAAGGGACATTTTCTGCTCACCCTGTGCAATTTCTCTCCCGTCCACCGGGCGTGCTACCGTCTGGGCGTCCCCTGCCCGGGCCGGTACGAGGTGGCCTTCAACACCGACGACCCCGCCTTCGGCGGAACCGGTCTGGGTGATCTGGAGCCCCTCAAGTCGGAGTATATTCCCTGCCACGGGCTGGAGCAGTCCATCTCGGTGGACCTGCCCCCCATGGGCGCGGTGATCCTGCGCTGTACAAAGAAATTCCCGCCCCGCCGCAAAAAGGCGGAGCTTTCGCCAGCCGCAAAGCCGGTGGCCAAGCGTCCGGGCCGCAAAAAAGCCCCTGCCGCGGAGGACCCCTCCGCCCTGGAGGCCAGGCGCCCCGCCCGCAGCCCCCATGCTTCCAAGTCGGGCCGTTAAATCATCTACATATGCAGAGAGGAGCTGGGAATCCAACATTGCCTGTCATTGCGCTCCGGACTCCGTTCCGCTCCGGAGCCGATGTGGAGAGGGACATTTGAAAAGCAATCGCTAGAGGTGAACGTGTTATGAAAAAGGAATGTGTCGCCATGCTTCTGGCTGGCGGACAGGGAAGCCGTCTTCACGCCCTGACCAGCCACGTGGCCAAGCCCGCCGTTCCGTTCGGCGGAAAATACCGCATCATCGACTTCCCGCTGTCCAACTGTATCAACTCCGGCATTGACACGGTGGGCGTGCTCACGCAATACCGTCCGCTGGAGCTCAACGCATACCTGGGCAACGGTCAGGCGTGGGATCTGGACCGCTCCGACGGGGGCGTGCATATTCTCCCCCCCTATATGCGTGAAGGGGAAAAGGGCACCTGGTACAAGGGCACCGCCAACGCCATTTATCAGAACATCGGCTTTATTGAGCTCTATGACCCGGAATATGTTCTCATCCTCTCGGGCGACCACATTTATAAGATGGACTATTCCAAGATACTGGCCCATCACAAAGCCAGCGGCGCGGCCTGCACCATCTCGGTGCTGGAGGTCACGCTGGAGGAGGCCACCCGCTTCGGCATCATGAATGTGGACAGCTCCGACCAGATCTATGAATTTGAGGAGAAACCCAAGCATCCCAAGAGCAACCTGGCCTCCATGGGCATCTACATCTTCACCTGGTCCAAGCTCAAGGAGTATCTGATGGCGGACGAGGCCGACGAGAAGAGCTCCAACGACTTCGGCAAAAACATCATCCCCTCCATGCTGGCCCACCAGGAAAAGCTGATGGCCTACCGTTTCCGGGGCTACTGGAAGGACGTCGGCACCATCGACTCCCTGTGGGACGCCAATATGGACATGCTCTCCCCGGAGAACGGCATCGATCCCTACGATACCGAGTGGCCCATCTACGCCCGCACGCCCACCAAGCCGCCCCTCTATACCGGTCCCCACGCCAAGCTGTCCCACTCCATGGTCACCGGGGGCTGTGAGGTCTACGGCATGGTGGAAAACTCGGTGCTCTTTCACTCGGTGCGGGTGGAAGAGGGCGCCCGGGTGGCCTACTCCATCCTCATGCCCGGCACAGTCGTGAAGGCAGGCGCCGTGGTGGAATACGCCATCATCGCGGAAAATACCGTCGTTGGGGAGCAGGCCCATGTGGGGACCTCCCCTGACGCCAATGCCGATTCGGAATGGGGCATCGCCGTTGTGGCGCAGAACCTCAGGGTCGGACGGGGCGCCGTCGTGCCTGCCAAAGCCATGGTCACCCGCAATGTGAAAGGAGACGATAAGAAATGCTGAACAATCTGCACGGCATCATTTTTGCCTATCGCTCCAATCCCAGCCTGCGGGAGTTGAGCCAGCATCGCAATACCTGTTCCATTCCCTACGGCGGACGCTATCGGGTCGTGGACTTCATGCTTTCCAATTTCGTCAACGCCGGGGTTTCCGATGTGGGACTGATCGCCCACGCCAACTACCAGTCTCTGCTGGACCACGTCAGTTCCGGCAAGGACTGGGACCTGGCCCGCAAGCACGGCGGACTGCGCATCCTGCCCCCCTTCGGCTATGCCGATAAGCGGGGAGACGGAAATTATCACGGACGGATGGACGCCCTGGCCGGTGTATACTCCTATCTCCAGAAGATCCGGCAGGATTACGTGGTCCTGGCCGGCGGCGACGTGGCGGTCAACCTCCCCCTTGCCGAGATCTTCCAATCTCATCTGGCCAGCGGCGCCGACATGACGGCTGTGTGCACCTCCAAGCTCAACAGCGATCCACGGGGCTGCGACTACTTTACCACCGACGAAAACGGATTTGCCACCGACGTTGCCGTCAATCCCACCACCGCCGCCGGTCTGGAGTCCCTGGAGGTCTACATACTCTCCAAGGAGCTGCTTCTCTCCCTGGTGGATCACTGCTCCACCCACAACATCTCCTCCTTCAGCGACGGCGTTCTGGTGTCGGCGGTCAAAAACCTGAAGATCCGCGCCTACCAGTTCGACGGGTATGCCGCCCGCCTTCAGTCGGTGGCCGGCTATTTCGCCCGCAGCATGGAGCTGCTGGACCCCGTGGTCCGGGCGCAGCTCTTTGCCGCCGACCGCCCCATCAAAACCAAGGATCAGTCCAACCCCTCTACCTACTATGGTCCGGGCGCCAAGAGCATCAACTCTCTGGTTGCCGACGGCTGTATCATTGAGGGCGAGGTGGAAAACTGCATCCTCTTCCGCGGCGTACATGTCCAGAAGGGCGCGCGTGTCTCCAACTGTGTGCTCATGCAGGGCACCGTCGTCCAGTCGGACGCCGTGCTGAAATATGTGATCACGGACAAGAATGTTCAGGTCAATCCGGGGCGGATGCTGATGGGTCACTCGAGCTATCCTTTAGCCATTGCCAAGAACGAAATCGTATGATCCTTTGACGTTTTCCCCTGTGAGAGACAAGAGACGAAGCTGTTTTTTCAACACTTCGTCTCTCGCTCTGACTGGAACTTTCTGCTATACTGGACATAACAGCAGTCTCCACCCATTGTGAAATTCCCATTGTCCCAAATGGGCAGTTGAACTGTGCGAAAGGAGTCTTTGCCCCATATGAACATTCTCTTTGCTTCCTCGGAGGTCGCCCCTTTTATCAAAACAGGCGGCCTGGCCGATGTGGCGGGCAGTCTTCCCAAGGCGCTGGCCGCGGCCGGCCATGATGTGCGCGTCATCCTCCCCCTCTACGAGGGGATCGGCCAGGAGTGGCGCGACCAGATGACCTATCTCTTCAATTTCCACGTGATCCTGGCCTGGCGCACCCCCTACTGCGGCATCTTTGCGCTCAAGCGGGATGGCGTGACCTACTATTTCGTGGATAACGAATACTACTTCAAGCGCTCCGGCCTCTACGGCCACTATGACGACGCCGAGCGCTTCGCTTTCTTCTCCCGCGCTGTGGTGGAGGCCCCCGCCCACCTGGACTGGCACCCCGATGTGATCCACGCCAATGACTGGCAGACCGCCCTGGCCCCCATCTATCTGCTGGAGGAGCGCACCCGCGTGCCCCAGCTCTATGGGACCAAGTCCGTCTTTACCATCCACAACATCGAGTACCAGGGCCGTTACGGCAATGAGCTGCTGGAGGATCTGTTCGGCCTCAACTCCGGCTACTTCCACGAGCATATGCTGGCCTACCACGGGGATGTGAACCTGATGAAGGGGGCCATCTACGCCTCCGACTATGTCACCACCGTCTCCCCCTCCTATGCCGGCGAGCTCCAGTATCCCTTCTACGCCCACGGTCTGGAGGGGGTCATTTCCGACAACCGCCATAAGCTGCGCGGCATCCTGAACGGCATTGATACCGAGCTGTACGATCCCGCCCGGGATCACGGCCTGGCCTCCAACTTCTCTCCGGACGACCTCTCCGGCAAGGCCGCCTGTAAGGCCGCTCTCCAGCAGGCCGTCGGCCTGCGGCAAGAGCCTGATATTCCCATCATCGCCTGTATCTCCCGTCTGGTCAAGCACAAGGGCTTTGAGCTGGTGGACTCTGCCATCCACGACATCATGGCCATGGATGTGCAGATGGTGGTCCTGGGGACCGGCGACTGGAATTTTGAGGAGGCCTTCCGCCATGCGCAGGCCCAGTATCCCGGCCGCTTCTCGGCCAACATCCTCTACTCGGGCGCACTCTCCACCGCTATCTACGGCGGCGCGGATCTCTTCCTCATGCCCAGCATCGCCGAGCCATGCGGGCTGTCCCAGATGATCGCCATGCGCTACGGCACGCTGCCCGTGGTCCGGGAGACCGGCGGCCTGCGGGATTCCGTGCGTCCCAACGGCACCGAGCACGCCAACGGCTTTACCTTCGCTGACATCAACGCCCACGATATGACCTGGGTCCTGGGCGAGGCCGTCAACCTCTACTACAACGACAAGGAGACCTGGCAGACCCTCCAGCGCAATGCCATGACCTCCGACTTCTCCTGGGATCAGTCTGCCCAGGACTACCTCCAGGTCTACTGCTGGGTCACCGGCTTCCCCAATCCCGCCCAGCAGGAGGAGCCGGTCCCTTTTGAGGAGGAGCCTGCGGCCGAGCCCGTTCCCGCCGCTGAAGAGCCCGCGGCCGAGTCCGCTCCCGCCCCAAAAACGCCCGCCCGCCGCAGCGAGAAAAAGACCGGCGGCAGCAAAAAGAGCCGTGCCGCCCGGAAGGCCGCAAAATCCGAATAACGCCCCTTCACATTCACTGATCCCCTCGCTGTTCCGCTGGAGTGCCGGCGGAACAGCGAGGTCACAGACCCGTTGACCGGCATATGATACCCTGTAAGCCTGCGGGCCCGGATTCCCTGGCCCGCAGGCTTTTGCCGTCTCTGGGAACGCTGAGATTTTGGGAGGAAATATTCCATGCACAATTACACCAAAAAAGAGCTGATGGCTCTCATCACCGGCAAGCTCCGCCGCAACTTCGGCCGGGATGTGGATGAGGCCACCAGCCTGCACATGTTCAAGGCCTGCGCCCTGGTCCTGCGGGATATCCTGTCTGACCGGCAGATGCAGACCCAGGATCGGACCACCCGCAATCACGCCCGCCAGGTCCACTACCTCTCCCTGGAATTTCTGATGGGCCGTTCCCTGATGAAGAACGCCTATAACCTGGGCGTACTGGAGCCTTTGAAGGAGGCCATCGAGGGCTTGGGCTTCTCCGCTCCGGAGCTCTTTGAGTCCGAGCCGGACGCCGGCCTGGGCAACGGCGGTCTGGGCCGCCTGGCCGCCTGCTATCTGGACTCCATGACTACCCTGGATATTCCCGCCACGGGCTATTCCATCTGTTATGAGCTGGGTATCTTCAAGCAGAAGATCGTGGACGGACAGCAGGTGGAGCTGCCCGACAACTGGCTGGGTCTGGGCGACGCCTGGCTCATCCCCAAGATGGACGAGGTGGAGGAGGTGCGCTTCGGCGGCCATGTGGAGGACGTGTGGGACGAACACGGACGCCACTCCATCCGCCACACCGGCTATGACTCGGTCCTGGCCGTGCCCAAGGATATGGAGATCGCGGGTTACCGCACCGAGCCCGTCAATGTGCTCCGTCTGTGGGATTCCAAGAGCCCTCAGCCCGTGGATATGTCCCTCTTCTCCCGGGGCGAGTACCTCAAGGCGGTGGAGCGCCAGGCGCTGGCCGAGTCCATCTCCAAGATCCTCTACCCCGAGGACAATCACTACGAGGGTAAATCCCTGCGCCTCAAGCAGCAGTACTTCTTTGTCTCGGCCACCATTCAATCCATCGTGCGTAAGCACCGGGCCGAGTACGGCACCCTGCGCAACTTCCACCGGAAGCACGTCATCCAGATCAACGACACCCACCCCACCCTGGTCATTCCCGAGCTCATGCGCATCCTGCTGGACGAGGAGGGCTACGGCTGGGACGAGGCCTGGAACATCGTCACCCACACGGTGGCCTACACCAACCACACCGTACTGGCCGAGGCGCTGGAGCGCTGGCCCCAGCAGCTGGTCATGGACCTGCTCCCCCGGATCTGGCAGATCATCGTGGAGATCAGCAACCGCTACCAGGCCGAGCTGACCGCCTACTTCCACGGGGACATGTCCAAGGTGGAGCGCATGGCTGTCATCTGGGGCGGAGATGTCCGCATGGCCAACCTGTGCATCTGCGCCTGCTTTGCCGTCAACGGCGTGTCCGCCCTTCACTCGGATATCCTCAAGCGGGAGGTCTTCCACGACGCCTACCTGCGCACGCCCGGCAAATTCAAGAATGTCACCAATGGCATCGACCACCGCCGCTGGCTCAGCGAGTGCAACCCCAAGCTGGACGCCCTCATTCGGGAGTGCTGCGGCGGGGACCGCTACCTTCTGGAGCCCAGCGCCCTCTCCGGCCTGGAGAAGTACAAGGACGACAGCGCCGTGCTGGAGCGTCTGGACGCCATCAAGCAAGCCAACAAGAAGGCTTTTGCCTCCTATGTGGCCCGGGAGAGCGGCATCCTCCTCAACACCGACGCCGTCTTTGACGTACAGGTCAAGCGCCTGCACGAGTACAAGCGCCAGCTTCTCAATGTGCTGCACATCATCTATGAATACCAGCACCTGAAGGAAAACCCCGATTTCATGATCGTTCCCAAGGTCTATCTCTTCGGCGCCAAGGCGGCCCCCGGCTATTATGTGGCCAAGCGGATCATCCATCTCATCAACTCCCTGTCTACCACCATCAACGCCGACCCCGTCTGTAAGGATAAGCTCCAGGTCGTCTTTTTGGAGAACTACCGGGTCTCTCTGGCCGAGAAGCTTATGCCCGCCAGCGAACTGAGCGAGCAGATCTCCACTGCCGGCAAGGAGGCCAGCGGCACCGGCAACATGAAGTTCATGATGAACGGCGCCGTGACCATCGGCACCCTGGACGGCGCCAACGTCGAGATGCACCAGGTTCTGGGAGATGAGAACATCTTCCTCTTCGGTCTCAAGGCCCATGAGGTCAGCGAGCTCAAGGCCAAGGGCTACCACTCCTACGAATACTATATGCACAATAACGACCTGCGCGCGGTGGTGGACGCACTGGCCCAGGGCTTCCAGGACGGCGTGAGCTACAACGACCTGGCAAAGCGTTTGCTCTTTGGAGACGGCTGTCCGGCGGACGAGTACCTGCTTCTGGCTGACTTCGACAGCTACCGCAATGCCCAGAAGAAGGCGGCCGACACCTACTTGGACCGCAAGAAGTGGAACCAGATGTCCCTGATGAACGTGGCCCGCTCCGGCACCTTTGCCGCTGACCGCTCCATCCGGGATTACGCCCGGGACATCTGGGATGTCCCCGTGCGGGATTTGAGCAAGCTGTAAGCCTACAAAACCGACCCATAGAAAAAACAGCCCGGAATGCCTGTGAATTCCGGGCTGTTTCTGCGTGTCGAACCAGTTCGACACGCTTCTCAAAAATGCAGGCATTTTTTCGAGGGGATGCAGGCCGCCGCGCGCATGGCCCAAAGGGCCACACACTTGTGGACTGAGACGTGTTTTTCCGACGTACACGCCGCCGGAAAAAATGCTTTCACCTCCTTCCGCCGTCTGCGGACGGCGGAACTCTGCGAGGCTCTTGCAGCACAAATCGCAGAAATACACGTCCTCAACAGACTGAGACAGCCCGGAATGTGTGTGCACTCCGGGCTGTCTGCATAATATTACCACTCTTTTTGGGCATAGATGCGCTGCGAGATGCGGCAGGAGAGGAAATAGGCCGCCGCAGTCACCAGGACCAGACCCGCCGCCACGGCCGCCGCGCTCTCCTGGATCCGTTCCTCCGCCCCGATGGACGGAAACAGGAAGCCCGCACTCCCCACAATGGCCACAAAGGCCACCACAAAAACCAGCGTCATCAGGGTGCGTCCCCGCTCCACGCCGAACCGGTAGCACAGTGGAAGCGTGACGCTGGCCATCAGCAGGCTCACCACCCCGGTTATCCCTATGGAAGCCGTCAGATCCACCAGATCGTTCCTCAGCAGGCCCAGCGCGTGGAAGAACAGGCATATGGCCCCGCAGAGCACCATACTTCCAAGGGCGATGATCGCCGTGTATGCATAGCGCCCCCGCACCGCATTCCTGGCCCCGCCGGGCAGGGTGCAGGCATAGCTGTCCCACCGGGAGACCTGATCGAAGGCCATAGCCGAGAGGGGACACATCAGGGTCACAAGTACCACAAATCCGGAGAGAATATAGGAATCCCACACCCCGGCGGCGCTGATGGCCCCATAGACCAGAAAAATAACGCCATAGGTCCGCATCTGTTTGCGCATCAGGAGAAAATCTTTCCGCATATATCCCATCATACTCTGTCACCTCGCACTGTAAATACCATCAGATCCTCCAGGCTCGCCGAGTCCACCGCCAGTTCCGGGTAGCGGCGTCGAAATTCCCGTTTGTCCCGCACCAGCGCCTCGCACTGGAAGGCGCTCTCCCGCCTGCCTACCAGGAAGGCGGGGTCCACCCGCTCCATCTCTCCCCGGGTGCAGGCCAGGCGGCCGTACGTATCCAGAAGCTCGTCCTTGGCCCCCTGGAGCACCAGCTTCCCCCGGTGCAGGTAGGCCACATAGTCCGCCGCCTTCTCCAGGTCGCTGGTGATATGGCTGGAGAGCAGCACGGCGTGGGCCTCATCCGAGACAAAATCCAGAAAGAGCTCCAGGATGGTGTCCCGCACCACCGGGTCCAGGCCGCTGGTAGCCTCGTCCAGCAGGAGCACCTTCGGGCTGCGGGCCAGCGCCGCGGCAATGGAGAGCTTCATCTTCATGCCCCGGGAAAATTCCTTCACCATCTTTTTCTCGGGCAGCTCGAATTCCCCCAGCAGGCTGTGGAAGCGCTTGCCATCCCAGCCCGGGCAGGCGCCGGCCAGAATACTTCCCACCATACGGGGCGTGAGGAGCTCGTGGAACGGACACTCGTCCAGTACTACCGCCACCTGCTCCTTGACCGCCCGTTCCTCCTTCCGGTTGTCGATCCCAAAGATCCGGATCTCCCCCGCGTCCCGCCGGATCAGGTTCAGGATACATTTGATGGTGGTGGACTTTCCCGCGCCGTTCTCCCCGATAAGGCCCAGAATGGTCCCTCCCGGCACCGCCAGGGTCACATCGTCCAGCCGGAAGCTGCCGTAATCCTTGGTCAGATGTTCGATCTCAATCGCATTTTCATACTTCATCAGGATTTCTCCCCCTCGTACAGAATGGTCAGTGTCTGCATCAGCTCTTCCAGCGTGATGCCTGCGGTCCGCGCTACTTCCACCGCCGCGCCCAGGTGTTCTTCCGCCCGGCGCAGGGCGTCCTCCCGCACCAGCTCCAGATTGCGGGGAGCCACAAAGCACCCCTTTCCCGGCACGGTGGTGAGAAACCCCTCCCGCTCCAGCTCCTCATAGGCCCGCTTGGTGGTGATGACGGAGATCCGCAGTTCCCGGGCCAGCAGGCGCATGGAGGGCAGCGCCTCTCCCTCCCGGAGCTCTCCTTTCAGGATCAGGCTCTTGATCTGGCGGGTGATCTGGTCGTAGATCGGGACCTCTCCAGTATTGCGAATGATGATATCCATGGTGCACCTCTGTCATACTGTATATACTAGACATATACAGTATATATGCCATATACACAGTTGTCAAGCCCCCGCGCCAAAAAAGCGCGCAGTACCGGTGAACTGCCCCAGATTATGCA
>ENA-UERZ01001770-UERZ01001770.1-human-gut-metagenome-genome-assembly--contig:-NODE-1770-length-14090-cov-6.423535_pt1 | contig 14090 bp, 9 predicted proteins | sample MGYA00242997_ERZ507998 | MGnify/ENA primary metagenome ERZ507998 (study PRJEB26167, sample SAMN06115470) | human gut metagenome | host: Homo sapiens | place: China:Henan | collected 2016-06-23 | study... | reverse complement strand
GACAGAGACAAAATGTATACAATCCGGATATGAACCGGGTAATGGAGAGGCGAGAGTTCTTCCTATTTATCAGAGTACAACATTTCGATATACAAGCAGTGAACAGATGGGGCGTCTGTTTGACTTAGAGGAGTCCGGTTATTTTTATACCAGACTTCAGAATCCGACCAATGATGCGGTTGCTGCAAAAATCTGTGATCTGGAAGGCGGAGTGGCAGCAATGCTGACATCATCCGGACAGGCAGCTAATTTCTATGCGATTATGAATATCGTGGAAGCGGGAGATCATATTGTCTGTGCATCTGCTCTTTACGGAGGTACCTACAATCTGTATGCCCATACGATCAAAAAAATGGGTGTAGAAGCTACGTTTGTAGATCCTGAGTGTACGCAGGAAGAGCTGGATGCAGCATTTCAGGAAAATACAAAAGCAGTATTTGGAGAGACGATCGCCAATCCTGCCCTCGTTGTTCTGGATCTGGAAAAATTTGCAAATGCCGCACATGCACATGGTGTGCCGTTTATTGTGGATAATACATTTGCAACACCGATCAACTGCCGTCCGTTTGAATGGGGCGCGGATATTGTGACACATTCTACTACAAAATATATGGACGGACATGCCGCTTGCGTGGGCGGTGCGATCGTGGACAGCGGAAATTTTGACTGGGAGACACACAAAGAAAAATTCCCGGGACTGACAACTCCGGATGAGACATATCATGGAATTGTATATACAGAAAAATTTGGCAAAGGTGCGTATATTACAAAGGCAACTGCACAGCTGATGAGAGATCTCGGCTCTATCCAGTCACCGCAGAATGCATTTCTGTTAAACATCGGACTGGAGACACTGCATTTAAGAGTGCCGCGCCACTGTGAAAATGCAGTTAAGGTGGCAGAGTATCTGAAAAATCATGAGAAGGTGGCATGGGTGCGCTGTCCATCACTTCCGGGAGACAAATATTATGATCTTGCGCAGAAATATATGCCAAACGGAACCTGCGGTGTCATCACATTCGGTCTCAAAGGCGGCAGAGACGCTGCAGTTGAGATGATGGATCGATTAAAAATGGTAGCGATCGTGACACATGTAGCGGATGCCAGAAGCTGTGTTCTTCATCCTGCCAGCCACACGCATCGTCAGATGAATGACAAAGAGCTGGTAGAAGCAGGCGTTCAGCCGGATCTGATCCGTTTCAGTGTGGGAATTGAAAATATAGAAGATATTATTGCGGATGTCGAGCAGGCACTTCGTTAATTCAAGATGGTATGGATGTATACAAGAGGCATCCATACCATTTTTGCGTGAAAAATCATCATTTTCCGTATAAACAAGGGCGGTTGATCGAATACTAAAGTATCCGGCTGTCCAAGTACAGACCTGAAAATAGAGAAAAGAAGGTAGAAGATCATGGAAAATGAGGAGAAGCAAAGACAACGTCTGGATAAAAACGAAGAGATTAAAGAGACCGGCACCTTAAATCTGAATGGAAACGGGCACAAAGCGAACATACAGCTTCTGACGATCATTGGAGAGATTGAAGGTCATGAGGCTGTTTCCGGAAACACAAAAGCCACCAAATATGAGCATTTGATTCCAAGACTGGCAGAGGTGGAGGATGACGATGAAGTGGATGGAGTTTTGATTTTACTCAATACACTGGGCGGTGATGTGGAGGCAGGGCTGGCGATCGCGGAAATGATCGCATCCTTAAGCAAACCAACGGTCTCTCTGGTTCTGGGAGGAAGCCACTCCATCGGCGGACCGCTTGCAGTTTCCGCAGATTATTCTTTTATTGTGCCGAGTGGAACAATGATCGTGCATCCGGTGAGATCCTCCGGGATGTTTATTGGAGTGATTCAGAGTTATCGTAATATGGAAAAGACGCAGGATCGGATTACCCGGTTTATCGCAGCTCATTCGCAGATTACCAAAGAACGTCTGGAAGAATTGATGTTGGATTCCACACAGTTGGTAAAAGATGTCGGGACTATGTTAGAAGGGGAAGATGCAGTCAGAGAAGGCATGATCGATGAGGTTGGAGGAATCAGCATGGCATTGAAAAAGCTGCGGGAAATGATCCGGCAGAAAAAATGTTAATGACACACTTTTCAATTGATGTTATACTAGATGTAGTATGTGTAATTATCAAGGGGGAAGTATTATGGCTGCAAAGTCAACAAGGAAAAAGAAAACTACAAGAAAAAAGTCATCCAAAAATCAGGCAAGTACATCCCTGAACAGTGAAATTTTGATTCTGGTCATGTTTGCGGTCTGTGTGCTGATGCTTTTAAGCAATTTTGGAGTCATAGGGATTGCAGGCAGTGCGATCTCTTCTGTACTCTTTGGTTTTTTCGGAGTGATGGCATATATTCTGCCGTTTCTCTTATTTGGCGTGGTTGCTTTTGGAATTTCGAATAAAGGCAATACACACGCCTACATAAAAATTGCAGCATGTGTGGCCTTATTGTTTGCAATCTGTGCATTTTTCCAGCTGGTGATGCATCCTTTTGATGCCAAAGAAAGTCTGTGGAGCTATTATCAGTATGCCAGTGATTACAGAAAAGCGGGCGGTCTTACAGGGGGCTGTCTGGTGAAGATTCTGTGTCCGTTTATTGGTGTGGTAGGCGCTTATGTGGTACTCGTTGTACTTATGGTAATCTGTGTGATTCTGATCACAGAACGTTCTCTGCTTGCACCTCTTGGAAAAGGAAGCAAAAAGGCGTATGCAGATATGAAGCGCCGGCAGGGAGAAGCATCTGCCCGGCGTGCGAAGAACAGAGAAGAAAAACGAAGACAGGCAGAAGAAGCAAAGACAGAACCGAATGATTCTTCCAGAAGAAGTGATCATAAAGTATCGGGTGTTTCTTTTGCAACAACGCTGCAGGCCCAGGAAAGTGAAGTGCCAAAGGAGACAACAGCGAAAAAGCGTAAAAAGAATTCTTCAGGAAAAGATCCGGATATGCGGGAACTGACTGTTTCACAGGAATCGGATTTTTCAGAGCCACTGCCGTCTCCATTTGAAGATTTTGTGATCAATCGTCCGGAAAGCACGGCGTCGGATGCGAGCGCAGTGGATACTCCATTATGGGAGAATGAACCGGAACCGGCAGAAGAGGGCAACATGACGCAGGAGGATGTTCCGGAAGAGTCAGTCCGTACAAGGAAGAAGACCAAGGCGAGTGCGGCAGCTGTGGAAGCAGAGACTGTTCAGGTAGAACAGAGTATCAAAGAGCAGGAGCAGCAGCCGAAGAAAGTGTACAAGATTCCGCCAATGAATCTTCTGACAAAAGGGAAAAAGGGCGGCGGAGACTCGGATGCCCAGTTGCGCGCCACGGCCCAGAAACTGGAGCAGACCCTGCAGAATTTCGGGGTTCGCGTTCATGTAACAAATGCAAGCTGCGGACCGTCTGTGACGCGGTATGAGCTGCAGCCGGAACAAGGTGTGAAGGTAAGTAAGATTGTAGGTCTGGCAGATGACATCAAATTAAATCTGGCAGCGGCAGATATCCGGATCGAGGCGCCGATTCCGGGAAAAGCAGCCGTTGGGATTGAGGTCCCGAACCAGGAGAATACGGCAGTGATGCTTAGGGACCTGTTAGAATCCGGGGAATTTAAAAATTCCACAGCGAATATTCCGTTTGCCGTGGGAAAAGATATTTCAGGAAAGACGATGATCGCAGATATCGCAAAGATGCCGCATTTACTTGTGGCAGGAGCGACAGGATCCGGAAAGTCGGTATGTATCAATACGCTGATCATGAGTATTTTATACCATGCAGATCCGGAAGAAGTAAAACTGATCATGGTGGATCCCAAAGTAGTGGAACTAAGTGTCTATAATGGAATTCCGCACTTGCTGATCCCGGTCGTGACGGACCCGAAAAAAGCAGCAGGCGCTCTGAACTGGGCAGTCGCTGAGATGATGAAGCGGTATCAGCTGTTTGCCCAGCAGAATGTCCGGGATCTGAAAGGATACAATGAAAAGATTGCGCAGATGACAGAAGAAGGAGCTCCGAAAAAACTGCCGAAGATTGTGATCATTGTAGATGAGCTGGCGGATCTGATGATGGTGGCGCCGGGGGAAGTAGAAGGCGCGATCTGCCGTCTGGCGCAGCTTGCCAGAGCGGCGGGACTGCATCTGATCATTGCAACACAGCGGCCTTCGGTGAATGTCATCACAGGTCTGATCAAGGCCAATATGCCGTCCAGAATCGCATTTTCTGTCTCATCAGGAGTAGATTCCAGGACGATCATTGATATGAATGGAGCGGAGAAACTGCTTGGAAAGGGAGATATGCTGTTTTATCCGACAGGATATCCAAAACCGGTCCGTGTGCAGGGATCCTTTGTTTCAGATAAAGAAGTGCAGAAGGTTGTGGACTATCTCATCGAACACAACGGAAATGCCTCCTACAGTGAAGAAGTGGAGGAGCACGTAAATTCCGATCTGCCGTCACCGGTTCCTGGGATACAGGGAGCCGGGGTGCAGGATAATGCAAATGAGCAGGATGCATATTTTGCAGATGCAGGACGGCTGATCATTGAAAAAGAAAAAGCATCCATTGGAATGCTCCAGAGGATGTTTAAAATCGGCTTCAACCGGGCAGCCCGGATTATGGATCAGCTTGCCAGTGCAGGAGTGGTCGGAGAAGAAGTCGGAACAAAACCAAGAAAAGTACTGATGACAAAAGAAGAATTTGAACAGTACATTCAGGAAAATTTATAATGCAGTGGAGGAAGAAATGATGAAAACAGATATTCAGATCGCACAGGAAGCAGAATTAATGCACATCAAAGACGTGGCAGCGTCTATCGGAATTTCAGAAGAGGAACTGGAGTTTTATGGAAAGTACAAAGCGAAGCTCTCCGATGAACTCTGGGAGAACGTAAAAGACCGCAAGGATGGAAAACTGGTTCTTGTGACAGCCATCAATCCGACCCCGGCAGGAGAAGGAAAGACCACGATCACAGTAGGTCTGGGTGAGGCATTTGCAAAAATGAATAAAAAGGCAATCATCGCACTGCGTGAACCATCTCTTGGACCATGTTTTGGAATCAAAGGCGGAGCAGCAGGAGGCGGGTATGCACAGGTTCTCCCAATGGAAGATCTGAATCTGCATTTCACCGGAGATTTCCACGCGATCACTTCTGCGAATAATCTGCTGGCTGCCATGTTGGATAATCACATTCAGCAGGGCAATGCATTGGGAATTGATCCGAGAAATATTGTCTGGAAACGCTGCGTGGACATGAACGACAGAGTTCTTCGCAACATCGTAGTAGGACTTGGAAACAAGATGGATGGAATGGTGAGAGAAGACCATTTTGTGATCACAGTCGCATCTGAGATCATGGCAATCCTTTGTCTTGCAGATGATCTTGCAGATCTGAAACGCCGCCTGGGACGAATCATCGTGGCATATACATTTGAAGGCAATCCGGTAACAGCAGACGATCTTCAGGCAACAGGCGCCATGACTGCACTGTTAAAGGATGCGATCAAACCGAATATGATCCAGACACTGGAGCACACACCGGCACTGGTACACGGCGGACCGTTTGCCAATATCGCACACGGCTGCAACAGTGTCCGCGCGACAAAGCTGGCTTTAAAAATCAGCGATATTACAATTACAGAAGCCGGATTCGGAGCGGATCTTGGAGCTGAGAAATTTATGGATATCAAATGCCGTAAAGCGGGATTAAAACCGGACGCAGTGGTACTTGTAGCGACAGTGCGGGCACTGAAATACAATGGCGGAGTTGCAAAACAGGATCTGGGCGAAGAAAATCTGGAAGCACTGAAAAAAGGAATCGTGAATCTGGAAAAACACATTGAGAATATTCAGAAATACGGCGTTCCTGTTGTAGTAACACTGAATTCCTTTGTTACAGATACGGAAGCGGAAAATGAATTTATCCGCAGCTTCTGTGAAGAAAGAGACTGTGAATTCGCCCTTGCAAAGGTATGGGAAAAAGGCGGAGAAGGCGGAATCGAACTGGCAGAAAAAGTGTTGGATACACTGGAGAATAAGGAAAGCAATTTCCATGTACTGTATGAGGATGAACTTTCTCTGACAGAAAAGATCGAGAAGATTTCAAAAGAGATTTACGGGGCAAACGGTGTTGTCTATGAGCCGGCTGCAAAGAAACAGCTTGCGAAGATCGAAGAGATGGGATTTGGACATTTCCCTATCTGTATGGCAAAGAATCAGTATTCTCTGTCAGATGATGCGAAAAAACTGGGACGTCCGGAAAACTTTGACATCCATATCCGTGAAGTTTATGTCAGCGCAGGTGCCGGATTTGTCGTTGCTCTGACAGGTGCGGTGATGACAATGCCTGGACTTCCGAAAGTCCCTGCTGCAAATAACATCGATGTAACAGATGACGGTAAAATTACAGGACTGTTTTAAAGGAGTATTGAATGGCACAGATAATTGACGGAAAACGAATTGCAAAAGAAATCAAAGATAAATTGAAAGAAGAAGTATCCGTGCTGAAAGAAAGAGGCACCAAGATCTGTCTGGCAGTGATTCAGGTAGGGCAGGATGCGGCTTCTTCGGTATATGTAAACAACAAGAAAAAGGCGTGCGCCTATATCGGGATCGACTCCGTTTCGTATGAGTTAAAAGAGGCTACAACAGAAGCGGAACTGGTAGAATTGATCGAGAAACTGAATCATACAGAGAAGGTACATGGAATCCTGGTACAGCTTCCGCTTCCGGCACACATTGATGAAGACCGGATCATACGTACGATTTCACCGGACAAGGATGTAGACGGATTTCATCCGGTGAACGTGGGACGGCTCTGGCTCGGAGAGACCGGATTTGTATCCTGCACACCGGCGGGGATCATTCAGCTTTTGAAGTATTCCGGAATTGAGATTGCAGGAAAAGAGTGCGTGGTGATCGGGCGAAGCAACATTGTAGGAAAGCCGATGGCAGCACTGCTTCTGCGTGAGAATGGGACCGTGACGGTTGCACATTCCAGGACAGCAGATCTAAAAGAAGTGACACGCAGAGCAGATATTCTGATCGCAGCAGTCGGACAGACCAAGATGATCACAGCAGAGTACATAAAAGAAGGCGCGGTTGTGATCGATGTGGGAATGCACAGAGATGCCCAAAACCATCTCTGTGGAGATGTGGATTTTGAGGATGTGTATTCCAGGGCATCTGCCATTACGCCGGTACCTGGCGGGGTAGGTCCGATGACAATCGCCATGCTGATGAACAATTGCGTGCAGGCCGCACGCGATTAGGAGGAACTAATATGAGATGTACGCATTGTAATGCGATTATTCCGGAAGGCTGGATGCGTTGTCCCAGATGTGGAAAAGAAGTTCAGATCGTCCCTGATTACAATCCTCTGGATGATGTTCTTACACAGGAAGTAAAAGGCTCGGTCGAAGATGTTACCAGGCAGCTTCAGACAAAGGATGTCCGTGATTTTGGCAGAAGACAGGAAGTGTACCAGTCAAAAGCAACGCGGGTGCTCAGTCAGGAAGAGCTGGATGAAATACAGGCCGGGCGAGAGCGTGCGGCGAGAAACAGATCCCGTGCAGAGGCGAAACGAAAACAGCAGGAACGAAAAAAGCAGCTGGTTCGCAGAAGACGGAAAGTGCTTTTGATCCTGTTTCTGGTCCTGTTGATTTTTGGAGCGGCGTTCGGCTATTTTCTGTATCAGAATTCTTATGTGGGAAAAGTGGCAAAAGGGTACGATGCACTGCAGATGAAAGAATATCAGACAGCAGAAAAATACTTCAAACATGCGATTGGAAAGAATGCCCAGAGGGCAGAGGCATATTCCGGTCTGGCAGAGACTTATATGGAACAGGATGAAGGGGATGAGGCAGAATCCGTATTTCTTTCTGCTATTGCTTCTTATCCATCCAACGAAGAACTGTATCGGGCAGCAATCAGCTTTTATGAGGAGACAAAGCAGCTTGATAAGATTTCCGAGATTCTCGAGGACTGCGATGACGAATCCGTGCTTTCCAGTCTGAAAGCATATGTTTCTACAGAGCCGGTCTTCAGTCTGGATGATGGAAAATATAGTGAAGTACAGGAAGTGACACTGTCCGCATCAGGGGAGACCATTTACTACACGACAGATGGAACGAATCCGACTTCGTCCAGCACAAAGTATACCGAGCCGATTCTTTTAAATGAGGAAGGAAAGACGCAGATTAAGGCGATTGCCTATAACAAAAAGAAAATCCCAAGTCTGGTGGTCTCAAAAACTTATGAGATTGAATTTCCGGTAGCGGATGCACCGGTTGTAACACCGTCCACGGGGCAGTACAGTACAGCGACGCAGATCAGTATTACCGTGCCGGAAGGCTACACAGCTTATTACACGACAGATGGTTCCACGCCGACAACTGAATCTTCCTTGTATACCGGACCGATCGAGATGCCAGAAGGGCAGACGCTGTTCAGTACAGTTCTGGTGGGTAAGACCGGAAAAATGACACAGATAACAAAACGAAATTATATTTATCAGCCGCAGTAAAAGCGGCTGATTTTTTTAGATAAACACTTTGTAAAAATGCAAGGGGATTTTCTAACAAAAATGAGCCTGGTTTTTTGTGCATTATTTAACGAAAAAAAACGGCAGTTTTGTTGTGTGAAAAGTTTCACAGTGGTATAATGGTTTTAGTTGAAATCAACAGACTTTAATCAAAGGAGATGCAGGATAATGAGCAGATTTTGTTTACCAAGAGACATTTATCACGGAAAAGGATGTTTGGAAGAATTAAAGAACCTGAAAGGAAAAAAAGCAATTCTTGTAGTGGGCGGCGGTTCCATGAAACGTCAGGGATTTCTTGACAGAGCTGTAACATATTTGAAAGAAGCAGGAATGGAAGTCCAGTTATTTGAAGGCGTTGAGCCGGATCCGTCTGTAGAGACAGTTATGAAAGGTGCCGAGGCAATGCGTGCATTTGAGCCGGACTGGATCGTGGCAATGGGCGGCGGTTCTCCGATTGATGCTGCAAAAGCAATGTGGGCATTTTATGAGTATCCGGATGTAACATTCGAGGATCTGTGCATTCCGTTTAATTTCCCGGAACTGAGACAGAAAGCAAAATTCGCAGCGATTCCATCTACATCAGGAACAGCTACAGAAGTAACAGCATTCTCTGTTATCACAAACTATCAGACAGGTGTAAAATATCCGCTGGCTGACTTTAATATCACACCGGATGTTGCGATCGTTGATCCGGATCTTGTGGCAGGTCTTCCTGTAAAACAGGTTGCATACACAGGTATGGATGCACTGACACATGCGATCGAAGCATATGTTTCTACACTCAACGGACCATTTACAGATCCACTTGCACTGCAGGCAATTGAGATGGTACTGGATAATCTTCCGGCATCTTACAACTGCGATATGGATGCAAGAGAGCAGATGCATTATGCACAGTGTCTGGCAGGTATGGCATTCTCCAATGCATTGCTTGGAATCGTACACTCTATGGCACATAAGACAGGTGCAGCATTCTCAACAGGACACATTCCTCACGGATGTGCGAATGCGATCTATCTTCCATATGTTATCAAATACAACGCAAAAGATCCGGTTGCAGCAAAACGTTATGCTGAGATCGCACGCAGAATGGGACTTCCGGGAGCATCTGAGAAAGCACTCATCAACAGTCTGGTTGAAAAGATCGATGACTTTAATGTCAAACTGAACATTCCAAAGACTCTCAAAGACTTCGGAATCGAGGAAAATGAATTCAAAGAAAAAGTTGCCAAGATTGCAGAACTGGCAGTAGGTGATGCATGTACAGGATCTAATCCTCGTGCAATCGATCCTGCAACAATGGAAAAATTATTCACATGTACATATTACGGAACAGAAGTTGATTTCTAATCAGGCTGTCCGCTTGTGGATGAACGGGAAAGGGACAGGCACAGTACAAAAGCGGTGCCTGTCCTTTTTGCAGACAGAAGAGAAAAATCACGGAAAGAACTATTGCCATTATGCCATTTTTGGCGTATTATTAAAAAAGGTGATTTATTACAAGGAGGAAGAACATGTATAAGATTTTAAAAGCAGAAAAATTGTCTGAGAATATTTTTCTGATGGATGTGCATGCACCAAGGGTTGCGAGTCATTGTGAGCCGGGGCAGTTTGTTATCGTAAAGATGGACGAGAAGGGGGAGCGTATCCCGCTTACTATTTGTGATTATGACAGAGAAGCCGGAACGATCACGATCGTGGTTCAGGAAGTCGGAGCTTCTACTGTGAAGATGTCTGAACTCAAAGCCGGAGATTCTTTCCGTGACTTTGTAGGTCCGCTTGGATGTGCCTCTGAGTTTGTTGAGGAAGATATCGAAGAATTGAAAAAACAGAAGATTTTATTTGTTGCGGGAGGACTTGGTACAGCTCCTGTATATCCTCAGGTGAAATGGCTTCATGAGAGAGGAATAGACGCCGATGTGATCATCGGAGCAAAAACGAAGGATCTTGTGATCATGGAGAAAGAGATGGAAGAAGTTGCCGGAAATCTCTATGTGACAACGGATGACGGCTCTTATGGACGCTCCGGTATGGTGACGCAGGTGATCAAAGATCTGGTAGAAAAAGAAGGAAAACATTATGACAAGTGTGTTGCGATCGGACCGATGATTATGATGAAATTTGTCTGTCTGCTGACAAAGGAACTGAATCTTCCAACGATCGTCAGCATGAACCCGGTTATGGTAGATGGTACCGGAATGTGCGGAGCATGCCGTCTTCAGGTTGGAGATGAGATTAAGTTTGCATGTGTAGACGGGCCGGAATTTGATGGCCATCTTGTAGATTTTGATCAGGCGATGAAGAGAAGCCAGATGTACAGATCAGTAGAGGGAAGAGCAATGCTGAAATTACAGGAAGGCGATACTCATCACGGCGGATGCGGACATTGTGGAGGTGACGAGTAATGGCAAAAGGAATGGTGAGAGTACCTGTCAGAGAACAGGATCCAAAAGTACGTGCAACAAATTTTGAAGAAGTTTGTCTTGGATATAATCAGGAAGAGGCAATGGAAGAGGCAACAAGATGCCTGAATTGTAAAAATGCAAAATGTATCGAAGGATGTCCGGTATCGATCAATATTCCGGCATTTGTTCAGGAAGTAAAGGAAGGAAATATCGAGGAAGCATACAAGATCATCGGACAGTCTTCCGCACTTCCGGCAATCTGTGGACGTGTCTGCCCGCAGGAGTCTCAGTGTGAAGGAAAGTGTATCCGTGGTATCAAAGGAGATCCGGTATCCATCGGAAAACTGGAGCGTTTTGTGGCAGATTATGCACTGGAGCATGACATCAAACCAGAAGGTGCAAAAGAACAGAACGGTCATAAGGTAGCTGTGATCGGTTCCGGACCATCCGGACTCACCTGCGCAGGCGATCTGGCAAAGATGGGATATGATGTGACGGTATTTGAAGCACTTCATGAACTGGGAGGAGTACTTGTTTATGGTATTCCGGAATTCCGTCTTCCAAAACAGAAAGTCGTTGCAAAAGAGATTGAAAAAGTAAAAGAATTAGGCGTTAAATTTGAGACAAACGTTGTGATCGGAAAGTCAACAACGATCGATCAGCTGATTGAAGAAGAAGGATTTGAAGCAGTATTCATTGGTTCCGGAGCTGGACTTCCGATGTTTATGGGAATCCCGGGAGAAAACGCAAACGAAGTATTCTCTGCAAATGAATATCTGACAAGAAGCAACCTGATGAAAGCGTTTGATTCTTCTTATGATACACCGATTGCTGCAGGTAAAAAAGTTGCAGTTGTCGGCGGTGGAAACGTTGCGATGGATGCTGCAAGAACTGCACTCAGACTGGGAGCAGAAGTACATGTTGTATACAGACGAAGCGAAGCAGAGCTCCCTGCACGAGTAGAAGAAGTACATCATGCGAAAGAAGAAGGTGTGATCTTTGACCTTCTGACAAATCCAAAGCAGATCAATGTAGATGAGAATGGAAATGTCAAGAGCATGACAGTCATCAAAATGGAACTTGGAGAACCGGATGCATCCGGAAGAAGACGTCCGGTTGAGATTCCTGGATCTGAGTATGACATTGATGTAGATACTGTGATCATGTCCCTTGGAACTTCTCCAAACCCATTGATTTCTTCTAACACAAAAGGCCTGGAAGTAAATCGCAGAAAATGTATCGTTGCAGAGGAAGAAAGTGGACAGACCTCCAAAGAAGGCGTATATGCCGGCGGAGATGCTGTAACTGGCGCTGCAACAGTTATTCTCGCAATGGGTGCAGGAAAAGCAGGAGCAAAAGGAATTGACGAGTATCTGAAAAACAAAGAAAAATAGAAACAGAGCAAACTAGCAGGCAAGACCTGTAAAAGAGAACTCCGCATGGATTCTTCTTCCGAATATTCGGGACCTGATGATATGCGGAGTGTTTTGTATGTATAAGGAGAGAAAAAGAATGACAAAAAAAGAACTTGCCCTGGAATACCATAAAAAAGGGTATAACTGCACACAGGCTGTAGCGTGTGCGTTTTGCGGGGAATTTGGCGTAAGTGAAGAAGAGATGTATAAAATTGCAGAAGGCTTTGGTCTTGGCATGGGTATGATGGATACCTGCGGAGCCCTGACAGGTCTGTTTATGCTGATTGGGATGAAAAACAGCGGCGGAGTTGAGCAGGCCGGAAAAACAAAAGCAGACACCTATAAGAAGACAAGAGAGTATGCTGCGAAATTTAAGGAGATCAACGGATCTGTTTATTGTAAAGAATTAAAAGGAGTAGAAACAGGAAAAATCCTTGCACCATGTGATAAATGTATCCTGGATGCTGTGGAGCTCGCAGAGCAGTTCCTGAAAGAGAACTAAGATGGAAAAGATAAAAGCAAGACAGCTTCTGTCAATCACATTAACCTTATTTGCAGTATTTTTTGGTGCAGGAAATATGATCTTCCCGCCGGCCATGGGACAACAGGCAGGTGAAAACTATATACAGGCGCTGGCCGGATTTATTCTGACAGATGCGGGAATCGCACTTCTGGGTATGATTGCAGTTGTTTTAGTAGGAACGGAGGTCAGTGATCTGGGAGAACTGGTCAGCAGAAGATTTGCAGTCTTTTTGTCTGTTTGTATTTATCTGTTGATAGGTCCTTTGTTTGCACTTCCACGAACAGGAAGTGTTTCATTTGAGTTGGCGGTTCGTCCGTATTTATCAGAATCAAATGTATGGTGGGTATCTTTGCTCGTGACGGCTGTTTTCTTCTGGCTCACATATTATCTGAGCGGTAATCCGAAGAAGGTAGTCAATGTGATCGGAAAATATCTGACACCGATACTTTTGATTTGTATCGTATTGATCTTTCTGGCCTGCGTTTTTATGGAAAAATCGCCGAACAGTTCAGTTCAGTATGGAAGCGTCGGAGTTCCGCAGGGAGTATACAAAGAGATTCCGTTCTTCCAGGGAATGATAGAAGGGTATTATGCACTGGATGGTCCGGCAGGTCTGGTATTTGCGATTATTATCATCAATGCAGTGCGGGGACATCAGGTAAAAACAAAGAGAAACATCATTAAATACACACTGATCTGCGGGGCTGGTGCAGCGCTGATCCTTTCGGTTGTGTATTATATGCTCACTTATGTCGGAGCAGTGACGCGTACTCCGTTCTCCAACGGAGGAAGTCTGCTTCATGCAGTGACAAGTGACCTGTTAGGACCTGCAGGAGGAATCATACTGGGAGTTGCAGTACTGTTTGCATGTATGACGACCTCCATCGGTCTTACAACCTCCTTTGCAGATTATTTCCATGAACTGTTTCCGAATGTGTCTTATAAAAAGATTACAGCAATTGTTTGTGTGTTCAGTTTTGTGATCAGCAACATCGGTTTGGATATGCTGGTACAGGTATCGCTTCCGGTTCTGATGATGATCTATCCGGTGACCGTTGTGCTTGTGATTCTTTCGTTTTTCAAGAAGTGGATTGGAAATCGAAAGATGGTATATGTACTGGGAATGCTGTTTGCGTTCTGTGTTGCTTTTGTAGACGGGATGCAAAGTGTGAAAATTATGCTGGGTCCTGTTACAGAATTCT
>ENA-UERZ01001762-UERZ01001762.1-human-gut-metagenome-genome-assembly--contig:-NODE-1762-length-14136-cov-4.311260_pt1 | contig 14136 bp, 11 predicted proteins | sample MGYA00242997_ERZ507998 | MGnify/ENA primary metagenome ERZ507998 (study PRJEB26167, sample SAMN06115470) | human gut metagenome | host: Homo sapiens | place: China:Henan | collected 2016-06-23... | reverse complement strand
GGAGGGGAATGGCTGCGCCTTCGTCGCGGCTGCATGATAAAAAGGGGTACCCATCGGAGTACCCCTTTTTTGTAGCCGGGAGCGGCGGTGCCGCAGTACGCCCGTCAGCGGCGCCCGCTGCAGGCGATCATGTCGTGCAGCGATTCGTTGAAGGTCTCCTTGCGGAGCAACTCCTCGAGCGGGAGGTGCATCCGGTAGCGCCAGTGGTAGCGGGGGATGGACGGGACGTTGATGCGTTCCTTGGCCGGGTCGGGGTAGCGCAGCTCCCCGTCGGTCGAAAGCCAGTCCTGCAACGGCAGGATGGTGAGCATCGCCGGGGAATTGAGGTGCATGTCGAGGATGCGCCGGCATATCCACGGCTCGCAGAAATAGGGAACGTCGCCCCCGATGCCGAGTGCTTCGTGGTAGAAGCGCGCCGTGAGTTCGCGGTCTTCCTCCCACCATGCCCGCAACGGGTTCATGTCGTGCGTCGAAGTGGTGCAGACCGAGAAATAGGGGTAGTGCGCCGGGTCGGCGAAGAGTTCCCCCGGCGTCTTGGGCATGCGCTGGATTTCGAGCGAGAGGATTTGCAGTTCGTGCATCGTCTCGGGGACGCTGTCGGGAATCATGCCCAGGTCTTCGCCGCAGGTCAGCATCTCGGTCGCCGAGAGGAGCACCGGGAGCTTGCGCAGGGCGGATTCCTGCCAGAAACGGTTGTGCCGGTGGTAGAAGAAGTCGGTATAGAGCCGGTCGAAAGCTGCACGGCGCTCTCCGTCGAGCCGGCGGTAGGCGTGCGTCGAGTGGGGGGCGATGCGGGGGTGGAAATAGCCCTTGCGGCGCGGGTCCTCGATGAAGAGCACGTCGTCGAGCAATGCCATGAGCCCTTCCCGCAGCCGGGTCTGGCGTTCGTCGTCGCCCGGGAAGCGGGCTGCGACCTTGCGCTGGGTGGCATAGGCGGGCAGTAACCGCCCCTCCTTCATGCAGGTGGCGCGGACTTCGCCGGCCAGGTCGCCGAACAGTTCCCCGAGCATGTGTTCGTCGGGCACCGGGGTGGTGTAGCGTCCGTCCTGCGTGTCGAAGCCCATGCCGCGCAGTTCATCTGCGGAATAGGGCAGGGCGGGGTTGAAATAGCCCAGCAACCCGTGTACGGCATGCGTGGGAATCTCCCAGATGCGGAAGAACCCGAGGATGTGGTCGATGCGGAAGGCGTCGAAGTATTCGGCCATCTTGGCCATGCGTGCCCGCCACCAGGCGTAGCCGTCGCGTGCCATACGTTCCCAGTTGTAAGTCGGGAATCCCCAGTTCTGCCCGACGGCCGAGAATGCGTCGGGCGGAGCCCCGGCCTGCGAGTCCATGTGGAACAGGTGCGGGTAGAGCCATGCGTCGACGCTCGTGCGGCTGATGCCGATGGGCAGGTCGCCCTTGAGGACGATGCCGTGGGCGCGGGCGTAGGCGCAGACCTCGGACAACTGCGTATGCAGGTGGTATTGAACATAGCAGTGGAATGCGATGTCGCGGTTGTGGCTGCGGCAGTAGGCGTCGACGGTTTTGCGGTCATAGCGGGCGAAGCCGCCCCAGCGGGTAAAGTCGGGCGTGCCCGTTTCGTCGCGCAGCGTGCAGAAGGCGGCATAGGGGATGAGCCAGTGTCTGTTGGCGGCGATGAAGTCCTTGTAGTCGCGGCGTGCTGCAGTGCGGGTTCCGTGGCGTTTGAACGCCCGGCGGAGCAGCCGCAGTTTGTGCCGGTTGACCCGTTCGTAGTCTATTTCGGAGAGGGCGTTCAGTTCGTTGCGCAGGGTGCGGTACTCGTCGTCCTCCACGACGCCCGCGGCCGGCAGCCGGATGAACTGCGGGTGCAGGGCGAAGGTCGAATTGGCGTTGTAGGGGTAGGAGTCTTCCCATGTACCGGTCATGGTGGTATCGTTGATCGGCAGTACCTGGATGACGCGCTGCCCGGTGGCGGCCGCCCAGTCGATGAGCCGTTTCAGGTCGTAGAACTCGCCGACGCCGAAATCCTCTTCCGTACGGAGCGAGAAGACCGGGATCGCCGTTCCGGCGCCCCGCCACCTGCGCTCGGGGAACCGCGGGTACGCCGCGGCGTCGAGGGCGTGTTCGCCGGCGCCGGGCAGCTCGCCCCAGGTGCGGTTGGCACCCTCCTCCCACAGGATGGGGGTGAGGGTCTTGCGGTCGGCGATCAGGAATTTGTATTCGAACCGGTGTGCGGTATGCAGCGTGAGTTCCCATTCCGGGAAGCGGCTGTCGTCCATCGGGACGATCCGTTTCCAGCCGCCCAGTTCACGGCCGCTGCCGGCGACGGCGAGCGTTTCGTCCGGCCGCAGGGTGGGCAGGATGACGCGCAGGGTGATGTTGCCGGCTGCTTTCTTCGGATTACCGGTTTTCCCGCGGCCGAAGATGCCCCGGGTGAATGCCGAGGAGTAGAACGGCGTGTCGGAGGGCATCTCCTGCCAGCGGTCGCGGATGCGCAGCGTGCGCACCCCCTCCCGGGACGGGAGCCGCAGCGTGTGCGGCCGCCATTCGCTGCGGATGCATGTGCCGTCGCGTTCGATTTCATAGCGGTATTCGGTATCATCCCTCTGGGTATAGCGGTCGATGGCGCCTGTCCAGATGCCTCCGTCGGCGTATTGCAGCGCAATGCGCCGTTTGCCGATCCGCATGACGAGCTGTTCGCCCCAGCGGGTACGGTATTCGATGCTGATCAGGAGTTTCATGGTTCGGTATGTCGTTTGGTTCGGAATCGGTTTATACAAAATTAAAAAAATAATCCGGTTTTGTCTTTCCGGCAGGGAAAATTCAGAGACCCCGGATGAATTCCGTAACGACGGCCACGAGGTCGGGGTCGATCGGCAGCGTGCTGTCGCCGTAGGCTCCCATCTGGTCGATGCGCGTGCGTCCCGTGCATTTTTTGAGCGGGTGGGTCATCCCTGATGATTGCCTTCCGGGCCCGGGGCTGTGCCTTCGCCAGCGCCTCGGCATTGCCGGGCGGCACCTGCAGGTCGTTGTCCCCGCCCACGACGAGGATCGGAACCCGCACCTTGCGGATCTCCTCGCGCGGGTCGTAGCGCAGGCTGGAGATCCAGAACGTCTGTACCGAAGGGTGGAACAGCGCTTCGAGCTGCGGCGGGCAGGATTCGACCCGTTCGCCCCGTTTCAGGGAGGCGGTGATCGCGTTGGCCTGCAAGAGCAGATCCATGTTGTCGGGCAGGAGGTGTGAGGCCAATTGCAGCTGGAGTATCTCGTCGAGCGGGTAGCCGGCGCCGGCCACCGAGATGACGGCAGTGACCTTCGGGGTCTGTTGCGCCGCGCAGAAGGCGATCAGCGCCCCTTCGCTGTGGCCGATCAGTATGACACGGCGGAAGCCCTCGTCGGCAAGGTAGTCGGCCCATGCCGCGGCGTCGCCGATGAAATCCCCCAGTACGGCGTCGGCCATTTTTTCCGGCTCCGTGAACCGGCTCGCACCGATGCCGCGTTTGTCGTAGCGCAGCGAGGCGATGCCTGCCTTTTCGAGCGCCTGCGCCAGGTAGAGATAGCTGTTTACATTGCCGTTGCGCGGAGTGGGCCCCGAACCGGCGATGATGACGGCCACGGTTTCCGTACCTGCATCGGGGGTGAGCAGCGTGCCGTAAAGCGTTCCGAAATCGCGTTCGAGCGAGACGTTCCTTTCGCCGGCGGCGGTATGCGCGAAGACCAGCAGGAGGATGGCTGTCAGCAGGTGTTTCATGGCTTATGGGTTTCAGGTTGTTCTCGGTCGGTGTTTTTTTGCCTGTGCGGCGTGTCGCTCCGGTCTGTTTGCCGGCGTTTTGTTCCTGCGTATCGTGCCTGTACCGGGTTGGTGCCCGGCGGGTCGTGGCGGCGGGGCTACAGCTCCCCGACCGCTTTTTCCAGTCCGATGCCGCGCGAACCCTTGATCAGCACCAGCGCGTTGTCCACGGGGTGTGTGCGGAGCGCCGCGATGAGGTGTTCCCGATCGGCGAAGAGCGTGATCCGGGCGGGTTGCGGCTCCATGTCGGCACGGGCCTTGGCGAATTCCTGTCCGACGAGCATCACCTCCGTCTGCGGAGCCTGTGCTGCGAGGCGGATGACAGCGGCGTGTTCCTCCGCCGACCAGGCGCCCAGTTCGAGCATGTCGCCCAGGATCAGCAGGCGGCGGGTGCGCATGCCGGGCGGCTCGGCGAGGAAATTCGCGACCGATGCCCGCATACTCGAGGGGTTGGCGTTGTAACAGTCCACGATGAGCGTGTTGCGCCCCGTCTCGGTGCGCTGCGAGCGGTTGTTGTCGGGGACATAGCTGCCGACAGCATGGCGGATACGCTCGTCGGCGACGTCGAAATAACGTCCGACGGCCACGGCTGCGGCGATGTTGAACCGGTTGTAATGCCCTTCGAGGTGGTTTTCGAGGTCCTCGGCCAGCGTGATGCTGTAATACTCCGCGGCCAGCCCGTCGCGTTCGGCGGCCATGTTCGTCAGCATCTCGTCCTCGCGGGGTACGAAGGCGCGGCCGCCGTTCGCGGCCAGGTAGTCGAACAGCTCGCCCTTGCCGCGGCGCACCCCCTCCGGGCCGCCGAAGCCTTCGAGGTGCGCACGGCCGATGTTGGTCAGGATGCCGTAGTTGGGCTCGGCGATCGAGGCCAGCAGGGCGATCTCGCCGCAGGCGCTGGCTCCCATTTCGACCACGCCGAACTGCGTGTCGCGGGTCATGGCGAGCAGCGTGAGCGGCACGCCGATGTGGTTGTTGAGGTTGCCGCGCGTGGCGTAGACCTCGAAGCGTTCGGCCAGCACGCGGCTCACCAGTTCCTTGGTCGTGGTCTTGCCGTTGCTGCCCGATATGGCGAGTATCGGGATCGCCAGCCGGCGGCGGTGTTCGCGTGCCAGCTCCTGCAACGCCCCGAGCGTGTCGCCGACCAGCACCATACGCTCGTCGGTGACGGCTGCCGGGTCGTCCACGACGGCATAGGCCGCGCCTTTGTCCAGCGCCTCCGCCGCGAAGCGGTTGCCGTCGAACGTCGCGCCGCGCAGGGCGAAAAAGATGGAATCAGCCCCGATGTTGCGCGTGTCTGTGGAGATGTGCGGGTGTTCCCGGAAAATATCGTATAGTTCGGACATATCAGTTCGCGTGTTTGGGTGTCCCCGAGGGCATGGGGTAGGGCCCCGGCTCTGCGGGCTCTCCGAAGCGGGGGTTGCCCGTGGCGTCGAAGTCGAAGCGTTGCAGGCGTACGTCGCGCCCCCAGTTGTGTACCGTATCTTTTTTCGAGTGGTAATAGATCCAGTATTCGTTCCCGTCAGGCGAGGTGGTGAAACTGGCGTGGCCGACGCCGTGTATGCGGTCGTTGCCGGTGAAGATGGGGCCGCTCTTGATCCATGATGCGGGATTCAGCGGGTCGCTGTCGGGGGTGCGCAGGCGCAGCTGCCCGAGCTTGTAGTGGCGCGACCACGAGCCGCGCGTGGAGTAGACGATGAAGAGGTCGTCGCCGTGCCGCAGTGCTGACGGGCCTTCCTGCAGGGCGATGTGGTCGCCCTGTTCCCACGGCTGGTCGGGTCGTGAGAGCAGGATGCGCGGCCCGATCCGGGTCGGCGATTCCATGCGGGCGATGTAGAGCAGCTGGTCGGTGGCGTCGGTATCGCGCTGGCGCTCCCAGCCGGACCATACGGCATAGAGCTCTCCCCGGTGTTCGAAGATCGTCATGTCGATGGCCCAGATGTTGTCCGTCTTGCCGTCGGGGTTGTCGCCGGTGTAGAGCATGCCGCGGTCGCGGTAGTCGCCCAGCGGCGTGTCGCACTCCAGCACGCCTGTGCGCTGCCCCGTGAAGGGGCTGCCGGGGACGGGTGCCGCGGCGTAGTAGATGTACCATTTGCCGCGGAGGCGGTGCAGCTCGGGTGCCCAGATGTTGAAGCTGTTCCACGCCCCGCTGTCGGCGGGCTGCCAGACAACACGCTCGCGTTCGAAACGCGTCATGTCGTCCGATTCGGTCACGGCGATGCCGCGTCCTGATTTGAAGCAGGTGTAATAGCGCCCGTCGTATTTGGTGATCCACGGGTCGGCGCCGTCGCGCAGCGGGTTGGTGAAGGTGGCCTGCGGCGCGGAGCACGAGAGCATCCCCGCCACTAAAAAAAAGCCCGCAGCGAATCGTCGCAGCAAGGCTGTGGTATGGAACGGCATGCGTTTCATAGGTGTCAGATATGTTTGTCCCCGTTATGGAACTTTACTTCGTCGATGAATTTCTTGATGTTCTGTTCTTCGGCGCGGGGGCATATCATCAATACGTCGTCGGTGTCCACGACGATGTATTCCTTCAGGCCGCTGATGACCGCTACCTTGCCCTTGGGCAGCGAGACGATGCTGCTGCGCGTGTCGTAGACATAGCACCCCTCTTCGGGGACGGCGTTGGCGTAGCGGTCTTTGCGGGCGTGCTGGTAGACCGAGCCCCATGTGCCGACGTCGCTCCACCCGAAGTCGCCGCAGCGGACATAGACGTTGTCGGCCTTTTCCATGATGCCGTAGTCGATCGAGATGGCGCGGCACTCCGAGAAGACGATCTCCACGGTGGTCTTCTCGGCATCGGTGCCCAGCGCCTTCATCACGCCGCTGAACATGGCATGGTGCTCGGGCAGGTATTTGCGGAAGGCCTCGACGATGGCCTGCACCTTCCAGATGAAGATACCCGAATTCCAGTAGAACTCGCCGGTCTGGAGGAAGGTCTGCGCCAGCTCGAGATCGGGCTTTTCGGTGAAGCACTTGACTTTGCTGATGGTGTGGTCGTCCGAAACCTGGATGTAGCCGTAACCCGTATCGGGGCGTGTGGGTTTGATGCCCACGGTCAGCAGTGCGTCGTGCCGGTCGGCGAATTCGAGGCACTCGCCGATGATCGTGCGGAAATCGTCCTCGTTGAGGATCAGGTGATCCGACGGCGTGACGATCATTTCGGCGTCGGGGTTCTCCCTGAGCAGCGTATAGGCCGCATAGGCGATGCAGGGGGCCGTATTGCGGCCGATCGGCTCGCAGAGCACCTGTTTCTCCCCGATTTCGGGGATGTGCTGCAATACCAGATCCTTGTATTTGTGGTTCGTCACGACGAGGAAATTCCCGGCGGGGACGATTTTTGCAAAGCGCTCGTAGGTGTGGCGGATAAACGATTTCCCGGTTCCGAGGATGTCGAGGAACTGTTTTGGCATCGACTGCCGGCTCTTGGGCCAGAAACGCGATCCGATGCCGCCGGCCATGATGACACAATATTTATTGCTTGCCATAAGTTATAATATGGAATTAAGTGAGACAAAGATAAAAATATTTTGTAACTTTGCCGCCTATTGCAGGAATAATATTTTTGTACTCCCGATGAAGATAAGACTGTTCACCATACCCAACCTGCTGACCCTTGCGAGCCTGCTTTGCGGCTCGTTCGCGGTGGTTTCGGCACTGGTTTACGGCGATCTGGCGCTGGCTTTCTGGCTCACGATCGCCGCCGGTGTTTTCGACTATTCCGACGGTTTCGTGGCCCGGCTGCTCAAATGCCCTTCCGCCATCGGCGTACAACTGGACTCGTTGTCCGACATGGTCTCGTTCGGCTTCGCCCCGTCGGCCGTGCTTTTCGTCTTGTGGAACAATTCCCTGCCTGCGGATGCCGAAGCATGGCTGCGCTACGGCGGCAGTGCACTTTGTTTCGCGGTGGCGGCCTTCTCGGCGCTGCGGCTGGCGAAATTCAATATCGACGAGACGCAGCATACCGAGTTCTGCGGCCTTCCTACTCCAGCCAATGCGCTGTTTTTCATATCTTTGGGGTGGATTAAGGTGAAGACGGGTTTCGACTTGGGTTACTGGTTGCTGCTGCTCATCCCTGTGATGTCGTGGCTGCTCGTTTCGCCCGTGCGGATGTTCGCCTTCAAATTCCAGCACTTCGCCTGGAAAGGCAACGGGGTGCGTTATGTTTTTATTGTATCGGCGGCGCTCCTGCTGGCCGTGCTGGGTGTCCGTGCCGTGCCGGTCGTGATCGTCCTCTACATCGCAACCTCGGTCGTACGCTGGTTGTCGATGAAGGCAAAAGGCTGTGGACAAGCCGGATAGTTGTGTATTTTAAGAATTTTTATTAATTTTGCCCCGGATTAGCGTTCCATGTCGAGGTTGACGAATAGAATATTGCTGGCAGCTTTGCTCGGTCTGTTCCTTACAGCGCCCGGCATCGTCCGTTCGCAGGGTTTCAACGCCAGGACGCTGCGGCGTGCCCAGCAGCGCGGGGAGACGGGGAACCTTTACGGTACGAACCCTTACGAGCAGACCGGCGAGGAGGGGGAGGAGGGCCAGGACGGCCAGCCGCAGGATACGACCAAGAAGGAACGCCGGATCCGCAAGCCGCTCGAATCGTATTTTTTCAGCGATTCGATCCGCGCCCTGAACAATTTTCGCTGGAGCGTCAAGCGCGACTACAACCGCGTGGAGATAAGCCCGCTCGACACGACGCTCACCGACTGGCGCATCGACTACCCCTTCTTCCGCGAGGAGGTGGGCGACATCGCGCAGGGCGCCCTCGGGCAGACATCGCTGCCGATGAACTATTTCCGGCGGCCGCAGTTCTTTGATTTCAGTTTTGCGAGCCCCTACTATGCGTATACGTACGACATGGAGAACGTTCCGTTCTACAATACGAAGAAGCCCATCATCCGCATGACGTACCTCGAGTCGGGGCAGAAGCGTTTCCGGGAGGAGAACTTCAATATCATGCACGCGCAGAATATTTCGCCCACGACCGGGTTCAACGTCGACTACAAGGCACGGGGAACGCGCGGACAATATGTCTGGTCACGGACGAAGAACCACAACCTGTCGGTCGCCTTCAGCCATACGGGCAAGCGCTATTCGGTGCATGCGGCCTATTACAACAACCACATCGAACAGCAGGAGAACGGCGGCGTGGTCGGGACATGGGCTATCGCAGATACGACGTTCCAGATGCCTTCGGGCGTGCCGATGAAGCTGTCGGATGCCGAGGCGCAGAACACTTACCGCAACAACGCCTTTTTCATCACGCAGTCCTACGCCCTGCCGTTGCAACGCGTGACGGAGAACGACTTTTCGCTCGCCGACCTGTCGGCGGTCTATATCGGCCATTCGTTCCAGTACAGTTCGTGGAGCAAGGTCTATTCGGACAAATATGCGCGGTATATCGACGAAAGGGCGCACCGGGACGAACAGGGCAATTTCGTGCCCGATACGCTGGACTACTACCAGAACTGGTATATCAACCCCGACCAGACGCGCGACTCGATCTACGAGCGTGTGATTTCGAACCGCTTCTTCGTGCAGGCACAGCCTTGGGATCGTAACGGCGTGGTAGGCACGATTGATGCAGGCATCGGTATCGACATGCATACCTACTCGCAATTCGAAATGAGGGATTACCAGACGGGAAAGTATACGAAGGTCAACAAGACCAGCTATTTCGCATACGGTTCCGTCGGAGGAAAGATAAAGAAATATGTCGACTGGGACGCGAACCTCAAGTTCTACCCGTCGGGATACAGAGGCGGAGACCTCACCATCGGCGCCCACCTGGCGCTGACGGGATATCTCCGCGGACACCCCCTGATTCTCGAAGGCCGGTTCACGATGGATCGGCGTTCGCCCAACTACTGGCAGGAGAATCTGTTCTCGAACCACTACGTGTGGTCCACTCCTTTGAATAAGGAGAATGAAACTCGGTTCGAGGTGAAGTTTTCAGTCCCCGATTATGCGTTTGAAGCGGGGGCATGGCAAGGTGTGGTCGGCAACAAGATCTTTTACGACAAGGAGAGCCAGATCGCCCAAAGCAGTGACAACGTAAGCCTCACGAGTGTGTACGCTCGCAAAGATTTCCGCTTAGGCGGACTTCATTTGGACAACAGGGTATTGTTGCAGTGGAGTACGAATCAAGAAGTTGCACCCGTTCCGCTTTTGAGCGCGTTCCTTTCGTATTATTACGAGTTCTGGGTCGTGCGCAACGTATTACGCCTTCAGATCGGTTTGGACGGACGCTATAACACGCGTTATTATGCGCCCAGTTACAACCCTGCGCTGTCGGCCTATTACAACCAACGGGACGTCGAAGTAGGCAATTACCCCTACATGGACGCCTTCGTCATGGGAAAGTGAAAGAGAATGCGGATATTCCTCAAATATCAGCATGTGAACAAGGGACTGTTCGGAAACGGGGAGTATTTCTCGGCGGCTAACTATCCGCTGAATCCGGGCATGTTCAAAATCGGTATCTCATGGGGTTTCTATGATTAGCGTATTGTTCTGCGCGGTATGAACTGCCCGCAAAACAACATTTTATGTTAAAAAAGACAGTTTTAACTTTTGCGTTCTTAACAATCCTGACGACTTTTTACGGCTTTAACGCCCAGTTCAGCACACCCGTGACGGACGACATGCTGCTGAACGACGATGCGGCCGATTTCGGCAATTCGCTGCTCGGTGAGGGCGACTATGTGATCTCGGCTTATGACAATGTCATTCGCAACATCAGCGAAAAAGAGGGCCACGACTGGCGCCTGATGAGCGCCATCGCCTACCATGAATCGCGGTTCACGCCCGACATCACCTCGCGCAGCGGGGCCCGCGGGCTGATGCAGATCATGCCCTCGGTGGCACGCCAGTTCGACGTCCCGACCGAGCAGGTCTCCAATCCCGAGACCAACATATGGTTGGCCAACAAGCTGATGTCGAAGATTATGAACACGCTCCGTTTCCCCGAGGGGACTCCCGAGAAGGATCGGATGAGCATCATCCTGGCCTCGTACAACAGCGGGATCGGCCATGTGAACGATGCGAGGCGCCTGGCACGGCTCAACGGCGAGGATCCCAATTCGTGGGAGGTCGTGGCCCGCTACCTGCAACTCAAGGCGCAGCCCGAGTATTACGAGAGCGAGGCGGTCAAGTGCGGACGTTTCACCGGCAGCCGGCAGACGCTGGCCTACGTGAACGACGTGATAGGACGCTATGACAAATACTGCCGGATTGCTCGGAGATAACTCCGGCAGGAATTGAAAAGTCTGAATCTACAGCAAAAAGGCTGAACCCAGGGGTTCAGCCTTTTCTCTTTATATCTTCTGAGTTGCCGGCGGACTTGTCCGGCGCCGGGTCAATAGACCCACTGGAAATCGTCGACGTACATTACATTCGTCGTGCAGCCCACCATGTAATCGCCGTAGGCACTCGTGGAGCAGGAGATGATGATGCTGTACTTGCCGGTGGGGCGTCCCGCAGCCGGGTCGTAGAAGTTGAGCGGCAGGGTGGCCTCTACCATTTGCTCGCCTTCGGTCGACTTGTCGACGAACAGCGACCCGTAGGCGATGAGTTTCCCTTCTGCGGTCTGGGTGGTTTCCGCCGGATCCCAAATGCCCGTGGGGTCTTTGGTGCCCGAAGCGACCCGGTGCCGGGCGTTCCAGTCGATGATGGCGACGAAAATGCGGGCTTTGTCCGGGTCGCCTATGCCGACCGGGGCCCCGGAATGTTTGCTTGCGTCGATCGTGCCCAGTGTCGCGTGGTATTTCACCTTCATGCCCGAAGGGCGCGCCGTCCAGTTGTAGGGCTGTCCGAATTCTACTACGCCCGTCCACAGGCCGTCTTTGTAGAAGATGCCGGACATCAGGTTGCCGGCTGCGATGTTGACGAGGGGAGGGGCTGCCGCGGCCAGTTTCGCGCAATAGCTGCCGCCCATTCCGTTGAAAGTCCCCTGCCTACAGAGCTTATCCGCAAATGTGTTGTTACCGCTGGCCCAGAACTCCGCATTCGTATTTTCGCTCGTGAAGCACGACAAGCCCGGGTTTTCCATGTTCCCGTCGGGAATCGTGTCGCCCGCGGGTGCCGTGTATTCGGCGGTTTCGGTCTGCTGCCCGCCGACGAGAAGCCGGAATTCATACGTTTGCCCGGCGTAGACGCCCTTGGTCGTGACGAGGCGTTTTACGGGGATGCCCGCATCGTTGGTGAGGCTTGTCCATTCGGGTGCGATCGAGCTCGTAAAGATGCCGCTTTCGTCCTGTGCGCCCTTCTGCGTCGTCTGCCAGTCGGCGGTACCCTTCAGACGGTACTGGATTTCGGCGGTGGCGTAATCTTCGGGCGTAACCATCGTGGTTACGACGGCCGTGTTGTTCCAGAGGTCGATCTCGCGGACACCGATCTTCACGTTGGTGGGCTGGACATGGAGCATCCACCGCTCCGTGCGGCCGTGGCAGGTGACGTCGACCAGACGAACCGTTTCGAAGCCCGTGGCGGAAAGTTCCTCGGCCGTGGGCGAGTAGGCGGTGATGTCGGCAGGCCCCAGCTTGAGGCTGGTGACCGTGACGGCCTTCAGGTCGGTGCCTTCGGCGACATAGGCCGTGGCCGTACGCGCCTGCGTGTCGATCAGTGTCGATCCGATCTGCCCGGCGACGGTGAACGACCGGGCTATGGGCTGCTCGGCCACGATCGTCCACTCGTAGTCCTGGTAGAGCGAGAGCGTGACATAGAGCGGCGCCCGCAGGTCGAACTCCCCGCTCAGCGGCTGCGAAGTCCTGATCTGGCTGATGAATTTCTCTTTGTCGGTCATCATCGGGTTGGATGTGGCGACATCGAATTCCGCCTTGTCGATGGTGACCTTGCGGATATCGGTCTTCTCGTCCAGCGTGAGCGTCACGGTACGGTTCACGAGGCTGATGCCGGTCACCGTGAACCCCTCGCCTTCGATGCTGCGGATGCTGAGTTCGATGGTGGGATACGGTAGGTCGTTCTCGATGCACGACGCTGCCAGCAGGAGCGCCGCCGCCGAAAAGAGTATGCGTAGGTATTTCATAGTTTACTGCTTTTTCTTGTCCCACAAATGTATCGTCATACCGAAGTTGATGGCCGCGATATTGAGCCGGAAACGCATGTTCGAAGCCTTGCGTGAACCGATCTTGTTGCCGTCGGCATCCTTCTGGGTGATGCTCGTATACTGTATGCCGCCCAGCCCGAACGAAATCGTCGCACAGACGTTGGGGAAGATGTATACGGCAGCTCCCGGGTTGAACGCCAGCTTTACCTGCGTTTTGTCGTTGTAGGTGCGGTTGGGTGCGCCTCCTTCGTTATGATCCGGGTCGTATGCGAAGCTCGAATGTCCCGTCGAGAGCGCCAGCTCGAACTCGGCGAAGAGTCCGAAGCGTCCTTTGGGGTCGAGCCCCGCATAAGAACGGTGGAAAATGCCGAATGAGTATTCGTCGCTCGAAAGATCGACGTAGTGGAGCTGCCCCGAGAGGTCGTTGCCCTCGCCCGCATCGAAATAGGTGTTGTCGAGCGTGCCGCCCATGTGGCTGTATCCGAAACGGATGCCGATGCAGTTGTTATCGCGGTAGAAATAACCGACGAAGGGTTTTACCGTTGCGATCGTGGCATCCGCATCGATGTTGTCGAAGATGAGCATGAGGTCGGTGTCGTCGCTCGAAACCGTACCGTAGGAGGCCGTAAGACCCATCATCACTTCGCCCTTGTAGGCGAATTTGAGTTTGTTGATCTCGCGGTCGATGCGGCGGCGCGTGGGCAGGAAACGCTCCACCTGGGGACGCTTGTGCTTTTCGGCCGGCATGGCTGCGGGCATCGGCGCCGAGGGTGCCGCCGGGGCGCCGAGGGTGCCCGCTGCGGCTGCGGTGCCCGTTTCTGCGGCGAGTCCCGAAGCTGTTTCCGCCGTGGCTTCGGTGCCCGTTCCGGGGGTGTCCGAAGTTTCCGGGGGCACGGTGTCCTCGTTGCCGGAGGGGGTTTCTTCGACTGCGGCCGTAGCGGCCCGCTGCACTGCGGGGAGGGCTTGTTCCGTCTCCGCTGCGGCGCCGAGCGTGATGAATACCGATAAAATGGAAAGTATGATTCGTTTCATGTGCGTGCCGTGTTTAGAGATAGAATGCCATGCCGAGCCCTATCGAGAAGATATTGACTTTGAAGTTCATCATGCTGGCGTCGCGCTTGCCGACCGTAACCTGATTGTGTACCTGCTTGGTGTGCGTATAGGTGATACCCATTACGCCGACGTTTACTTCGACGGCCATGTTGTTCGTCGCGAAGGCCACGATGCCGGGCGAAATGCCGAGCGAGAAGGTGTAGCCTGTTTCGGAGGTGCCGTGCACCGGGGAATCCTTGGAGAAGTGCGCCTCCGTGCCGCCTCCGGA
>ENA-UERZ01001761-UERZ01001761.1-human-gut-metagenome-genome-assembly--contig:-NODE-1761-length-14140-cov-4.378084_pt1 | contig 14140 bp, 13 predicted proteins | sample MGYA00242997_ERZ507998 | MGnify/ENA primary metagenome ERZ507998 (study PRJEB26167, sample SAMN06115470) | human gut metagenome | host: Homo sapiens | place: China:Henan | collected 2016-06-23... | reverse complement strand
CCGGCGGTGGGCTCGTCCAGGATGAGCACCTTGGGCTCCATGGCGATGACGCCGGCGATGGCCACCCGGCGCTTCTGTCCTCCGGAGAGCTCGAAGGGGGAGCGCTCCAGCAGTTCGTCCCGCAGACCCACGAAATGGGCGGCCTCCCGGACCCGGCGGTCGATCTCCTCCTCGGGCAGTCCCATGTTCCGGGGACCGAAAGAGATGTCCTTATAGATGGTCTCCTCAAAGAGCTGGTACTCGGGATACTGGAACACCAGCCCCACCTGGAAGCGGGTCTGCCGGGTACGCTCCTTGGTCTCCCAGATGTCCTTTCCCTCAAAGAGGACCTGTCCGCCGGTGGGCTTGAGCAGGCCGTTGAGATGCTGGATGAGGGTGGACTTGCCCGAGCCGGTATGGCCGATGATCCCCAGGTATTCCCCGGGGTAGGCGGCAAACTCCACGCCACGCAGGGCGGCCCGCTCAAAGGGCGTGCCCTGGGAGTAGACGTGGGAGAGCTGATGTGTCTGAAGAATGGGTTCCAAATGACTTCATTCCTTTGCGTAAATGGTGCATCTCCCCGGAGGGATGACGCCCGGAGGGGAGGCGGAGGACCGCGTGTCTCAGCGGAAGAGCTGGTAGAGGGCCTGGGCGCACTCCTCGTCGCTCAGGGCGTCCAGGGGCACGTCCAGCCCGTCCTGCCGTAGCTGCCAGAGCAGCTCGGTGGTCTCGGGGACGGTGAGGCCCAGGGCCTTGAGCTCCTCCACCCGCTGGAAGACCTCCCGGGGGGCGCCGTCGGCCACCACCTGTCCCCTGGACATGACCACCAGACGGTCGGCCAGGGCGGCCTCGTCCATGTGGTGGGTGATGAGGACGACGGTGACCCCGGAGAGGCGGTTGAGCTTCTGCACGGTCTCCAGCACCTCCCGGCGGCCCACCGGGTCCAGCATGGCGGTGGGCTCGTCCAGCACGATGCAGCGGGGGGCCATGGCGATAACGCCGGCGATGGCGACCCGCTGCTTCTGTCCGCCCGAGAGAAGGTGGGGAGCGTGCTCCCGGAACTCATACATGCCCACGGCCTTGAGGGCCTCGTCCACCCGTCGGCGGATTTCGGCAGGGGGGACCCCCAGATTTTCGGGGGCGAAGGCCACATCTTCCTCTACCACGTTGGCCACGATCTGATTGTCCGGATTCTGGAACACCATGCCAACGGTGCGGCGGATGTCCAGCAGGCGGGACTCGTCGGCGGTGTCCATACCCGCCACATAGACCGCTCCGCCGCTGGGGAGGAGGATGGCGTTGAGGTGCTTGGCCAGAGTGGATTTGCCCGAGCCGTTGTGTCCCAGGACCGCCACGAAGGAACCTTCTTCTATGGAGAGGCTCACCCCGTTGAGCACCGAGGGAGAGACTCCCTCTGCCCCGGTATAGGAAAAGTGCAGATCTCTGGTTTCAATGATGGCGTTGCTCATAGTCGATATCCTCAAATCTCAGAAGGGTTGGGCCCTCAGCGGTCGGCCAGCCAGCGCCCGGTGGCGCCGCAGGGGAGGGCCAGCCCGGTCTCGCTGACCCGCAGGCCCAGCTCCTGGCTGTCGGTGCGGCCCCCGTGCTTGGAGGAGACGATGGTCTCCAGAATGTAGGTGAGCACCGATGGGGCAAGGCCGGTGGTGTAGGAATTGATGATGACGAAGAGGGGATTGTCCGAGAGAACGCCCGAGACCAGCTCCACAAAGGGATAGAGGTTTTCTTCCAGCTTCCAGATCTCCCCGGAAGGACCCCGGCCGTAGGAGGGGGGGTCCATGATGATGGCGTCGTACCGCCGGCCCCGGCGGATCTCCCGCTCCACGAACTTGCCGCAGTCGTCGATGATCCAGCGGATGGGGGCCTCCTCCAGCCCGGAGGAGCGGGCGTTCTCTTTGGCCCAGCTCACCATGCCCTTGGCCGCGTCCACGTGGCAGACGGCAGCCCCAGCCGCGGCGCAGGCCACGGTAGCTCCGCCGGTATAGGCAAAGAGGTTGAGCACCTGGATGGGGCGGCCGGCCCGGCGGATCTGCTCCCGGGCCCAGTCCCAGTTGGCGGCCTGTTCGGGAAAGAGGCCGGTGTGCTTGAAATTCATGGGCTTGATATTAAAGGTGAGGTCCCGGTAGCCCACCGTCCAGCGCTCAGGCAGCTCCTTCTTCTCCCAGGCGCCGCCGCCGGTGGAAGAGCGGGAATAGCGGGCCTCGTGCTTCTTCCAGCCCGGATGTCTCCGGGGCGTATTCCAAATGGCCTGGGGGTCGGGGCGGACCAGGAGGTGCTTCCCCCAGCGTTCCAGCTTTTCCCCACGGCCGCAGTCGATCAGTTCATAGTCTTTCCAGGCGTCGGAAATCCACATAGTGCATTCGCTCCATCCGTTAGTCTCGTCCATCGCAGGGCGACGGAAATGGTACAATCAGGTTATTATATCACCTGGCCCCGGCCAGCGTCAAATAGAATAGGATTGTATTGCCCGCAAAATTGTGATAAAATATCCCTGATTCGAGCAATACCCTGAGAGAAGGAGCGTGTACGTAGATGGAGGCAGCGGACATTCAGTTCCGTACCGCCGCGTTGGGCGGGTTCAGTAAGCAGGACGTACTGGACTATATCGAAAAGGCCAATCAGGACCACGCCGCCAAGGTGGAGGGGCTTCAGAAGGAACTCTCCGCCATGACAGAGGAGCGGGACAAACTCAAGGCGCGGGTGGAAGAGGCCGAGGGGCGTCTGGTGGAGCTGTCGGCCCAGGTACAGAAGCTTACCGGCGAGCTGGCCGAGCGGGGCGCCGCGCTGGAGCAGAGCCGGGGCGAGCGGGAGCTCCAGGCGGAGGAGCAGAGCGCCCTCCAGAACCAGCTCTCCGACCTGAAGGAGCGCCTGGAGAAGAGCGAGCAGGGGGCCAGAGCTTACGAGGCCATCAAGGACCGCACGGCCGGCATCGAGCTGGAGGCCCACTGCCGTGCCCAGGGGATCGAGGCGGCCGCCCAGGAGCAGGTGGAGAAGGCCCGCCAGGAGCTGGAACAGTGGATCTACAAGGTGCAGGCCGGCTATGACCGGATGCGCACGGATATTGAGGCCACCATCGCCCACACGGCCGGGGAGCTGGACCGGGTCCGCAAAAGCATGGAGGGGCTCACCGCCGAGTTCGGCGACCATGACGCCGAGCTCAAGCTGCTGCTGGAGAGCTATGAGGAGGCGATCGGGCCCCGGATGCCCGAGCCGCTTCCGCTGGATGAGGAGTGAGGAAAGATGGAATACCGTCTGCATACACAGGACCTGCGCAGCCATATTCCTGCGCTGAAGGCGGGAGACCGGGTGATCCTGAGCGGGACCATCTACACCGCCCGGGACGCGGCCCACAAGCGCTTTTTTGAGCTGCTGGACCGGGGGGAGGAACTGCCCTTCCCGCTGCGGGACGCGGTGATCTACTATGCCGGCCCTACCCCGGGGCAGCAGGGCATGGCGGTGGGGGCCTGCGGCCCCACCACGGCCAGCCGGATGGACGCCTTTGCCCCCCGGCTGCTGGATCTGGGACTGGGGGCCATGATCGGCAAGGGGGAGCGCAGCCAGGAGGTTGCGGACGCTATCGTCCGCAACCGGGCGTGTTATTTCGCGGCGGTGGGCGGTGCGGGGGCGCTGATCGCCCGCTGCATCCGGGCCGCTGAGGTCATCGCCTTTGACGAGCTGGGCTGTGAGTCGGTGAAGAAGATGACGGTGGAGGACTTCCCCCTGACGGTCGCCATGGACAGCACCGGCGGAAATCTCTTCCGCAGCGGCCGGGCCGAATACGCCGCCAGATAAGATCATTTGAACACAAAGAGCGGACCGGAATTGTTCCGGTCCGCTCTTTTTTGTAGATGCGCAGTGCCTGGCTGTTCTACGGATTGTAGAGATGGCAGGCCGCCCGGTGGCCGGGCTCCAGCTCCCGGGTCTGGGGCGGCTGTTCCTTACAGATCTCCATGCAGTGAGGGCAGCGGTCGTGGAAGGCGCAGCCGCTGGGGGGATCGGCGGGGCTGGGCACATCCCCTTCCAGATGGATGCGCGCCTTTTCCTCCGACGGGTCCCGCTTGGGGATGGCGGAGAGAAGGGCTTTGGTGTAGGGGTGGAGGGGGTTGCGGTAGACGTCCTCGGTGCTGCCGGTCTCCACCAGGCGCCCCAGATACATCACGCCCACCCGGTTGCTGATGTGGCGCACCACATTTAGGTCGTGGGAGATGAAGAGATAGGAGAGCTTCAGATCCTGCTGGAGCCCTGTGAGCAGATTGAGGATCTGGGATTGGATCGATACGTCCAGGGCCGAGACAGGCTCGTCGGCCACCACAAAGCGTGGCTTGCAGATGAGGGCCCGGGCGATGGCGATGCGCTGGCGCTGGCCGCCGGAGAACTGGTGAGGATAGCGCTCCAGATGCTCCGCCGTGATGCCCACCGCCTGGGCGATCCACTGGATTTGATCCTCCGTCTCCCCGGAGGAGAGGCGGAAGTGAGTGAGCAGCGGCTCCTCCAGCAGCTTGCGCACGGTCATGCGGGGGTTGAGGGAGGCGTAGGGGTCCTGGAAAATGAGCTGCATATCCCGCCGCTTCAGGCGCAGCTGCCCCCGACTGAGGGAACGCAGGTCGGTGCCGTCAAAGAGAATGGTTCCGCCGGTGGGTTCGATGAGGCGGAGGATGCTCCGGCCGGTGGTGGACTTGCCGCAGCCCGACTCCCCCACCAGGCCGAAGGTCTCCTGTTCCCGGATCTGGAAGGAGACGTCCTCCACGGCGTGGACATGGCCCACGGCCTTGCGCATTACGCCGCCCCGGATGGGAAAGTAGGTTTTCAGATGCTGAACGTCCAGCAGGATGTTTTCCTGACTCATCGTGCCGCCTCCTTCTCTGTGCCGCCGGTGTGGAGCCAGCAGCGGCACTGGTGCCCGGGGGCCGCCTCGGTCAGCGGCGGGACCGCCTCCCGGCAGCGGGTCATGCAGTGTTCGCACCGGTCGGCAAAACGGCAGCCGGAAGAGAACTGCCCGGCGGTGGGCACGGTGCCCCGGATGGTATACAGTTCCTTCTGCTCCCCGCCCAGAGAGGTCACCGAGCGCAGCAGTCCGCTGGTATAGGGGTGGGCCGTGTGGTGGAAGATGGCGTCCACGCTGGCCTGTTCCACCACCTGGCCGGCATAAAAGACCGCCACCTGCTCACAGGTCTCCGCGATGACGCCCAGATCGTGGGTGATCATGATGACCGAGGCGTCGTAGCTCTCCCGCAGCTCGTTCATCAGGTCCAGGATCTGGGCCTGGATGGTCACGTCCAGGGCGGTGGTGGGCTCGTCGGCGATGAGGAGCCGGGGGTTGTTGATGAGGGCAATGGCGATCATCACCCGCTGGAGCATACCGCCCGAGAGGTGGTGGGGATACTCCTTCAGGATCTCCTCCGCCCGGGGGATCTTGATCTTGCGGAGCATTTCCAAAGCGGCCTCCCGCATGGCGGAGCGGCTGAGAGCGGTGTGAAAGCGGAGGGATTCCACGATCTGGTCCTCAATGGTATACATGGGGTCCAGAGCGGTCATTGGCTCCTGAAAGATCATGGAGATCTCCTTGCCCCGCAGCTGCTGCATCTGCTTTTTGGGAAGGGAGAGCAACTCAGCCTCGCTTCCGTCCTCCCGCTGGAAGCGGATGCTGCTCCCCGCGCCCACGGAAAGGGGGAAGGAGAGCAGGCCCATGATGGAGGAACAGGTGATGCTTTTCCCGCAGCCGGACTCGCCAACGATGCCGAAATTCTGTTTCTTATCGATGTTTAGGTCGATCCCCTCCACCAGCTTGACCGGAGGCGTCCGCCGTCCCCGGTGCAGGTCGATGGAGAGATTGCGCATTTCCAAGAGATGATCCATGTCGGCGGTCCTCCCATCAGGTTTTGAGCTTGGGGTCCAGCACGTCGCGCAGGCTGTCGCCCAGAATGTTGAAAAGCAGGATGGTGACGATGATGAAGAGCGCGGGGAAGATGGCCATCCAGGGGGCCTGCTCCATAAAAGTGCGGGCCTCAGAGAGCATGGAGCCCCAGGAGGGGTCGGGGGGCTGGATGCCCAGACCCAGGAAGCTCATGGAGGCCTCGGTGAGAATAGCGCTGGAGAGGGCCAGGGTAGCCTGCACGGTAAAGGACGCCACCACGTTGGGGGAGATATGCCGCGCTAGGATGGCCCACGTCCGGACCCCCACGCTCCGGGCGTTGGAGACATACTCCAGGCCCTTGGCCGAGATCACGGCCGCCCGCACAGTCCGGGCAAAGACGGGAATATTGACGATGCCGATGGCGATCATGGTGTTGACCAGGCCCCGCCCCAGCACAGCCGAGATGAAGATGGCCAGCAGGATAGAGGGGAAGGCGAAGAGAATGTCCATCACGCACATGATGATGCGGTCCACCCAGCCCTCAAAGTAGCCCGCCAGCAGGCCCAGGATGTACCCTGCCACCGCACCGATGCCCACCGCGATGATGCCCACCTCCAGAGAGACCCGGGCGCCGTAGAGGATGCGGCTGAAGATGTCCCGGCCGTAGTTGTCGGTGCCGAACCAGTGGACGGCATTGGGGGCGGATTTCGGCATGGCGGCCATCTTGTCCGGCTCAAAGGGGGCGGCCACAGGGGCGAAGATGGCCACCAGGATGACCAGCAGAATGCCGATCATGCCGATGCGCCCCATGGGATCCTTCCACAGGTCCCGGATCGTCTGTCCAAGTCGTTTCATGGTAATCCTCCTGCCGTCAGTCGTAAGAGATACGGGGGTCAATGTAGGCGTACAGCAGGTCGGTCGCCACGTTGACCAGTACGTACACAAAGGCGATGAAGAGCACGCAGCCCTGCACCACAGGGTAATCCCGCTGGTTGATGCCGGTCAGGGTCATCTGGCCCAGCCCGGGGAGGGAGAAGATCTGCTCCACGATGACCGCGCCCCCCAGCAGGGAGCCGATCTGCATGCCCACCAGTGTGACGATGGGAATGAGGGCGCTGCGCAGGACGTGCTTGAAGACGGCCACCCGCTCACTGGCGCCCTTGGCCCGGACGGTACGGACAAAGTCCTGCCGCAGGACCTCCAGCACCGACGAGCGGGTCATGCGCATGACCGAGCCCGAGATGGAGATCCCCAGGATGGAGGCGGGAAGGATCATGATCTGAAGGTTGCGCAGGGGGTCCTCGAAAAAGCTCACATAGCCCAGGGGGGAGAAGTACCCGAATGCCAGGGAGAGGAAGAGGATCAACAGGATGGACAGGGCGAAGCCGGGGACCGAGACGCCCAGCAGGGCAAAGACCCGGATCAGCCGGTCAACCATGGAGTTGCGCTTCACCGCGGCGAGGATGCCCAGCGGGATGGCCACGAACCAGGAGATGACGGCGGCCAGGATGGTGAGCTCGGCGGTCACCTGAAAGCGGGTGAGGATCTGGGGCAGGATGGGCTCCGCCGTGCGGATGGATTCCCCGAAATCACCCCGGAGCACGCCGCCGATCCAGTCCAGGTACTGTACGATATAGGGGCGGTCCAGGCCGTATTTGGCGGCCAGCTGGGCCCGCAGCTCGGGTGTGGCCTCCACGCCCAGGATGCCCGAGATCACGTCGCCGGGGATCATCTTCATAACGGCGAAGATGAGAATACTGATGCCCAGCAGGACCGGAATGAGCTGAAGGATGCGGCGAATGGTGTATTGTTTCATCGTGTCACACTCCCTTTCAAACGGCGCCTTGGATTGAGGATTGACCGCCGTCCGCCCGGGGAAGGGGGGACGGAGAGCGGTCAGTCCTCAATCAGGAGATGCGCGGGGGAGCGGGGGCAGAACCGCCCCCGCCTCCCCGCGAAAGATGGGGTTTACTGGGTCAGGTAGGTATCGCGGAAATCGCTGGCGTCAGCGGCGGAGGGGGCGAAGCCCTGCACGCTGGTGCTGGAGACAAAGTACTTCATGGGGCTTGCGATGCAGAGCTTGGTGGAGTCTTCCACGCAGATCTCCTGGGCCTCGTTGTAGTACTCCTCCCGCTTGGCCTCGTCGGTGGTGGCGATGCCCAGGGCACACAGTTCGTCCACGCGCTCGTTGGAGAAGCCAAAGACGTTGGCGCTGGAACCGGTGCCGAAGAAGAAGGAAATGGCGCGGTTGGGATCGGTGCCGGCGCCGTCGTTGACCACCATCAGGTCAAAGCCGGCCTCGGGGGTGTTCATCTTGCCCCAGATGTCCACATACTCACCCGACTCCAGATTGGTGATGTCCACATCGGTGTAGATCTCGGTGGTCGCCGTATCGTTAAAAAAGGCGGCCTGCCGGAGGGAGTCCATCAGGCCGGCGGCCAGCTTCAGGCTCAGACGGTTGCTGTCACTGTACCCGGCGGCCTCCATCAGCTCCTTGGCCTTGTCCAGGTTGAACTGATAGAGTTCGAAGGAACCGGCGTCCAGGGACCAGTGGCCCATGGCGGGGGGCATCATGGTGCTGACCTGGGCCTGGCCGTTAAAGACCACGTTGATGAGGGTCTGGCGGTCCAGGGCGTAGCTCATGGCCTGGCGGACGTTCTGGTCCTGGAGGGCCGGGGTGGAGAGGTTGCAGCCCATGGCGATGTAGTCGTTGGTCTGGTAGCCCAGCACGCTCAGGCTGCTCTCCTTCTCGGCGGCGGTCACGTTAGAGGAGGAGAGGTTGGCGATGTTGATCTCGCCGGTGCGCAGGGCGGCCAGACGGGCAGCCTCGTCGCCGATGAGGTAGTAGGTGATGCCGCCCAGCTTGACCCGGTCGGCCTCCCAGTACGCCTCGAACTTGGGCAGCTCCACATAGTTGTCGGGGAGCCACTCGCCCAGCATGAAGGGGCCGGTGCCGCCGTCGGCGCGCATCAGATCGCCGTTCTCCGCGATGACGTCCTTGTCCACGATGGCGCCGTAATTGCTGGTGAGGTTGCCCAGGAAGGCGGCGTTTGGCTCCTTGAGAGTGAACTTGACGGTGTAATCGTCCACCGCCTCCACGCTCTCGATGCCGCCGTAGTAGCTGTCCTTGCTGCCCAGAGCGCCGATGTCGCCGGCCTCCGTCTTACCCAGGACCCGGCCAAAGGAGTAGACCACGTCGTCGGCGGTCATCTCCCGGCCGGAGTGGAACTTCACGCCCTTGCGGAGATAGAAAATGTAGGTCACATCGTCGGGGATCTCCCAGCGCTCGGCCAGCTGACCGTAGTAGGTCATATCGGCGTTGGTGGCCACCAGGGTCTCATAGAGCTGGTTGATGATCCGGAGCGAGGCCTCCTCGGAGACCGTGTGGGGGTCAAAGCCGGTGGGCTCGGAGTCCGTGCCGTACTTGAGGATGCCGCCCTCCACCGGGGTGGTGGAGACCGGAGCGCTGGGGGCGGAGGAGGCGGAAGGCGTATTCCCGCCGCCGCATCCGGCCAGCAGACCTGTCAGCAGGACGCCGGCCAGGGAGAGGGACAGCCACTTTTTTGCGTTCTTCACAGTAAGTACCTCTTTTCCATTCAGATTTCGTATGTCACAGGCCAGCGCCTGCGGATACCGGTCAGACGGGGACGGGGGGCGTCCGTCCCAGCAGGGCGTAGTGGACCGCCCGGCGGAAGTCGTTGGAGGACCCGGGCGGCTCCCCCTCCAGACGGTGGAATTTGTTGGTGAGGAGGACCGCGCCTATGTGATGGGTGCGGCTGATCCACAGGCTGGTGCCGGTAAAACCGCTGTGTCCGCAGCCATCGGGGAAGACGTCGCACCGGTCGAAGCCCAGGCCCCGCTTCTCCACACAGGTCTCCATGGCCCGGAGGAACCAGGGGCGGTCGGTGGAGAGATAGAACTGCCCCAGGGTGGAGAGGGCGTCCGCCGTGGCGAAGATCCCGGCGTGCCCGCTGGCGCCCTTCCAGTAGTAGAAGGCGTTTCCGTCGTTGCAGGCGCCCCGTACCTCCACGCCGTTGGGCCGCCAGCCGTCGAAGGAGAGGCCCCGCTGGGCGCACATGCGCTGCTCGATCTGGTTTCCGTAGCAGGTGGGCACAGCCAAAGCGGGATCGATAGGACCGTAGGCCATATCCGAGATACCCAGGGGAGCTTTGACGTAGCGCTCCAGCGCCTGCCGGAGAGGGAGGCCGGAGACCGCCTCCACCACCAGGCCCAGAAGCATGAAATTCAGATCGCTGTACGCCATGCCCGTCTCGGGCTGTGTGGAGGCGAGAACATGCTCCAGCACGGTATAGAAGTCCCGTCCGTCGGCATAGAAGGGATACCAGGTCACGATGCCGGAGGTGTGGGTCATGAGCTGTCCCACCGTGACTGCCTCCAGCCGCCGCCGGGTGGCCGGGCCGGGGGCGTGGCCGGGCAGGAGGGAGAGCGCGGGGGTCTCCGGGGTGAAGCGGCCCTCCTCCATGAGCGAGAGGAGCATGGTGGTACACACCAGCTTGCTGACCGAGGCCAGGTCGAACCAGCCTCCCGGGTCTACCCCGCCTACGGCCCGGCGGTACAGGATCTCCTTTTCGTTGAATACCTGGCAGACGGCCGAGGGGTAGTACCCCGCCTGCCGGTAGGTCTCCAATATGGCGTCAAGCTGTGACAGTTCCATCTGCCGCACCTCCAGCGCAAAGATGATGTTGTCCTCTGGGGAAGGGATGGCTCAGTCCCGCTGAAGAGAGCGTATGAGCTCCCTGGTCTGGGAGAGGCTCTGCCGGGTATGGTCGAAGTCGTGCTTGGCGATCCCCAGGTAGAGCAGGTCCAGCAGGAGCAGGCCGGAGATCCGGGAGGTCATGGCCCCCATGCGGAACTCCCCCTCCTCACTGGGGATGTAGAGGGGATAGTCGGCCAGGCGGGAGAGCGAATTGTGGTTGGCCTGGGTGATGGCGATGATCCTGCATCCACGCTCCTTGGCGGCCCGGGCGGCCAGGACGGTCTCCCGGGTCTCACCGCTGTAACTGATGGCAATGACGATGTCGCTCTCGTTCAGCAGGGCGGCGGTGGCCAGGTTGGTGTGGGCGTCGGCGTGGTAAAAGGCAGGAATGCCGATCCGGGAGGATTTGTAGAGAAAATCCATGGCCAGCAGGCCGGAGGCCCCGATGCCGAAGAGGTGGATGCGCCGTCCGGCGCAGATCTCCTCCACCGCCTGGTTGAGGACCGACACATTGACCATGCGGTAGGTCAGGGAAGTGTTCTTGAGGTGGATGAGCTCCGCCTTCTGGAGAATGGTGTCCAGGTCGTCGTGCTCCTGGATGACGGTCTGAAACTCGTCCAACGCCTCGGACCCGGATTCTTTGGCCAGGTCCAGTTTTAACTCGGTAAAGCCCTTGAAGCCCAGCTTCTGGGCAAAGCGCACCACGGCCGCCGGGGAAGAGCCGCAGGCGGCTGCAAACTCCTTGGCGTTCATGCGGGTGACCTCTCTGCTGTGAGAGAGCAGATAGTCAGCAAGACGCCGCTCGGTCTCTGTCAGCGAGGCAAGGCCTTCTTTGATCAAAAGTGTGCATCCCACAGCAACAACCACCTCTCTTTTTGTAGATATTATAGCAAAGTACAGGAGGCAAGTCCAGAGGAATTGAAATATAATTTCAAGAATCTTGCAAAAAAAATTGAAATAATATTGTGTTGACAGAGTGGGAGGGATGCGGTAGGCTAGAAGCAAACAGACAGGAGGTGCGCGCATGGACGACTATCTGGCAGGCCTGAGCACAGAGGGGATCAACGAGGAGACCCGGCGGATCGACGCCTGTTCCACGGAGGAGATGGTGCGGCTCATCAACCAACAGGATGCGCTGGTGGCGGCGGCGGTGGCCAAGGAGACCGGGAAGATCGCCGCGGCGGTGGATCTGATCTATGAGCGGTTCCGGGCAGGGGGGAGGCTCATCTATCTGGGCGCGGGGACATCGGGGCGTTTAGGAGTGCTGGACGCGTCAGAGTGCGTACCGACCTTCGGTGTGGACCCGGACATGGTGCAGGGCTACATTGCGGGAGGCGACGCCGCGCTGCGCCACCCGGTGGAGGGCTGTGAGGACCGGGAGGAGGACGGCGTCCACCTGGTGGAGGAGCTGAAGGTTGGCCCCAAAGACGCGGTGGTGGGCATCACCGCCAGCGGCAGCGCCCCCTATGTACTGGCGGCGGTCCGCCGGGCGGGAGAGCTGGGCGCGGCGGTGATCGGACTCTGTACCAATGCCAACTCCAAGCTGGAGCGGGTCTGTCAGGTGTGCATCGCCCCCCAGGTGGGGCCGGAGGTGATCTCCGGGTCCACCCGCATGAAGTCGGGGACAGCCCAGAAAATGGTGCTCAACATGCTCACCACCTGCTCCATGATCAAGCTGGGCAAGGTCTACGGCAATCTGATGGTGGACCTGAAGGTGAGCAACCGCAAGCTGGAGGACCGGGCCAGGCGCCTGATCGTCCACGCCACTGGGACCGGCCCGGACACGGCGGCGGAATATCTGACCCGGGCGGACGGTCACGCCAAGCTGGCCATTTTGATGCTGGAGAGCGGCTTGGACCGGGAGGAGGCCAGAGCGCTGCTGGCGCGCTGTGAGGGACATCTGGCCCGGGCCATCCGCCGGGCCGGGGAAGAAGGGGGCGGGGCGTGATGCTCTGGAGCGGAACGGACAAGCCGGTGCGCCGGATCGTGGGCATGATGTCTGGCACCTCGGTGGACGGTGTGGACGCCGCCCTGGTGGAGCTCCGGGGCGCGGGCGACCGCTGTCAGGTGGAGCTGCTGGCCTTTGAGAACCGGCCCTATCCGGCGAAGGTGCGGGAGGAGATCTTTGCGCTCTTTCAGCCGGAGCAGGCCACGGTGGACCGGGTGGGACAGATGAACGTTTTGCTGGGAGAGCTCTATGCCCGCAGCGCCCGCTCGGTGGTGGAGCGGGCCGGTCTGCGCCTGGAGGATGTGGATCTCATCGGCTCCCACGGACAGACCATCTGGCACAGCCCCCAGCCCGAATATGTGGAGGGCTTCCCCGTCCATTACACCGTGCAGATCGGGGAGGGGGCCGTGATCGCCGCCCGCACCGGTGTGCCCACCGTGTCGGACTTCCGGACGGCGGATATGGCGGTGGGCGGACAGGGCGCGCCCCTGGTGCCCTTCACCGAGTACCTCCTCTACCGGAAGGAGGAGGAGACCATCCTCCTCCAGAACATCGGCGGGATCGGGAATATGACCGTGCTGCCCGCCGGAGCGGGACCGGAGGCGGTCTATGCCTTTGATACCGGGCCGGGCAACATGATCATGGACGCGGCGGTCTCCGCCCTGACCGGGGGAGCGCGGACTTATGACGCAGGCGGGGCCATGGCGGCGGCGGGCCGGGTGAATTCTGACTTGCTGGCCTGGCTTCAGGAAGAGCCCTATTACAGCCGGCCCCTGCCCAAGACCACCGGGCGGGAAAAGTTCGGCGCCCAGTACACTGCCCGTGTGCTGGAGCGGGGTAGGGAGCTGGACCTCTCACCCGAGGACATCGTGGCCACGGTCACCGACCTGACCGCCTGGAGCATTGCCGACGCCTACGGACGGTATGTCCGGCCCCGTTACCGGGCCTCCCGCCTGGTGGTGGGCGGCGGCGGGAGCTATAATCCCACCCTGCTGGCCTTCCTCGCCCGTCGTCTGGGGGAGTACGGCGTCGTGGTGCAGACCCAGGAGGATCTGGGGTGGAGCAGCGACGCCAAGGAGGCGGTGGCCTTTGCGGTGCTGGCCGACCGGTGCGCCATGGGAGAGGCCAACAGCCTGCCCGGCGTCACCGGGGCGGAACAGGCCGCGGTCATGGGAAAGATCTCCCTGCCGCCCCGTGGAACAGGAAAGGGGGAGAGCCGGTGAAACTGGAACTGCGCAGAGGATCGGAGCAGGATGTGGGAGCCTGCCTTCCGGTCTTTCTGGACAGCGCCATCTATGAGCGCTATTTCCGGGGAGACGACCGGCTGGAGCGCTCCCTGCGGGGAGCGGCCGGGCGGGGAGAACTCTATCTGGCCGTCACGGAACAGGGGGAGGTCGCCGGGGCCATGCAGGTGGTCCCGCGGGGTTTTTGCGGGCTGTATCCCTACCTGAGTCTGCTGGGGGTAAAGGCCTCCTTCCGGGGACGGCAGGTGGGGAGCTGGCTCATGGAGCAGCTGGAGGAGATGGCCCGGGCATCCGGGGCCTCCCGGGTGGCGCTGATGGTCAGCGACTTCAACACCGGCGCGCAGAAATTCTACGCGGGGCGGGGCTATTGGACGCTGGGG
>ENA-UERZ01001755-UERZ01001755.1-human-gut-metagenome-genome-assembly--contig:-NODE-1755-length-14191-cov-76.643829_pt1 | contig 14191 bp, 12 predicted proteins | sample MGYA00242997_ERZ507998 | MGnify/ENA primary metagenome ERZ507998 (study PRJEB26167, sample SAMN06115470) | human gut metagenome | host: Homo sapiens | place: China:Henan | collected 2016-06-23... | reverse complement strand
CAACACCTGTTTATATTCCGACAGGTGAGATATATCCGTTGTGGATATAGTCCCTCCGAGAGACGCAACTTTATTAACTATATCATTCATATAATCCACCTTAGAAGTTCTTTTCGCGCTGCGAAAATACGATTATTTTCCAAATAACAGGCAATATTCTATGGTTAATTCATAAAAATACCGTAGAATACTGTCAGCATCCGTTTTTTATATAAATCATATCTATAGAAGAAACCTTGTGTCATCTGATGACACTGTTTTTACTGTCTCGGATATAAAGTGATTCTTTGCCCAAATCCATATAAATGAGACATCATGAACATACAGTATAATTTATGTATTTTGTTTTTTATTTATACATTTGCATGTGTAATCACATAAAGAATCAACGATTATGATAGCACTCTTGTTGAATCTCGTATTTCTCATTTACAAAAATACTTTATCTTACCCAGTTTGTTGCAACGAATATCACCTGTATTTTTAATAGCTTACAACGGAATGTGAGATATTGAAAGATGAATATCGCAGATTTAGTTTTAGGAAATTGATATGCAACAAAATATATCCATATTACATCATACGTTCTTTGACAAGATCTGGTATGTATTTATTTTTTTCATGTATATCTCCTAATCCTAATTTGGGATATACCATGCCACCAACTCCAGGAATGATACCTTTTTCTTTATCTTTAAGGGTGTCAATTGCAAATGTTAAGAAATTGAACTTATCAGATATGGAAGCAGGAAATTCTTTTTTCAAATTAGCTTGGGCATCTTTATACATCACGGGAGCTACAATATAAATCTCTTGGGGATAAATATCATTAATCAAGCGAGTTAACTGAGTCCGTACAACACAAGATGTACTAATAATGGATTTGACAACAACCAAAGTCCTGCATTTGTTAATTGGCTCTATATAGGATTTGATAATAGGGCTATATTCTAATCCGGTAGAGACATTTAATGTTATTCTTTCATTCCAAAAGACAGCTAAAGATACTTCCTTTTGAGACAAGCTCTTCAAAACTCCACGAGCCAACCAATCAGCATCTTCTGAAGCACAAGCCAACATTGTATTGCCATACTCACCATGTGTCCGTTCATTCAAGAGTTTACCTAAAGCTTCTCCTACTAAGTAGAAGGAATGACGATAATCTTCAACAGAAATATCAGGTTTTGATAAAGCCTGTATCTGTTGAATCGTTTCGCTGTTCGTTTCATATGTCAAGTTTACATAAGTTCTCATATCTAACTTAACTTAATAATTCTATCAATTCCCAAAGATCAGAAGGTTGTACATTTTCTAACTTTTGCTCTATTTCTGGAGTCCATATTATTTTGCCTGACAGTTTTTGATTATTTGTATGCCAATGCAGGTTACTTCCGCAAGTATAAAAACAGAGATCAAAACGTCTTAATATTTCCTGACTGCTATCTGATATTCGGATATTCGGATAGGTTTTTATATTAATAAATCCCTTGCCTATTCTTTTTACTTCATTAGATATTTTCTCCAAAGAAATATTCTTTTGCTCCAAGCCAGTCCATACTCCCAAGATTGCTTCTGCAATACCCAACAATTCATCATCTTTTGCTTCTCCCAATGCTGTAATATTTCGAATAGCATCCTTAAAAGGAGGATGAGACAATATCAATTGGTTAAGACTTTTTTCAGCCGGAAAAAACGAGACAGAAGTACTTGGAACTATTTCCTTTGGAATAGGAGTAACCATCGTGGAGGAATTTGAATGAACCAACTTCAGTTCAAAATTTTCTCCCATTTCAGATGATATATCCATCTGCCGTTCAAAATCATATTGCAGCCGTTTTGTTTGCCATGATAAATTTTTCACATCCTTTATTTGATGATATATCCGATGAGCCGTATTTGATTCTTCTATAAGAAGGTCATCTACAAAACACTCTTCTAATTGGGACGTGAAATGGACAGAATCCAATTGCGTTATATGACTGTTCATAAAAAGAGCAATACAGTAAGTGGTGTAAAAACTCTCATAAATATTCCCTTTACTGTTATTATTGCCACCTTTATGTTTGTTTTTCAGATATTTTTTTCTTGAGGGCTAATAGGCATGGCATTTCTTTTTTTGCAATCTCAGTAAAACGATTTATTTCAATACCATCACGGATTACTTTGTCAAAAAACAAAGTTTTAGGACGTACCCATATTTTATGCATACCATACAAAGCTTGGTAGATTACCATTTCCTCTTGCGTCTCACTATGATAAGCATACCCTATCAATTTATATAATCCGCCCTTGAAATGCATAAAATATCGTTCTTCATCCATGATAAATCTATATTTGAGTATAAAAGTAGTGAATTTCTCATTAAAAACATCGAAATACCACAGATATTTTCTTTTTTAACGTTGTATAACGCCGCAACATGAAATAAAGGAAGAGAGATAAGGATGCTTTTTACCGACAAAGCAAGTGGGAATCTTTTTATACTCATGTCTGCACGAATAAACAAAAGAAAACTTTATCTGTGCAAGAAGATGGGAGTATTTACAATTGCGAAGGTGGTATCCTCTGAAAAATGTAATATTATTCTCGAATTATTATCGAAAAAGCGTGTTGTATATTGGTTTCCATCCTCGAAAAAATATATCTTTGCAAGAAACAAGTGAATGATTCTTATTTTAAGGGAATTGATGAAACGGAAGATTATACAACAGTTGAAACTTTGGAAAGATAATCCTGCGAGAAAACCTTTGATACTGTTAGGTGCTCGCCAGGTTGGTAAAACTTGGGTGATGAAACATTTTGGTCAGGCTGAGTTTGAGAATGTAGCCTACATCAACTGTGATGTCGAGCCACTGACCAAGGAGTTATTTGCAGCCGACTATAACATCCCCCGTATTTTGCTGACACTTCAGGCTATCACAGGAACGAAGATTGAAGCAGGAAAAACGTTGATTATATTCGATGAGTTGCAGGAGGTAGAACGGGGATTGCATAGCTTGAAATATTTTCAGGAAAATGCGCCTGAATATCATGTGATGGCAGCTGGCTCTTTGTTGGGGATTACTTTGGGGAAAGGTCAGTCTTTTCCTGTGGGTAAGGTAAATGTAATGCATCTATATCCGATGGATTTTGAAGAATTTCTGATGGCTGCCGGTGAAACTGATTTGTGCGACTTGTTGCATCAGCCCGATTGGGAAATTTTGAAGATTCTCAGTTTAAAATATATTGATTTGCTTCGTCAATACTACTATGTAGGTGGTATGCCTGAAGTGGTGGATTGTTTCTTTCAGCATCAAAACTTGCAGGAAGTACGTGACAAACAGGCTGAAATCCTGGATGCTTATCGACGGGACATCTCCAAGCATACGCCCCCTACTGAAAGTATGCGTATCGGACAAGTGCTGCAATCCTTGCCTTCGCAGTTGGCCAAGGAGAACAAGAAATTCATCTATAATGTGTTGAAGAAAGGTGCCAGAGCTACGGAATATGAACTCGCGATTCAGTGGCTGATGGATGCAGGTCTGGTGCATAAAGTCAGCCGGGTAAAAGAGTTGCAGATGCCCGTCAGATTTTACGAAGATCTGAGTGCCTTCAAATTATTCCTGCTTGATTGCGGTCTTTTAGGTTGTATGACCGAAGCGCCCGCCAGCCAGATGTTGGTAGGAGATAATGTATTCAAGGAGTTCAAGGGCGCTTTTACCGAACAGTTTGTCTTGCAGCAATTGGTGGCCCAAGGCTTTTCACCCTATTATTGGAGTAACGACAAAACACCTGCGAAGATTGACTTTGTGGTACAGACGGAGCATCGCGTGATACCGGTGGAAGTGAAAGCCGAAGAGAATGTACGTGCTCGTTCCATGTCGGAATATATTAAAAATCATCCCGATTATCAGTTGAAAGGACTACGCATCTCCATGATGGGTTATCAAGATCAGGATTGGATGGAGAATATTCCGCTGTTTGCCATCACGAAGTTCTTTGGATAAATGGCACTTTCATGGATATGAGATACACATATGAAGAACTTTGGGAGGCTTATCAAAACCTTCTGAGGGAGAATGCTGTTTTTCTATGGAAAGTCCACGACTCTCATGCTAGGGAACCACTATCGGCTCAAACTGACCGTTGCGATCACAGGGGATAGGGATGACAGCTTCTCCGTGTTCGGTTTGAATCTTCTTGGGATAACTGCCATTACGGAAATTTACATTCTTATTACCTGATACATAGTTGTTTCAGGAACTTGCTTACATCAGATTCGGTCTTGAACTGGCTCAAGAACTTTTTACTTGATAGCTCATTGGGCGCTATATGATTTTGATCGTTATTTTCTTCTTCACTTTAGAAATATATAAAATAAAAATACGGAACGCTAACTGAATCCCGTATTTTCTATTTACACAAAATGTTTTATAGTGCCTTTTATTAAATGGATGGCATTTATTGCTGAAGTTTTTCTTTCAAAAATGAAACCCAATTTGGTACTGTTTTTTCTGATACTTTTGCTTTTTCTATATATTTTTGCGCAAAACGTACTTTATTATCAGGCTTATTATCAAAAAACTGTGTCAATTTATCATTTTGACTCGGAGATAAATCCATTGCAAAATAGCTGGGCAATTCTGGTTTCTCTTGATCAACTACGAAATCTAACAATTCAGGATATTCCTCTTTAAAATCTTTCAACACATCGTTGAATATTTTTCCGTTTAAAATATCCTCAATTTCTGTTTTTGGAGCTTTTGGATTAGATGATACTTGTACAAATTCAGTTGTTTTACTTCCTGCTTTATTGACATTGACGATTCTATAACAATGTAACTTTGGATAATCTTTTGTTTCAAATTCCAACAGCTGTTCATCTGTATCCATTAATAAAATTACTATCCCTTTAATCTTTTCTTTAAGTTCATCATAAGAAATAGCAAGATGATTATATATTTTCTTTATTTCTTTTGCACCTCCGACAGGAACAACCCGAAGTCTATTATTTTGAATTTCATCATTAAAGTAGTATTTAAAATAAAATTGTTCGGAAGAACCTTCGCATATAAGCCAATTATAGGGAATTTCTGTAATAATACTACTGAGAATAGATTGTATAAAATCATTAGAACTTTTCAACATAATATCCAACGGTAATCCATAACGATATTCACTTCTATACTCTTTTTCTTTTATTTTTATTTCTTCTCTATATCTGGATATATCAAACATTAAACATTGATGCTTGTCAGAATGGAATACAATGTTTATGATATTTCCAGATGTCATAGATGGGATAAAACCATACCAATGAGAAGTAAAAAGAACTTGACTGCATTTTGTGCTTATCTGGTACAATTTCTCAAATTGTTCATAACATGCAGATATATGTAAAGATGATTCAGGTTCATCTATTGCAAGTATTAATGATGAACTATCATCTCTATAATTTGCAATAATATTGTGTACTAAAGATAAAATTGCTTGTTGCTTTTCTCCTGAACTTAAGAACTTTATCGATAAATCCTTTTCACTATCCGCTATTCCTTCCTTATGAAGTTCTCTTACTGAAAAGAAATCCCTAATAATTAGGGAATAAATTGTTGACGGTTTTAAATTTGGTTGATAACTTGATGCAGCTCTAAATTTATATGATGGCAAAGAGTTCGATAGGTTGTTTATAAACCCTTTTAAACCGTTACTAATATCTTGTATTTGTTTTTGAGTAATAAATTTAGCAACAATATTTTCCAATTTTTCCCCAAGAAGAGTTTGTATTTCCTGAGTTTCAAAACGAGTGACACGCTCTGGTTCAATATCTTTGGGAATATAAATATAATTATATGCCTCCTTTATGTATTCTTTCAGTGGAATGAGATATTTTTGAGCCAAATATTCATATTTCTTTTCAGTTGACATTTCAGAAGAAGGGAAGTTTAAGGAATTAAGTAAAGTTTCACCTCTAAAAATGCTATGAGTTGCTCTATGATCTTTATCTATTTCTCCAAGAGGTAATAAATAGTGACTATTTATTGTTGCATATGGTGGCAGATTCTTTTTTATTTGTTCTACAAATTCTTTAAAATTAGCATTGATAAAAGTAGGAGTTAATGATGAAGTCATCAAACTCCATATAATATTACTATATGCCTCTGCCAGCGATTTAATCTCCGTTTTAACAATTTTATCTTTTTCGATGCAAAAAATAGGAACGATATAACAAGATTCTTCTCCAGAAGAAGTACGGTTTACATTTACATTCCATATCCTATTATTAAAGAAACAATCAAGAGCCTCAAGAATAGAACTTTTCCCTATACCATTTGCTCCAATAAAACCAGAGAAACTTTCTCCATTAGACAATGGTATATAATTAATATTTTTGTAAGTTTTGAAGTTACGTAATATGACTCCTATTATCATGATGAAATATTTAACTATCAATTTGGGTGCAAATATAATGTTAATATTCCTACATACAATTATATTGGTATAGAAAACTGATAATCAATATCTAAATATATACAAAAAAATAATTCCTATAAATTTGGCTATATTACAAATAATGCCTATATTTTGTATATAAGTTATTTGAAACCATGCAAAGCAATGTAACCAAAAGCAAGACGTTTGCTACCAAATCGTTACCTGCATCTTTTAAACGCTGTAATTATCTTGTGATTTACAGTGAATTACAATAGAATACCAAGTTTCATACCGCTAAATCTATAATGAAACGACTCCTCCTGATATAAAACAAATACGAATGAAATAACATATTGGTTTGAACAAAACAGGCTCTAAGATTTTGTAAGCTGCTATCATAAACTATGCTAAAAACGGCTTTGAAAATGATACTTTTTTACTTTACGCAACAAAGAATATGTTCTTAAAGTCTGATTTTTTCTGTGCTAGTTAGATTTGTATCTTGTGTATCAGAATGATGCGGAGTTTTCACTGTGTTTTTTCTATATTCCGAAGGTGTTTCATCACTTTTGTTTTTTGAGGTTTACATTCAATTGTTTCGTCAAAACCGGATGGCATGAGGACGTGGAGCGAAGTGTTAAATTCGGTGGCTTTTTTGAGGGACTTGTGGAAAAGCCATAAAAATCCCATTTTTCTCAGGTTCGAATTGCCTTTTGTATCCCGGGTTCGATTCCTTTTTTTTATCCCGATGGGGAATACCGAATTTTTAAATTTCTTTCACATTTTCAACTCCATCCGGTCATGTGTGCAAAATTACTTTTTCACACCGGAGATTGGAATTGTCAAATAGTTGAAAAACAATGAAGTATGATACATATTTATGGCTTTTTCAAAAGCCTTAAAAAAAGCCACTGAATTGGCGAAATCCAACTTCACAAATATGTAATGAAATGCGTAGCGAGGGTAAAAAAAGAACCCTTGAACTATCTCTAATTCAAGGGTTTTCTAAAATTGAAAAGCTTTTTGGTGGTGCCACCAGGAATCGAACCGGGGACACAAGGATTTTCAGTCCTTTGCTCTACCAACTGAGCTATGGCACCAAAATGGTTATCGGTAGAGCTTTTCACTTTGTAATAGAACACCTCTCAGAAACTATTGTTTCTTGTTTGCGGTTGCAAAGGTAGGCATATTTTTTGATTCTACAAATTTTTTGCAAATTTTCTATGAAATTCTTTTTGATTTCAAAAAAATGCTTTACCTTTGCACTCGCAAAACAGAAACGGAATGTAGCGCAGTTGGTAGCGCACTACGTTCGGGACGTAGGGGTCGGGCGTTCGAGTCGCCTCATTCCGACATTGTAAAGGATAAGCCGCTAATAATTAGTGGCTTTCTGTTTTTTTAGAGATAAAGCCAGAACAAATACGGGTACCCTATTTTATGGGTCAAATTCTATTCTCGGATTATAATGCTAACATCCTACCAGCCGAATATTTTTTGTGAAAGTATATAGGGAGGTAAGAGTTTTTCGTTATCTTTGCTCCCTACATGATAAAACTGATTTTATTTTCCTGTTAACCATTAGGATCATAAGATATACCTTCTTGATGATTTCTTTAAGTAAAAAATGAGAATTAATGAATATGAGAAATTTGTTTTTGACTTTAGCTTTCGGTCTATGTTCCGGCGTATTCGCCCAAAATACGACTGTTTTTGAATCTCCTATTATGGGGTGGAGCTCATGGAATACCTATCGGGTTCATATCAATGACACCTTAATAATAAGGCAAGCAGATGCTATGGTGCAAAAAGGACTGAAAGAAGTAGGCTATTCCTATGTGAATGTAGATGACGGTTTTTTTGGATGGCGGGATGAAAAAGGAGTGATGCAAACACATTCCGAGCGTTTCCCGAATGGATTGAAGGGAGTGGCGGATCATATTCATTCTTTAGGATTGAAAGCCGGCATTTATTCGGATGCGGGAAGCAATACTTGCGGTTCCATCTGGGATAAAGATATGAACGGCATAGGTTCCGGTTTGTACGGACATGAATTTCAGGATGCCACGTTGTATTTTAAAGAGTGGGGATTTGATTTTATCAAGATTGATTATTGCGGAGCCGGTCAGGAATTGAATCTGGAAGAAGAAAAACGATATACCGAAATACGCCAGGCTATAGATAAGCTGGGTTGCGGACATGTTTCTATTAATATCTGTCGATGGGCTTTCCCGGGTACTTGGGCTAGAAACCTTGCTCGTTCATGGCGAATCAGTGCGGATATCCGCCCGGAGTGGGGATCAGTAAAATATATCATCGATAAAAATCTTTATCTGTCTGCCTATGCGGGAGAAGGTCATTATAATGATATGGATATGTTGGAGATAGGTCGAGGGCTAAAACCTGAAGAGGAAGAGGTACATTTTGGAATGTGGTGTATCATGAGTTCACCTTTGTTGATAGGATGTGATCTGACAACCATTCCGGAGACGTCATTAAAACTGTTGAAAAATAAAGAACTGATAGCTTTGAACCAAGACCCTTTAGGATTGCAGGCATACGTTGTTCAGCATGAAAATGAAGGGTATGTGTTGGTGAAGGATATAGAACGAAAGCGTGGTAATGTACGTGCGGTTGCTTTATACAATCCTTCGGATACGATTTGTAGCTTTACAGTTCCGATGAATATTTTGGAATTAGGAGGAAAGGTTAAGGCACGCGATCTGGTGAAACACCAGGATTTACCGGAGATAAAAGGGGGTGTTCTGAATCGAGAATTACCTCCCCATAGTGTGCTGATTTTACGTATGGAGTCCGAGAAGAGATTGGAAGCGACTGTTTATGAAGCGGAATGGGCTTATCTGCCTTGTTTCAATGATTTGGGAAAGACTCCGAAAAGCATCGTATATGCTCCGTTACATGAAGCATCCGGAGGCATGAAGGTAAGTTATCTGGGAGGGCGGAAAGAGAATTTTGCAGAATGGAAAGAGGTGTACAGCGAGCAGGGCGGTGAATATGAAATGACTATCCGCTATGTGCCTAAAGCAGACCGTAAGCTGGAAGTCTGTGTGAATAATGAAAAAAGGATTCTTCTTGATTCGCTGTCGGCGGATGAGACTCAAAAGATAGCTTCGATTACTGTTCCGGTGCATTTGAAGGCAGGGAATAATAAGATACGTATGGGAAGCTCATTTTGCTGGGCTCCAGATATAGACTGTTTTACTTTGAAAAAAGTAAGTGAGTAGGCTGATAAGATCTATCTTCTTGAAGTACCACTTTGATAAAAAGTAAGAATATGAGTGTAACAAATGTCACCCGTGAGGAATTGTGGGCAAAGCAACATTTGTCTTGCAAAAACATGGATTATGCGGTATGGGAACGGGATAAATCCATGCTCCAGAAGTTGTCCAGAATCAATGGCGGCTGTTCTTTCGTGGTGGATGTATATAAAGGATGTTATGCGTATGCTTCTACGGGTTTTGTCGATTGGTTGGGGTATGACAGGCACAAGATAGAAACATTGGAAAAACAGGGTGATTATCTGGAGTCACGTATTCATCCGCATGATCGTTCCCAATTGGAAGACTTGCAAGTCAGGCTGGGGAAGTTCATTTATAACCAGCCTTTTGAACATCGGAATGACTATTGTAATGTGTATAGTTTCCGTATACTCAATGCTCGTGGAAACTATGTGCGTGTAACAAGCAGGCATCAAGTTTTGGAACAGAGCCATGACGGAAAAGCATGGCTCATTATAGGGAATATGAGTATGGCTCCCGGTCAGAAAGAATCAGAACAGGTGGAATGTACTGTGCTGAATCTGAGAAATGTTTTCACCCGGTGTTGTGATAATGAATCCGGCTTTCGGTCTTACCGGACGTGAAATGGAGATATTACGCCTCATCCAACGAGGATTCTTAAGCAAAGAAATTGCCGATAAATTATGTATCAGTATTCATACCGTCCATATTCACCGGCAAAATCTGTTGCGTAAGCTGGGAGTACAAAACTCTTTGGAGGCAATACGCCTAGGACAGGAGTCGGGGCTGTTAAGCTGATGCCCGATTTCATCGGGTCAAGGCATCCATTCTACTACTCCTGTAACAGGATGCTGCTTTCTCCATTCCTTAAATCCGCTATAATCCCGCACCCCATCCCGGATGACTGCCTGATAATACTCCACTCCGATGATTTTCTCGGTTTCCGGTGTTTCATATTTTAATCTTAGAATAGTTTCCCGTATTTCATCGGTCATAATTTCCGAAATGCGTTGGGCTACCTTTTCAAAATAACCGTCATAACGTGAACCTTCCCGGATGTGAATCATATCCATCTGCCAAAGTTCATTTTCTTCATTTTGATACCATGCATGCCATTCGATACAGGCTTCGGCAGTATGCAGCAGATTAGCGCATTCTATTCTTTTGATGGACGGATTCTCAGCTAGTCTGGCCATTGCCTGAAAGCTGTCCGTCAGGTTTAAGGGTGATGAATAAATATGGAAATCAATGTCCCTATGTTTCATCAGCAGCCCTGTTCTGAGTGAACCTACCAGATTAATTTTTGCACCGGCATCTTCCCATATCTGGATGATGTTCGTGTTTTTGATAACTTGCCAGGCTTTTTCCTGATTCTGTTTGGCAATGTCGAAAATATTCATACGCTGTCTTTTATAGTTGGTTTGCAAAAGTAGAGAAAAGCTTTCAAACTGAAGATAGTTATAAATAACTATTTATTGCCGGAATGAATCGGGAGAAAGGGGGTAACAAGGAACTTAGTAATGTTTCCTTTTCAAGTAAATGACAGATTGTATTCCCAACATGATGACAAACAGATATTCGGTTGTCATATATACCGCTAAAGGTGCATGTACACAGTGGCTCAGCCAGTAAAGATAAAGAAGATATACCATAATGGTAACCACTTGGAAGATAAAGGCAATTTTTGTCTTTCCGGTTCCGGTGACGGCACTGATGTAGACATATCCGGGTACTGCGAATATATAATTGAACAGCATGACGATGAAAGGGGGGACAGTGTGTTGCACCAGTGTTTCGTTGTTGGTGTAAAATCCGATAATCCAATAATCACAAAACAATGCGACTCCTACCAGTGGAAAACCGATGGCATATCCCATTTTGATGATTTTGTGGCAGATAGGAAAAACACCTTTTTGTTGTCCGGCTCCTAAAAGATTGCTTACCAAGGAACCGTTGGTGGCTCCTAAAGAACTGACAATCACAAAAAAGAGGGTGGAAACGCTGCGGGTTATGTTGGAAACGGCCAGTTCCATCTTTCCTAAATGTTCGATGGCGATGAAGAACAGGAACCACGGCGCCATACTGATAAAAGAATGCAGCATGCTCCATACGGACAGGTAAAACAGTCTTTTCAATAGCTTTCCATCAAATATCGGTTGCAGTCCATACTTGTTTTTATCAATCTTTCTCCACATATGGATAAGGAGAATGATTAACGATCCCATTTCTGCTAGCGTTGAGGCTATTGCCGATCCTGCTATCCCAAATTTTAAGGTAAATATTAACAGGTAATTGAAAGGGATGTTGATAAGTACGGCTGCTATTGCGGCCCAAGATAAGGACCTGGTCTTTATTATTCCCACAAAGAAAGCCCGGAGTGCCAGAAAGGGAAATGAAAATAAAAGTCCGAAACTGCGCCAGTCCAGATAGTCCGTTACAGCCTGATAGATTTCCGGTGAGGTAATTAATTGTTTCAAGAGGAAGGGGGAAAGGCCCTGTATCAACAAACATAAAGAGAGTGCTAGTCCGGAAAGGAAAAATAGTCCTTGAAAGAAGGTACGTCCTGTTTCTGCATAGTTCTGTTCTCCATTCCTGCGGGCAATCATGACTTGTAGTCCTATGCTGAAACCGAAGCCTAGCATATAAGTTGCCAGATAATATATTCCTGCCAAGGCAGATGCGCCAAGTTCCACTTCACCGACATGGCCCAGAAAGACGGCATCGGTAATGTTGATTAATTGCTCCATTAAAACGCTCATCATTACAGGAAGGTTGATGAGCCATATTTGTTTATATGTATAATTCATTGTTTAACTTAATGTATAACCATGCTTATGCACTTATCGGTTTAGGGATGGTGCACAATCTGTGTGGATTAATAATAAGGGTATAAAACTCTGTAACAAATCTTATTTAAGATCCGTCAAAATAGCCAAATAGTTTGGATTGGTAGTGCTATTCGTTGAATGTAGCTATATACAGAGTTGATGTTTCATTAGTTAAACAATTGTGTTTTGCAGGTTAAATCAAATCTCCTGGTTCGGCATAAATTTTGTATTCGCTCTCTAGTCCCTTGAAATCTTTTCTGAGGAGTACAATTTTAGCTTTGGGGGTAAGCCAAATGTTTAGTGGAATGGCATTCTTCTCTTGAAATGAAAATATAGTGCTGAATTCTTTTCTCAAAGACTCGTCTGAGGTTGCGGTATAATTAGGGAGTGAGAAAAATGAATTTATGTAGTTATACAGTATTTGTTTGCTTTTCATAGATCCCCCTTTTTCATATTTCTCATTTTTGGCATACAGCATAACAGATGGGACACCTTGATGGATATGGGTTTGCGTACTCAGATAATATCCGTCCAGATTATTTGCATAGCCTGTGGTAAAATCGGAGTCGGTTACGTCTTTCCAATTGAAAGCAAGGAAATCTTTTTTATTTGTGATATCAATGGATATTGTATCACTACTATAGATTATTTCATTGTTTTTGTAACCTAGCAGATAAGTCTTGTATGTGCCGGGTGAATAATAAACATGTGCCCATTTGAAAAATGTTGTTTCCACATATCTGGCATAATTTGAATGACTGAATACTTTAAAGCTATTTGGGGAATGAGATGATTTCCACACTATGGAATCATACACTTCGCTTAGACAAGGTGCATCTTTACCAAAATCAAAAGATTGGTAGAATACAATAGGAGCAAATATGTTTTGAGAACTTGTTTCTGCTTCTAATATAATTTTGATCTCTTTATTTTCTGTTTCTTTATTTTGGCTACCATCCATATCGGCCTCTTCTTTGGAGCAAGACAAGACAAAGAAGGTAAGTAGTAAAAAACAGTAGAATATCTTTTTCATGTTTGTTTTTGAGTTGGGTAAATAGCTCTGTTTGTAATGTCGAAAACAAAGCTAGCAAATATATTTGATAATCTCAGCTTTGTATCCTATATTTTATTTTTGACTGATGATTTGATAATCAAAATCGGTAAACAAAGACTTTACAGAGATTCAAGAGGTTCCTGCACATACCTCATATACTCCTCATAGTCTATATACCTTCCACCCATTGACTTTAAGTGTGGGGTTTCAAACTGACAATCAATCAAGGTTCCTCCCAACTCCTGAAATGTTTGTGCCAGATAGATAAGCGCCAGTTTCGATGCATTGGGGACTAGAGAAAACATGCTTTCGCCGAAAAAACACTTTCCCAAAGTGACTCCATAGAGTCCGCCGACCAGACAAGATTCTTCCCATACTTCCACGCTGGTCGCGAAACCTTGCTCATGCAGGCGGATGTAGGCTTTCATGATATCTTTGCCCAACCATGCTCCCGTTTCTTCCATCCGCAGATTGCCGCAGGTTTGAATCACTTCATGGAATGCCTGGTTAAAACTGACTCCATATTGTTCTTTGTTCATAAAAGTACGCATGGAGTGAGAAATGTGAATCTCGTTAGGGAAAATCACAAACCGTTTCAGGGGACACCACCATTGTATCTGTTTTTCACGGAAAGCATACCA
>ENA-UERZ01001753-UERZ01001753.1-human-gut-metagenome-genome-assembly--contig:-NODE-1753-length-14199-cov-13.635108_pt1 | contig 14199 bp, 9 predicted proteins | sample MGYA00242997_ERZ507998 | MGnify/ENA primary metagenome ERZ507998 (study PRJEB26167, sample SAMN06115470) | human gut metagenome | host: Homo sapiens | place: China:Henan | collected 2016-06-23... | reverse complement strand
CTCTCTCTCTCTCTCTCTCTCTCTCTCTCTCTCTCTCTCTGCCTGCTTTTTCTGGGCCCATTGTCTTCTAGCGATCAGGATAAGAACGCCCCGTGCCGAAACATCGTTTCGGCACGGGGCGTTTTGTTTTTTCAGGAAATCTTGGAAGCACGGCGGACAGATTTTTCTAGTCCATCTTCTCTTGGGAGTTTCCATGTTGCGGAAAGACGATGCGGCATCGAGGCGGGAAGCATGTCCCTTTCATGAAGGCACCGTTCAAGAGAATTTACAAGCCATGTGCGGATCCGTTGCGCAGGGAGAGCACTCTCTTGAGTCCTGCACATGGCCGGAGGAAGAATATGATGTGCCCCTTTTTTGTGCGTTTGCGGAAGAGGCGCCTCTGGACGAAGGCGATATCCCTTTAGAAATCATTCAGTATGATCCCACGGATTATTTCATAGACGGCAACGGGCAGTTCACGTTTCTCATCGGAAAAGGGGTGTTGGACGTACTGTTGAGACATGGACGGGAAGGCGTTGCCTCCGTTTCGGGGATTGATGTGTTCATTGACACGTCTCTGCCGATAGCCGCCCCCGGTGACCTGAAAGCCTGCCTCGGCCTTTGGGTTGATAGGAATAAACTTTTTGGTTTCACGAAAGATAATGGATGGTTCCTTTCGTACTCTTTGAACGGCCTGCCCAAAGGCGCTGTCGAAATGAGGCACAAGGAAGGCGCCATCATGGTGATGGACAAGAAGTCGATACTCAGTCCGGCATGAGAGGCGAACGTTCCGCGGTGTTCGCCAAACGATATTTTTTCATCCACTTAACAGTATTCGGAGCATATGATGGCAGACCTTACTCTCAGACATCCTGCGAATGGAGCCAATCAGGTTATCCCTAGCGAAAAATTTGACCACATCGCGTTCGATTTTCCTTCGGACAGTGTGGTCCTTTCCAAGGAAGGCAATGATCTGCTTCTTTCCTTTGAAGACGGAAGCCGGATTACCCTTACTGATTTTTATACGACTTTCTCCAAGGACAGCATCCCGGACTTCATCGTGGATGGAACGTCCGTTTCCGGCTCCGAGTTTTTTGCAGCCCTTAACGAACCCGATCTGATGCCCGCAGCAGGTCCGGCGGTAGCGGCTTCGAACGCCGACGGCGGCCGCTTCCACGAGTACACGGACGCTTCCCTCATGGATGGGGTCGAACGTCTTGGCGGCCTTGATCTCGGCTTGAACCGCGCTGCTGAACCTGATCGTGAATTAGAGGCTTACGGCAACAGAGGCGTGGAGGAAGAGGAGACTGTCGTTGAAGAAGTGATAGTGCCCGAACGCCCGCTGTTCAACGACGCCCCCTCGGGCGGCTCAAGCGCGGTGACCACGGACGAAGGCAACATCCCCGACATTGGCTCGGGGACCGAGACGTCGGCCACGCAGCCCTTCGGAGCTGCGACGGACGGCTCGTTCCGCATGCAGCTGCACGGCGCGGACGCCACGGTGAGCATCGGCGGCACCGAATTGAAGGTGGAAAACGGCAAGCTGTACCACAACGGCGTTGAAGTGACGGCGGACGCCGCGGTGTCCGTGCCCGGCGGCGCGCACGGCACGCTGACGGTGACGGGCATGGATGCGGACGGGACCGTGCACTACACCTATACCCTGACCACGCCCGTGGACGCCACGGGCAACGCGTCCAACCGCCCCGGCGAAGGCGACGCGGGGCGCGGGGAGGCCGTGCACGCAGACGCGTTCGACGTGAGCATCACGACCACGGGCGGCACGGCGACCGGCCAAATCACGGTGGACGCGCTTGACGACGCGCCGGTGCTGAGCACGCTGGACACCACGCAGACGACGGTTGCCGACGGCGAGGCCGCGCTCACGGGCACCCTGAGCTTCACGCCCGGCGCGGACGCCGAGGGCGCGCAAGTGACCGTGGAGGTGGAAGGCCAGACCTTTACAGGCACGAAGGGCGAAAACGGGTGGACGTTCACGGGCGGGAGCGACGGCTCGTCGTTCCAGCTGAACGGCACCGCGTTCACGTACACGCGCCCGGCCTCGAACACCACGGACGGCCGGAACGACACGATCATACTCAAGGTGACGGTGACGGACGGCGACGGCGACACGGCGGAACAGTCGGTGACGGTGAACACCGTGGCCGGGCCGCTGTTCAACGACGCCCCCTCGGGCGGCTCGAGCGTGGTGACCACGGACGAAGGCAACATCCCCGGCATGGGCTCGCAGCACGAGACGTCGGCCACGCAGCCCTTCGGAGCCGCGACGGACGGCTCGTTCAAGATGGAGCTGCACGGCGCGGACGCCACGGTGAGCATCGGCGGCACCGAATTGAAGGTGGAAAACGGCAAGCTGTACTACAACGGCGTTGAAGTGACGGCGGACGCCGCGGTGTCCGTGCCCGGCGGCGCGCACGGCACGCTGACGGTGACGGGCATGGATGCGGACGGGACCGTGCACTACACCTATACCCTGACCACGCCCGTGGACGGCAAAGACTATCCGGACGACAACGCTGCGGGGCGCGGGGAGGCCGTGCACGCGGACGCGTTCGACGTGAGCATCACGACTACGGGCGGCACGGCGACCGGCCAAATCACGGTGGACGCGCTTGACGACGCGCCGGTGCTGACTGTTCAGGGCGATCGAGTCGAACACGCTGCGGACTCTGAGAGCGGCAGCATTACGGATACATTCATGGTGCATTTCGGTGCGGACGGGCCGGGGGACGCGGCGTTCACGTTCGACGGGCATACGCTCGTAAAGAACGATGAAGGCTCTTGGCAGTATACGGACCCGGACGGCCTCTACACCATAACCGTCGTCCAGACTGGGAGCGACGCCAATGAATTCCGGTATTCCTATACGCTGGAATATGATTCGACCAAGGTCAAGGAAGGATTTGGCGGCGATCTCAAGGTGGTGGCCCCGGACGGAGATCTGGATACCGCAACCGATACGGTCCATATCGCCGTCACCAATACCGCTCCAGAAGCGGCGGACAATATCTATGACATCGATAAGGCCGTGGCCGGAGAAAGCATCATCTCCGCATCGGCGAGCGCGGTGCTCGGGGACAGCATCATTACGGTGGGCGGTACTGTAGGCGACCGTATCCATACCGGATGGATGACGGACAAGCAGAATGACGCGTTCTCTGTTTTGGAAGATGGGGTTGCGGGTGACCTTTTCGGCAAGTTCTTCTCGGATCTGGGCGGCAACAACCTGACACTGGATACCTTAAAGGACGCCGCACACATCTACACGTTGAAGATTTCCTCCGGGACGAGTGCTGATCAGGTTCAGGCCGCGGTCAAGTACGCCTCGGAACACAACCTGCTGCTGTACATCGAAGGAGATTTAAACAGTTCGCTGCTGGGGAATACGCCCCTGAATTGCGTCACCATCGTCAACGGCAACCTCTCCATCAACAGTGAAGGGTTCGGCGCGAACAGCTTCTTGTATGTCACGGGCGATGTGCACGCCGGAGAGGATTTCACGGTGAGCGGCGGTTTGGCCGTGGGCGGGGATCTCACGGGGTCCGCATCCATTGAAGTGGAGCATACCGCCGATGTCTTCACGCCCGACAACGTGGTCATCAGCAGCACAGTCCCCTCGGGAGAGGTGCCGAGTACATCGATCACGATCACGTTTGAGGATCTGTTGCACAACGACATGGACAGGGATGACGCGTCCGTGTCCAAGGACGGCCTGCATATCACGGAGATCACCATAGGCGGCAAGACATATACTTCCCATGATGCTTCCACGGACATCTCGTACAACGAGACGACGAAGATCTCGATCGATTGGCAGAAGGGCACGATTTCGGTTACGAATACCGGAAAGAACAGTGAATCTATCCAGTTCGGCTACGGGGTGGAAGACCGGCACGGCGCGACCGACAGCGCAGACATCACCGTCAACGTGACCGCTACGACCGGCGCGGGCTCCATCGGCGACGACCTCCTGCAAGGCGCGACGACGACGGAAAACGTCGCTATGAGTTACAACATCTCATTTGTGTTGGATAACTCGTTGTCGATGGGCACAAAGGATTGGTGGGGAAATTACAAGTATACGGAGGGATGTTCCTACGATACGGCTCAGAAGGCCGTCGCTCAGTACATCACAAAGCTGTGGAGCGATATCAAGGGGACCGATGCGGTCATCAACATTCAGCTTGTTAAGTTCGCCGGGTCTGTCAACGCCAATAACACATTCTTGTTGACCAGCGCGACGACGGAAGCCCAACTGAATCAGTTCATCAATGACTATTTGAATTCTAAGAACCTGTACAGTTCAACAAACTATGAAGATCCGTTGCTGAAGGCTGAAACGTGGTTCAATTCGGTGGAAGCAAACGGACATGACAACAGGCTGTACTTCATCACCGACGGGGATCCGAACAAGTCCAACAGTGGAGGAAGGGACCACGTCGGCAATGCGGAAAAGGTCTATAACCGCATCGTCGGAGACAGCGCCCACCCGGTCGACGTTCACGCCATAGGCATCCTTGGGAATGGCGCGAACAACCTCGACGTGCTCGACAAGTTCGATAATACCCCGAGTGAGGATTCTCCCCACAACGCGACTATCATCAACAACGCGAATGAGTTGTATGACGCCATTGTTTCGTCCACGGTGACGAAGCCCGTTTCGGACACCATCTTCGCCAACAAGGGCGATGATGTGGTCTTCGGAGACACCGCGCAGTTCAGCGTGGATGGGGCCATCGTCTCCCTCGCGGAGTATGTGAAGGCGCAGCTCGGCTTCAATCCGAGCACGGCCGACGTTATCGACTACGTCCGCGAGCATCCTGAGGAAATAGGCAGCGCGCTGGTTCCGAACGCCAACGAGGGCAAGCCGGACATGCCCGATGCCCTGATCGGCGGGGAAGGCAATGACGTCATGTATGGGCAGGGCGGCAACGATCTGCTCATCGGCGACGGCAGCAATACTTCAGGCGCAGACGATACCCTGCACCGGCTCGCGCAGGAACTCGGCACTCTTACGGGGGGCTCACACGGGGTCACTCCGGCATCCCTGAGCGATGCCATCCTGAATCTGGGCCACGATAGCGCCAAGCTGCATGAGCTTGCGGACTGGTCGGAAAAGCATCTGGAAAACTCGTCCGACGGTGACGATTGGCTGTTCGGTGGCGAAGGGAACGATGTCCTCTTCGGTCTGGGCGGTAATGACCACTTGTACGGCGGCTCTGGAGACGACGTCCTTTTCGGCGGCAGCGGCAACGATCATCTATACGGAGGTTCCGGGAACGACATCCTTTTTGGCGGCAGCGGAGATGATTACCTCGACGGTGGAGAGGGACGGGATATATTGTTCGGCGGCTCCGGGAACGACATCATCAAGTACGACTCCACCGACTTCCTTGTGGACGGCGGCGACGGCATCGACTTCCTGATTACCGACAACAAGGACCTGACCCTCGACGATCTGCTGCGGAACACCGATCCGAATAATGGCCCGATCGTCCAAAATGTGGAAGTTCTGATTTCCGGGGACGATGCCTTGTCGCTTACGGATACGGCCGCGCTGAAGCAGTACGGCATAGAGCTCGGCCTTAACGGGGACAAGGAAACGCTGACGTTGAGCGATGCATGGACACAGCAGGGCGACGCCTTCGTGAATGCGGATGCGGGCCTTACCATCCAAGTGCATGGCCTCACGCCGGAAACCGTCACGGACGATCAGGCGATGCTCCATAAGTTCATTCTGGAAAACGCGCAGTAACATACACGCATCCTCCCGGATCGACTATACCGCGCAATCCGGGAGGATGCCCGAAGGGCCTATGCGTATCCTCTTTTTGAATTATACTTTTCCCGGACCTCTGGGGGCGATGGCCGCCTCGTTGGCCGCACTGCCGGGCAACGAGGTGCTGTTCGCGTCGGAGTACGGGAGGCGGGATTTCTCGCTCCCTGGCGTCAAGAGGGTTCTTCTGAAGAAGCCCAAGGACAGGAAGAAGGCTATGGCATCGATATCGACCCCCGCCCTTGACGCCGGGGAACGGGATTGGACCATGGCCTATTTGCGCGGCCGGGCCACGGCTTCGTCGCTCATGGGCGTGCTTGCGGAAGGGTTTGAGCCCGACATGGTGATCCTGTCGGGTTCTATGGGCAACGGTCTGTTTGTGCGGAACCTGTTCCCGGAAGCTTTCCTTGTCGGGTATGCCGACTGGTATTTTCGGGACGAGGCCGAGACCCGCTATCCTCTCAGCACCATGCCCGACATCCCCCTGGCCCCCCGCAATATCCGCAACACGCTGCAAGCGAAAAACTTTTTTGATTGTAACTGCCATTTTACGACGACGGAATGGCAGAGGGAGCAATACCCCGAAGGGATGCGCGGGTTCATTTCCGTACTGCGGAAGTGTGTGGACACGGAGTTTTTCGCTCCGGCCCCCGCCAGCCGATTCAGTTTCGGGGACTGCGAACTGACGGAACGGCAAGAGATCGTGACCCTTTCCGTGCGGGACGCCGCCCGGTTGCGGGAGGGTGGTTTCTGGTGCGAGCTGCCGTCCCTGCTCTCGGCGCGGCCGGACTGCCATGTGGTTCTTATCAGCACGGGCAAGGAGGTCCGCCTCGATAGCCTCCGGGAAAGCATGGCGGCGTTTCCCTCCGGCATGAGGGGCCGGATCCACCTGCTGGATTTCCTCCCTCCGGGAGCCTACCGCGACCTGTTGTGTGTCTCCTCGCTGCATCTCTGCAAAGATATTTCCTTTATGCTGCCTTCCGAACTCTTGGAGGCCATGAGCTGCGGGTGCGTCGTGCTCGCGCCCGACACCGGAGCCGTCCGTGAAGTCCTCAGCGACGGCCAGAACGGTTTTCTGTACCCCTCCGGGCGCAGGATGAATTGGGTCATGCTCATAACCCTGTTGCTCGAAAGGCGATCCGAGCTGCTCTCCATACGCCGGAACGCCCGGAAGACCGTTTTTGGGAAACACAATAAAAATACCCTGTTACCAAGGCATATTGCTTTCCTGATGGACCGTTACAGCCATTGGCGCGCCCAACAAATACAACTCGCGGAGGGAAACGATGTATTCGAATCTACCTCTGCCTAAGCTTCTTGAGATCATTTCGCGGATCGTGAACGACAGCGGATGTACGGTCCGCATCGTCGACGAAATACCTGTGCAGGATAGGGAGATCCGTGAGCTCTGCCTCCAGATTTACGAACTGCGCCGGGCCGCGCAATCCATCGCGCACGGGGAACTGGGAGTCCATTTCGAAAACTGCGGCTGTATGGCTACGTATTTGAAGGACATCATGGATAGGCTCAAGGCGGTCGAGCGGGGGATCAAGGAACTCGCGGAAGGCGACACGCCGGAACTTCCCCGCCTGGGGGCCCTCGGGACGTACTTCGAGCTTATCGGCAATACGCTGCAAGAAAACAGAAGGCTCATCGAGAAGTACAGGAACCTGTCCCTGACCGACATGCTGACGGGCCTGCCGAACCGGCGCGGCTTCCTCGCGCTGGCGGAAAAGAGCTTTGCCCGCGCAAGCCGCAAGCGGCAGAGCATTTCCTTTATCATGGCGGACATCGATCATTTCAAGAAGGTCAACGACCGGCACGGCCATGAGGCGGGGGACGAGGTGTTGCGCGTGGTGGCGCAGCGCTTTCTGGACTGCCTCAGGGTTGAAGATATTTGCTGCCGGTATGGCGGGGAAGAGTTCCTCGTCATGCTGTACGATACGGATGTGATCCGGGCGGCATTGGTTGCGGAACGGCTGCGCAAGAGCATCGCGGGAAAACCGATCTCCACCAGAGGGGAGGAGATCCGGGTGGCGATCAGCCTCGGGGTGACGGAAATCGTCGTTGCCGATTACGCCGGAACGCGGAAATGTCATGCGGAAATACGGCGGGCTGTGCAGGTGTCCGACGCGTTTCTCTACAAAGCCAAGAAAGCGGGCAGGAACAGGGTCGCCGCCAACCTGCCTGAAGAGGATGAGGGGGTGGCGTAGCAAGCCCTCCCGTCTTTCGAAAGGAGAGGGCGCTTGTCGAGGGAAACGCCGATCCGCCTGTGCGCGGTACGGTTTTTTAGGAAAACGCTTGGGGGATGTCCCGAGTGAGCGCGTGGGTGAGTGCCACGCAGGAGGGTGGGTTGCCCTCCGGAGGAGCAAAATATGTACGGTAGAGCCTTTGCGATGATCCTTATGACGGCGGTGCTGTGTCTCGGCGGAATGACGAATGCCCCGGCCGCTCCGACCTCCAACGCCGCCGTGACTTCCGCGCCCGTGCGGGAAAGTGCTGTCACCGTCCGGGAAACCGTGGCCGAGACCATCGCCCACCACCGGGGACTCAAGGTCATTCAGGAAAATCTGGATGTGACCCGCTATGAACTGCGCCGGGCAAAGGCCGGATGGGGGCCGAGCGTGGACGCGACCGGGCGCTACGGCGCCAGCCGCCTGAGCGACGATACCACGCGCTCCTACGGTTCGGATAAGGGCATGTATGCGGCGAGCGGCGTGGGCATTACCCTGACCCAGCCCCTGTGGGACGGCTTCGCCACCCGCAGCCGTGTCCGTACTGGAGAAGCCACCGTTGAATCGATGGAATACCGCGTGTTCGACAACGCTACCTCATTCGGTCTGGATGGCCTCATCGCCCATGTGGACTACCTGCGGCGGCGTGAAATCCTGCGCCTCGCACAGGAGAATGTGGCGCGGCATAAGGAAATCCTCGCTTCGCAGCGCGAGCGCCTGAACCTCGGGGCATCCACGACGGCCGACCTGACCCAGACGGAAGGCCGCCTTTCCCGCGCCATGTCCACCCTGACGGACGCCGAGGCTTCGTTGCGCGAAGCCGAGGCCTCCTATATCCGGCTGACCGGGAAGCCCGTGCCCCCGTCGCTTGCGGAAGTATATGTCCCTGAAGGGATGTTTGCCGACCCCGACGCGGTGATGAAGGCGGCTGAGGAAGGGAACCCCAAGCTGAAGGCGTATCTTGCGGACATCCGGGCGGCACGCGGCGAGAAGGAACTTGCACAGTCGGCCTACCATCCGAAGATCAATCTTGAGGTTGGGCCGAACTATTCGGATCGTGGCGGCAGGGGGAGCAATTGGACGTCGAGTTTCGACGTCATGGCGACCATGCGTTGGAACCTGTTCAACAGCGGTGCGGATAAGGCCGAGACGGAAGCCGCCGAGTCGCGCATCCGTCAGGCGCGTCAGACCGCCTATAACTTCTTTGATGATTTGAATCTCGAAATCGCGGACACGTGGACCCGTTACATGGCCGCCATTGAACAGCGGAAGTATTATCAGGAAGCGGTCGTTTACAACACGCAGACGCGGGATGCTTATCTGGCGCAGTTCAACCTTGGGCAGCGCAGCCTGCTTGACGTGCTGGACGCTGAGAGCGAGCTCTTCAATTCCGCCACGCAGGAAGCCACGGCGCGCGGGAACGAGATCGTCGGAGCCTATCGGCTGTACGCGCTGGCCGGGCAGTTCCTTCCGGTGCTGAACATAGACGACAAGTCCCTTTACGTTTCCCAGCGCGAAAGTGAACCTTCCAAGTAACCCTGTTTGCCCTTTTTCCGGGGCTCTGCCCCGGACCCCGCCGAGGGGCTCTGCCCCTCGGGACCCCGCAAGGGGGCAGCGCCCCCTTGACCCGGCGGCGCGTTTCCTTTGGCGGCCTTGCCGCCAAAGGAAACGCTTGTGCGGCGTAATGGAAGGGAGGGGGAGTATCTTTTTTCGTCTTTTATCGGAAGCCTGTTGAGTGGGATGTGCCTTGAATCCGTCTCAGTTGTGGTATTCCTACGAGGGAACCATTTCTTTTGAATCCATAAAATGATTGCAGCCCGGCGTGGGAAGGCACTCCACTCCCGAAGCGTTTCTTGACTTCCTCGGTTCTCTATGTGTATTTTTAGAAAGGTGCTTCAAAACACCTTTATTCCTTGGCGGCCCGCCGTCCCGTTAGAGTGGCTTTTTTTTACGCCTCCGTTTTGGCGTAACCTTTGCCTTATTCTCCGGGTGTGGGCTAATACAAGACCGGCTTGCCGGGAATATGCCCGCCGTTCCAAGGACGGTTTTGAGCACCCGGAGTTTTCTATTTTGAAGGCTCCAATCAAAAAAATCCTTGGAGTGCATCATGTCAGAAACGCCTTTTCCTGTTTCCGCTCCCCCTCCCGATGCGGCATCTCTCGCCGCCCTGCTTCAGAGCGCGGCTCAGGCCCTGCTCCGTTCCGGCACGCCGTCCGACGAAGAACACCCCGCGCCTGCGAAGGTAGAGCGAATCCAAGAGGAAATCCGCCATTATCGATTTCCTCCTTTGGCTGTGCGCTGCGAAAAAGAACTGTTGGAAGAGGAAAACGCCGAAGAAATGCGGGAATTGCTGTTCAGAGCGTTCTCTTCGCTTGAAACCTTCGCGGATCTTCTGGAACTGATGAACCCCGAGGCCAAGGTGGAAGGCGTGGTGATGCATACGCTGGCCCGGGAATTGCGGCGTATCGGCAGATTGGTGTTCAAGATCCAAGACGCTTACAGCACCGTGGAGCTTGTGGAAGCATAGCCCGACCACGGCAATACAAATTACCAAACGGATAACCCAAAAGGCCCTTAGCGACAAACCGCCAAGGGCCTTTTTTCAACATACCGGGAAAACGGGTGAATCCCATCCATATCGATGGCGGGGGAGATGCCTTTTCCAACTCCCGCCGGAACGGACTCCTTCTGGGCCGCTCTCCCCACCAGTCAAAAGTCTTGGGAAAGGTGGGGGGTCCGGGGGGAGGGACAACCCTTCTTCAGAAGGGTTTCCCTTCCCCCGGCACGTCGCGCCTTCCCCAAACGTCCTTTTTTTGCACTCTCCCCCCGGCACTCCGCGTTCCCCCAAACTACTTGTCCGCAGGTACAGGCTGGAGCAAACCGTCGTCGGGCAGGAAAGGTTCCTCTTCAATGACGGTGGGCTGATCAAGCTCGGCATGGAGGCGTTGCATATCAAGCGCACCTTCCCACTTGGCGACAACGATGGTCGCCACGGAGTTGCCGACGAGGTTGGTCAGCGCGCGGGCTTCGGACATGAAGCGGTCCACGCCGAGGATGAGGGCGATACCGGCCACCGGGATGGTGGGGATGGTCGCCAGCGTAGCGGCGAGGGTGACGAATCCGGAACCCGTGACCCCGGCCGCGCCCTTGGAGGCCAGCAGCAGTACGGCGAGCAGGGTAAGTTCTTCCTTGAGGCTCAGTTCGATGCCGAGGGCCTGCGCGATGAAGATAGCCGCCATCGTCAGATAAATGGAAGTGCCGTCAAGGTTGAACGAGTAGCCGGACGGGACCACGATGCCCACGATGTCCTTGCGCGCGCCCATGTGTTCGAGCTTCGCCATGAGGGTCGGGAGGGCGGATTCGGACGAGGACGTGCCGAGCACGAGCCACAATTCATGGGCGATGTAGCGCAGCAGCTTGACCAGCGAGAACCCGGTGAGGCGGGCGATGATGTTCAGGACGACAAAGACGAACAATAGGCAGGTCAGGTAGAAGCTGCCCATGAGATAGCCGAGGGAGCCGAGCGTGCCGAGGCCGTACTTGCCCACGGTGAAGGCCATAGCGCCGAACGCGCCGAGCGGGGCGAGCTTCATGATGATGTTGATGATGCCGAACAGGGCCGAGGAAGCCTGACGGATGAGCCCGACGATACCGGCGACGCGCTTGCCGAGGGCGGAAAAGGCCGCGCCGCAGAGCAGGGAAATGAGCAGCACCTGGAGGATGTCCCCATTGGCGAACGCGCCTACGATGGTGCCGGGGATGATGTTCATCAGGAAGTCGATGAAGCCGTTGTGTTGGGCCGAAGCGGTGTACTTGGCGATGGCGGTGGTGTCGAGGGACGCGGGATCGACGTGCATTCCCCCACCCGGCTGGAGGGTGTTGACCACCACAAGCCCGATGATAAGGGCCAGGGTCGTCACCGCTTCAAAATAGATGAGCGCTTTGCCGCCGATACGGCCGAGCTTCTTCATGTCTTCCATGCCCGCGACGCCGAGGACCACGGTACAGAAAATGATCGGCGCGATGATCATCTTGATAAGTTTGATGAACCCGTCACCGAGCGGCTTCATGGCCTGAGCGGTCTGGGGATAGAAATGCCCAAGGGCAATACCAAGGAGAATGGCACAAATAACCTGAAAATAAAGAGACTTATACAACGGCTTCTTGGGAGCTTCCATGATTTCCTCCTGCGGGCGCCGGGACGAACGGGGAGACCTCCCCCGTTTTCGGGGAGCACGTTCGGCGGGCGCGTGTTTCCGGGTGTCCGCTCGCGGGGAGGACAGAGGATTCTGTCCGTTTCGCGGCGCGGGCGCGACAAGGGCCAAGGGTGGGAGTGTCCTTTGCACGATTGCCGGATGGCGTCATGTGCGGAAAGGCCGTCAGCCGATCATCGCGGGAGGAGGCAGAGGGAATACGACAAGGCCCCGCCAAGAGGGACGGAGAGGGAGGGGGACCACCGCCGGAAGCCCTGCGGACAGGAGCGGCGGGAGCATGGGGGGAGCGGCGCTTTGTCCGGCGTCGTGCACCGGGGCGTCGTTGTCCTTTTGGGAAAGTTCGTGCCCGCGGACGTGCGGGACGCGCACCTCCGTCTGGATCAGCAAGGGCTGGTAGACGTCTTGAATGACCGTTTCGTATTGCGTCGGAGCGTGGCGGAATGCGCCTTTCTCCGGCTCGTGGGCATCGGCGCGCGGGCACCAGCAGCCTGCCGCCAGCAACGTGGCAAACAGGATGAACAGGTGCAGAGGCAGGAAAAGGCGTCTTTTCATGGTCTTTCCACGCGGCTAAACATGAATAGGGTTTCTTTGATCCTATATCGGCGCTCCCGTTTTGGGTCAAGGGAAAACGGGAAAAAGATGGAGTGAAAAAGAGCACTTGCTGTAAGGCATTTCTGTAACTTGCCTGAATACCATTTGAAAAGAAAACGCTTGCCGGGAAAGAATTTTTCAGGACATTGGAATGGCGTTACAATATGTCTCTTTTTTCAAAAAAAGGGTGTGTATTAAAAGAATGTTACAAAGCGATACTCTCAAAAACCCGGATTTTGCCATGTCCGCAAAGGAACAGCTTTTGAGGGGTGTGCTTGGTTGTTTGGTCAACAAAGAGAAGCGGAAAGGAAAAGGGAAGAAAAATTTGAGGGAGGGGAGAACATGTTCAGAAAGTTCTCCCTCACTTAAAGGCTTTTACTGTTATCAACTTATTGTTGTTCTTTCTAACGGAAGAGCGGAGCAGAGCGTTTTTTGTTTGAGGGCGGGAGCGGTCAAAGGCATATCGCTCTTCCTTTTTGGGGAAGGAAGGGCGCGGTGCCCTCTCATTGGCTCCCCTTATTCCTCCAGCTTGAGCAGCCGCCCGGCAACGACGAGGAAGGCTTCACGGGCTTGCGCGGCGATAAGCTGGTTGGCGAGGCCGAGGCCGTCACAGTAGTTCCGCCCGAGCGGGGTAGGTTCGATGCCGCCGAGCCCGGTTTCGCCGGAAACAACCACCCATTGGCAACCGGAAGAGCGCATTATGTCGAGCAACGCTTCCGTCTCAAGGCGCACAGCACCTTCGAAAGAGCTGAGATCTTCGGGATCAGGCAGGCTGAACAGGATATTCGATACCCACAAGGTGATGCAGTCCAGCAAAACGGTGGGAGTTCCCGCCGTGTTACGGAATTCCGCAAGGGCGGTGCCAATGTGCTCTCCAAGCTGGAGCGGACATTCGAGCGTCCGCCAGTTTTCCGGGCGGCGGGCACGGTGCCGCCGGATGCGTTCCGTCATCGAAGGATCGTCCGGCCGTGCTTCAGCTGTAGCGACATACAACACCGGACCGTCGGCCCGTTGAAAAACCCGGGCCTCCGCATGTGCGCTTTTGCCGCTCCGCGTGCCGCCGAGATAGAGAGTCAAATCAGGCTTATCCATGATGCTGCCCTTTACGGATCGGGAAGCCCTTTCGGGAAAGGGGTTCCCGGCTGCGTCATTTTTTTATGCGGGAAAATGTTGCATCGGTGGTTCATCACGAGTCAAGCGCAAGCACTTTCCCCATGCGAAACATTCACTTTTCTGATGTTTTTAATATTTAATTTATTATTTTAACATGTTATATTATCATTTTCATTGAAAGTGTGAATGCCTCTCCCATGCTTGAGAAAACGTGTGAAAAGGGATTTGATAATGCCAAAAGTCTTTGAAGATGGAGGGGTGGGGTTTGGGG
>ENA-UERZ01001747-UERZ01001747.1-human-gut-metagenome-genome-assembly--contig:-NODE-1747-length-14242-cov-5.519944_pt1 | contig 14242 bp, 10 predicted proteins | sample MGYA00242997_ERZ507998 | MGnify/ENA primary metagenome ERZ507998 (study PRJEB26167, sample SAMN06115470) | human gut metagenome | host: Homo sapiens | place: China:Henan | collected 2016-06-23... | reverse complement strand
AAACATAAAAAGGGCCCTTTTCATAGAATTGGGGCGGGATTTTAACAAATCCCACCCCAACTATTGATAAAGAGCCTTATTTATCTACTTTCGCAACAGCCCCTTGGCAGCAAGCCATTACTGTTCTTTAGCTCTCGTCCCCTTCATCCCCTGCTTCCCATCCCGCATCTCACCTTTATAACGGTTGTCATTATACATCAGGTGGAAATACATAGCCTGCTGCGCCTCCACAGGCTTCCTGTCCCGGATAGCCTCAAATATCCTGCGATGGGATTTAAGAGTCTGTTCATACTCTGTTTCCTGGACAGCGCCGGCAAACACACGGACGCCGTCTGTGATTACCGGTACCAGGTTGGTCATGACCAGATTATGGGAACAATTTGCAATCTGGGCGTGAAACTGCGAATCCTTGTCAGCATAGTCCTCCCTTAGTATCATCTGTTCCTCCAGGCCCAGAAGTATGTTCTCCAGCTGGTGGATATCCTCCACGGTGGCATTCTGGGCTGCCAGAGCTGCAATGGGCGGTTCCAGCATCACACGCACCTGAATCAGGTCCTCTGTCAGTTTTCTTCGGTCCTCTATCATGGCAAACCCCAGGGGATCATCGGAAACACCGTTTTTGTCTGAAATAAAGGTGCCTGAGCCCTGGCGTATGGTGACAATATTTCTGGACATGAGAATTCTAAGAGCTTCCCGCACCGTGTTGCGGCCAACCCCCAGAAGTTCCACCAGCTCAGCTTCCGTGGGAAGCTTATCTCCGGCCGTATAACCGTCCCTTTGTATCATCTCCAAAAGCTTCTGGGATGCAATCTCCCCTAAGGTCTGTTTTTCCATGTTTCCTCCTGCCTGATGCATTATACCTTTACAATCTTATATCCAGCCGCCTTGGAAAGCCGGTTCATAATAGCCTGTCCCAGGTGGTCCTTGGGAAAGCTCTCCGAAAATATGTAGTCCACTCCCAAATCATCAAACTCCCTGAGCAGAGCGTAAAGATTATGGGCCACGGATGCCTGGCTTTTTCTTGCGCCTATACTGCGTACCTCGCCGTCTGTATAGCATCCCCTGGACTCGTCCGTACAGATAACTCCCACCTTATAGCCGGCCTCAATCTTCTCCCGGGAGAGCTCCCGCACCTTGCAAATCATGGCCTGGAGCTGTGTCTCATCCAATCCGGTTTCCGGGTCCGCCCCTGTGTTCCGGTCTGCTCCGGTTTTCTGCTCTGCTCCGGTCACCTGCTCCGCTCCGCTCTCCCGCTCTGTTCCAGTCCCCGGCTCCACCAGTGTAAGGTCAGCCTTGGGGGCATAGTGCTTATACTTCATTCCCGGCGCCTTTGGCCTGACATCCGCAGAAAGAGGGCCCAGGATAGCCGGGTCCACGCTTACCTCCCCCAGCACCTCCGCAAGCATTTCCATGGTAATGGCCCCCGGCCTCAGAACAGACGGTACCGCGGACGAAACATCCACTATGGTGGATTCCACCCCGATTCCCACAGCACCCCCGTCTATAATCATCTCAATCCTGCCGTTCATATCCTGCCATACATGGTCGGCTGTAGTGGGGCTTGGCCGTCCCGATGTATTGGCGCTGGGTGCGGCCACGGGCACTCCGGCCAGGGCAATGAGCCGGTTTGCCACCGGGTCGTCCGGCATACGGATTGCCACGGTATCCAGACCGCCGGTTGTGCCGTAGGGAACCTTTTCACTCTTGGGAAATATCATGGTCAGGGGACCTGGCCAGAAAGCCTCCATCAGCTTCCTGCCAGCCTCCGGTATCTCCTTTACAAGAGGCGCCACCTCCTCCACGCAGGATACATGGGCAATCAGAGGATTATCAGAGGGCCTCCCTTTTGCAGCATAAATTTTTCTTGCCGCGTCCTCGTCCAGTGCATTGCCGCCCAGACCGTACACGGTTTCTGTGGGAAATGCCACCAGGCCCCCTGAACGCAGTATGCTGGCTGCCTCTTTCAGTTCCTCATCCTTTATATGATTTCTGTCTTCTATAATAATTCTTTTTGTTTCCATGATTCATACCTCGATTGTTAAATACCGTTTGCTCTATGTCCAGTCTATTTTAGCACCCGCCACAGCCAATGTAAAGCCGGGAAATCCGGCCTATCCTGCACCTGTCACTTGAAGATTACGGACATTTCGTGTAAACTTAAGTCATCACAAATGATTGGAGGCTTTACCAATGAGCAACATTAACAGCGTAATGAAAGAATTCAAGGCATTTATCCTCAAAGGAAACATCATCGACATGGCCGTGGGCGTCATTATCGGCGGCGCTTTCAGCAAGATTGTGACTTCTCTTGTCAATGACATCCTGATGCCCTTACTGGGTGCCCTGACCGGAGGCGCAAGCTTCAACACACTTAAATATGTCATCCATCCCGCGGCCACTATAAACGGGGTAGAAGTAGAAGAAGCCGCCATACTCTATGGCAGCTTCCTACAAAATATATTGGATTTTCTCATTATCGGCGTGTGCATGTTCTTTATGATTAAGACGGTTGCCGTCATCAGCAGCCGGTTACGCCATGAAGAAGACGCCAAGGAAGAAGCACCGGCACCGGCTGGTCCCACACAGGAAGAGCTTCTGGCTGAAATCCGCGACCTTTTAAAGGAACGAAAGGACATAGCCTGATATTCCTAGAAAAACCGAATCCGCTTGGCATTCTCCACAAATTCCCTGTTATTCCTGGTTCTTGCGAAAAGGTCAAGTATCTTTTCCACTGCATCCTCGGGTTTCAGGGAATTGGTGGCCTTGCGGATAATATCCACTGCCTCTGCTTCTTCCCTGGACAGCAGGAGGTCATCCCTTCTGGTGCCGGACTTCAATATGTCGATGGCCGGGAAGATACGTTTCTCAGACAGTTTCCTGTCGAGCACCAGCTCCATGTTGCCGGTGCCTTTAAATTCCTCATACACAACATCATCCATGCGGCTTCCCGTCTCCACCAGGGCAGTGGCCAGTACGGTCAGGCTTCCGCCCTCGCGCATATTTCTGGCAGCGCCGAAAAAACGCTTCGGCATATGAAGGGCTGCCGGATCCAGACCGCCGGATAATGTACGGCCGCTGGGCGCAACCGTCAGGTTGTATGCCCTGGCCAGCCTGGTAATGCTGTCCAGCAGGATGATAACGTCACGTCCGTGCTCCACCAGACGCTTGGCCCGCTCAATCACCATCTCGGATACCCTCTTATGACGGTCAGGCAGCTCATCAAAGGTTGAGTAGATTACTTCCACATTTGGACCCACAATGGCCTCTCTTATATCCGTAACCTCCTCAGGGCGCTCGTCAATCAGAAGGATCATCAGATGCATATCCGGATTATTGGTTGTAACTGCCTTTGCTACCTGCTTTAACAGTGTGGTCTTTCCTGCCTTTGGAGGGGATACAATCATACCACGCTGTCCCTTTCCAATAGGTGCCAGAAGGTCCAGGACACGCATGGCCACCGTATTCCTCTCACCAGGTGTTTCCATATGAAGCCGCCTGTTAGGGAAGATTGGTGTCAGGTCCTCAAAGTTGGGCCTTGTCTCCGTGGCGCTTAGGGGATAGCCGTTTACCGTCTTGATGTAGAGAAGGGCCGCAAACTTCTCTGTTGCAGACTTCACCCTGCGGTTTCCCACTATAATATCTCCTGTTTTCAGATTAAAACGGCGAATCTGGGAAGGCGCCACATACACATCATTTTCACCGGGAAGAAAATTTTCACAGCGGATGAATCCAAATCCGTCGGGCATGACTTCCAGTATGCCGTTTGCCTCAATCCCGCTGTCTAACTCAGCCATATCCTGGCTGGAAAGGCCGATTGCGTCACTTCTATTGTCCGCTCTGGCAAAACGCTCTCCATCGTTCTGGGAAGGTGCGCTGTTCTGGCTCATTCTGTTATTCATACTGCTGTTTCCATGTGTTTGGGGAGTCTGGGTCCTGTTCTGTGTATACTTGCTGTCGTACCCTCTTGAAACAGGGCGGCGGTTATCCGTTCCCCTGCTGTCATTCCGGTTCTCCTGATAATCCTGGCTCCTTGACTGGTTACGCTCAAAGGCATGGGGCTGGTCCTGGCTCCGGGGTGTTTCCTGGCTCCGGGATATCTCCTGACTCCGGGGCGTTTCCTGGCTCCGGGATGTTTCCGTTTTTACTTCCCGTTTTATTTCCGCCGGCTTTATATCCGGGTTTTTCTCTGCCTCATCACAGAGCAAATCAATAATTTCTGCCTTTCTTAATGAACTGATGCCCTTAATTCCACGGCTCTTGGCCATTTCCTTTAGTTCTGAAAGAGGCAGGGTCTGCAGTTTTTCACGCATAGTATTTCTCCTTATTAAATTCAATTCTTCACCCGCAAAAAAAGCCGGTGTACGCCTTCTGTCTATATTCAAATTATCTTCTGTTCATTCAAATTCGGGGTTTATTCCAGATTTGCGAATTGCTTGGGACTAACAGACTGCTGACAGCATAAGAAAACTGTCAGCCAATCTATGTATAGCCCTATTATATACACGAATATCAGGGATTGTAAAGTTAAAATTTGAGAAAATCAGCTTTTAAGCCATTTCATATGCGCATTTATCTGCTTCTCATAGCCATTGTCAGAAGGTTCATAAAATACGGTTCCCTCCATACCTTCGGGCAGATACTGCTGCTGTACATAATGCTTGGGATAGTCATGAGCATAGAGATAACCTGCCCCGTGTCCCAGCTTTTCCGCTCCCTTATAATGCTTGTCCTGCAGATGGACCGGCACTGGCATGGTCCGTTCGTTCCTCACCGCTTCCATGGCCTTCTGTACCGCCATACAGGCAGCGTTGCTCTTTGGAGCTGTGGCCACATAGGTCACTGCCTGGGAGAGGATGATATTGGCCTCGGGAATTCCGATGCGCTCTGCGGCCTGGGCTGCGTTTACCGCCACCACAAGGGCCTGAGGGTCCGCATTTCCCACATCCTCCGCAGCACATATCATAATTCTTCTGGCTATGAACTTGATGTCCTCTCCCGCGTACAGCATCCGCGCCAGATAATACACGGCCGCGTCCGGGTCCGACCCCCGCATGCTTTTAATAAACGCGGATATAGTGTCATAGTGGTTGTCCCCGTTCTTGTCATACCGGACAGCCCTTTTCTGAATACATTCCTGGGCCACTGCCATATCAATGTGAATCCGCCCGTCCGCTCCCTTTGCAGTGGTCAGTACCCCCAGCTCCACAGCATTCAGCGCGGCCCTGGCATCCCCGTTGGCCGTGTCTGCCAGAAAATCAGCTGCATCCTCGTCAATGTCGGCATCGTAAATGCCCATTCCCCGTTCCTTGTCATAAACTGCCCTGCGGATCAGCTCCTTGACATCCTCCTTTTCCAGGGGCTTAAGCTCAAATATCCTGGACCGGGAAAGAAGAGCCCCATTTACCTCAAAGTACGGATTTTCCGTAGTAGCTCCAATCAGTATCAGGGTTCCGTCCTCCACAAAGGGCAGAAGGTAATCCTGCTGTCCTTTATTGAAGCGGTGGATCTCATCCACAAACAAGATGGTTTTCCTTCCATACATGCCAATGTTGTCCTTGGCCTCCTTCACCACTTCCTCCATGTCCTTTTTTCCTGCCACTGTGGCGTTAATCTGCCGGAAATCCGCACTGGTGGTATTGGCAATGACCTTGGCCAGGGTGGTCTTACCGGTTCCCGGAGGTCCGTAAAAAATAATGGACCCCAGCTTATCCGCCTGTATGGCCCGGTACAGCAGCTTATCCTTTCCCACAATATGCTGCTGCCCCACCACCTCATCCAGGGTCCTCGGACGGAGCCTGGAAGCCAGAGGCGACTCCTTCTCCATATCCTTTTCTCTCATATAATCAAATAAATCCATATCTGTATTCTCCTCAGTCAATCAGCAGTTCATCCACCGTAACAAAAGTATAGCCCCGCTTCGTGAGCGTGTCAACGATTTCCAGGGCTGCTTCCACAGAAGTGGGGAAAATATCATGCATTAATATGATATCCCCGTCCTCCACATCCTTAAGCACCCGTTTCACCACACGGTTGGTATTGCGCAGTTTCCAGTCCAGGGAGTCCACAGACCACAGGACAGTGGTCATGCCCACCCTGCACTCCAGCTCCTCATTCCAGTCCCCATAGGGCGGGCGCATGTATTGGGGCCTCTCTCCTGTAATCTCTTCTATCATCCGGCTGGTTCTGTCCACGGCCTGGCAGACTGCGTCTGAACCGGCCTTTGTAAGCTGCACATGGCTGTAGCTGTGGTTTCCAATCAAATGGCCCTCTGCCTTCATGCGCTTTACAATCTCCTCGTTTCCCTCTATGTTCTGTCCCATCAGAAAAAAGGTTGCCCGGACATTCCGCTCTTTCAGCCCGTCCAGCAGTTTTTCCGTGCAATCCTCATTTGGTCCGTCGTCAAAGGTCAGAGCCACACATTTCCCTTCCAGTCCCTTGGCCCGGTCCAGGGTATCCCCTCCCTCCCTGACCCAGGAGCCCTCATCGGCAGACACATGGGCCGGCATCTCCCCCCTGACCGTATGGATAAGGCCGCCCAGCAGCAAAAGGTCCGCTATGCAGACAGCTGCCAGGAGCTTTGACTTATTTATCAGCTTCACCCTGTTTTCCCTCTCTTATTTCGCATCCTTATCTATCCAGTATATGTGCAGGGGCAATATAAAAATGCTTTTACCTTTTTCTCCCTTTACAGACTTCATAATATGTGCGGGAAGAAGAAAACAGCGCCGGGACTGCTCCCGGCGCCGCATGGCTGATTTTACATCATATTAAAGTTATATCCTGATAAAAATGATACCATGATTGAACTTATTGTCCATTACATTAAACCCAGCGGCTGCTGTCACGGCCCTAATGGCGTGACCACCACACCCGGTCCGCCGGATGAACCGGTGACAGCCTGGCCCAAACCCGGTGCCTGGTTAGATACCCCGCCGTTCTGTGAAGGCTGTGGCGCCTGTCCTCCCTGGCTGCCGTCCGGCGCCTGGGTCTGTACATTTCCTGTCTGGCTGTCTCCGGTCTCATTTCCCGCTTCCTGCACAACCTGGCTGAGCACTCCGCTTCCGTCAGCAGTATAGGCCACGCCGCCTATATCCACGGTGGTGCCTGCCGCCATCCGGCCTGTGGATGGGTCCATATAGTAGTGGAGTCCGCCCACGTCGATCACGCCTTTGGCCATACGTCCTGAGCCCTCAAAATAATACCAGGCCCCATCCATCTCACGCCAGCCCGTAGCCATGGCGCCGGACCCCTTCAGGTAATACCGCTCACCGCCGTCATCCAGCCAGCCTGTCTGCATCACGCCTTCCTGGCTGCTGTAATACCAGGTTCCATTGTCATTGATCCAGCCCCTGGAAAGAGCTCCTGAGCTGTCCAGATAGTACCACTTCCCGTTCTGGCTGGTCCAGCCTTTTGCCATGGCCCCATTTCCCTCCAGGAAGTATCTGCGCCCGCCGTCATCCAGCCAGCCTGTCTGCATCACGCCTTCCTGGTTGCTGTAATACCAGGTTCCGTTGTCATTAATCCAGCCCTTGGAAAGGGCGCCTGAGCTGCCGAAGTAATACCATTTCCCGCTGTCGGATTTCCAGCCGGTTATCATCTTACCGGTAGTGTCATCCAGATAGTAGGACTTGCCGGACTGGTTAAGCCAGCCCTTGGACACCAAACCGTCCCCGTTCATATAGTACCATGTGCCGTCATCCTGAATCCAGTTGTTCTTCTGCTTTGCATAGTTCTGGTAATAGTAGGTCTGGCCGTTGATGGTTCTCCACGTATTCGCCGGAATCACAGAGGTGAAATCCTTGAACTGGAAATCAATATCTACATTGCCGCTTATACCGTTTACAGCGCCGGTGCTGGTTGCCTGCCACATAACGGGATTCTGATAGGCCGGTTTGGCGGAATAGCGCGCCACCCATACAGGGTAATTCATCTTGCTCATATCCAGCTTATTGGCAAGCCAGTTGTCATTGGCATAGATAACCGGATAATAGCCTGCCTCTGAAATCCGCCCGCAGAACGCGTTGGCGATGGCTGCCAGCTCATCCTTGGAAAGGGTTCCCTGGGTGGAATCCTCCATGTCAAAGGCCACCGGATAGGAGACCGGATAATCGTGAATCAGGTTGAGAACAAAATTCGCCTCCTCCACTGCCATCTCCGGCGTCATGGCCAGAGAATAGATGTATACACCCACCTTGACGCCTGCCGCGCTGGCCTGCTGGATATTCCTGTGGAAATAAGGGTCTACTGCGCCCTTTGAACGGGTGCCCAGCATGACGAAGGACACGTCGTCCGCAGCTACCTGGCTCCAGTTAATATCCCCCTGCCACCTGGACACGTCAATTCCCCGGAACAGCACATTATTGATAGCTGAGCCGTCCGGCATCTGGTATACGCCGTTTACCTTCTTCCACGCATTGGGATTTGCAGTGGAAGCAGACTGTCCTGAGGTGCTTCCTGTTCCGGAAGCAGTCCCTGTGCTGCCGGCGGAGCTCTGCCCCGGTCCTACGGGAGATATGACCGTGGCGGACTGGGTCTCCCCCGGTCCCACGGCCAGGGATGTACCGGCAGGTACAATTGTCCCTGCTCCAATGAGTCCTGCCAGGGCAAGTGCGTGGCAGCGCCTCATTATCTGCGTCGTATTTTTCATAGTATTCTCCTCATACCTTTGTATTTTTCAAAAAAGAGGGGATGTCCAGCCATCCGCTGTCACATCCCCCCTTATTAAACCGCTGTCAATCAACCTGGTCCGTCTGTCCGTCCTGGTTCAAGCGCAGTTGATGAGCCGGATGGGCTGTTATTGGAATTGCCGCTGGTCGGGCCGTTTGAACTGTTTCCGGAGCCGCCCGGTGTGCCGCTGCTGATACCGGAGCCGGAAGAACCGGACACTCCAGGTCCGCCGCTGCCGCCGGAACTGCCGGAATTATTGTTCACAGTTCCCGGTGTCTGGGCCGATACGCCGTTGGCATTCTGGCATACGCCGCTGCCGTCAAAGTTATACTGTACACCGTTGATGGTGGCTGTGGTGCCTGCAATCATCTTGCCCTCGTTGGCAGGGTTCAGATAATAATACTTGCCGTCCAGCTGAATCCATCCCGTCATCATATGTCCGTTGCTGTTGAAGTAATGCCAGGAATTATCAATCTGCTTCCAGCCCGTGGACATCTTGCCGTTGCTTGTATCCATATAATATTTGTTGCCTTCGCTGTCGCTCAGCCAGCCGATCAGCATCCGGCCGTCCGTATTCAGGTAGAAATAATCATTATCCACTTTAGCCCAGCCCGTCATCATCTTGCCGTCCGTGCCAAAGAGATACCAGTTGTCCTTAATCTGTGCCCAGGAATTAACCACGCACTTTCCGTTGCTCTGGAAATAATACCAGGCCCCGTCCATCTCACGCCAGCCGGTTGCCATGGTACCGTTGCCCCGCATGAAGTAGTAGTCATTGCCAATCTTCAGCCAGCCTGTAACCATGCTGCCGTCGTTCAGCATATAATACCACTTGCCGTCCTCAGGATTAATCCAGCCCATGGCCATAAGACCATTCGGCCTGAAGAAATACCACTTGCCGTCAATCTGCTTAAAACCCGTGGACATATGTCCCGTGGATAAGTCCATGTAATACCAGCCCTCGCTGGTCTGAAGCCATCCTGTATGTGTCTGTCCGTTATAGATATAAGTCCAACTATCATTGGATTTACTCCATCCGTCCGCCGCATAGCTGGTAAATACAGACCCCAATGACATGGCCCCAATCATACCGGCTGCCGCGATTGCCGCACAGTACTTTTTATATCCCATTTGTCATCCTCCTCGCCTGGTATATCTGGCCAGGGGCATAGTAGTCCCCAGCCGTTTACATATCTTCGATTATAGCACAATCCCATATTCATTTGGTAACAAATTTATTACAATTTCCGTAATTTCCTATAATATTTTTTTGCATAGCGGTACATGATGATGGTGTATTCTCCGAACTCATCTCCCAGAATACTTTTATATACAGCCCACAGGCACCACAGGAATCCGCCCAGGGCAGCATTGGCATAGAGCGCAAACAGTTCGTCTTCCGAGGGCTCCCGCCTGAGATAAAGCCTGAAAAGCCGCTCCATGTCCTCTTCCTTGTAATAGGAATAAATAGCGCACATGGACACATCCATCACCGGATCGCACATGCCTGCATACTCCCAATCCAGAAGTTTTACACTGCCGTCCTCAAAAAAGAGAAAGTTATCCACATTTGCATCAATATGACACAGGCATTTTGGGCGTTCCATTGAGTCAAGGGTATCCATAAGCCAGTCCATCCACCCCTTTACTTCCTCGTAATCCTCAAACAAAAGGGCGCCGTGGCTCCTGCACAGCTTTTCGTAAAAGCTGATCCTCTCCCGGATATCAAAGGAATGGGCCACCGTGATGCCTGACTGGTGAAGGCGGCGCACCATGGACATGCATTTCTCCATATCGGCCCAATCTGCGGAATCCGCATTTCTGGTACCTTCATAGTAATCCGCTATCTTATACCCGGTCTTTTCATTCATGTACAGCACATGCTCGGTGATTTCCAGTGAGGCAACGGCATCGTAGACTGTTTTTTCCTGTTCCCTGTTAATCAGAAGTTCTGTTCCCGGACCCGGTATGCGGCAGATGCAGTGGCGGTCCTCCACCTTAAACAGAAAGGACTTGTTGGTCATGCCTGCTTTCAGGCAGCGGATATCCTTAATGCTGGATTCCGGTACCTTGAATACCTCTGCGACCAGCTTCATGGCCGCATTGTCAGAATGATTCTGATAGCGGGGGTCAAACAGGCGCAGCTCCTCCAGGTTCTCAAATTCATATACCTGATCATCCGGCTGACGGTTCACATCCATCTCTATCTCATCCCACCGGGAGGCCGCCAGGCCGCCAGCTTCCTGGGCTGCTTCCAGCAGTCCGCCGCCTTCCTCCTCAAGCCGCCGTCTGGCCTCTCCCTCCAGCATGTCCACATAGACCTGTTCCCAGTAAAACTGCTCTGTCCCCGGCGTCTTATAGTAGGCTTCCAGCACCGGAAGGAACTGCCGGGAAAATTCCCGGGAAAAATAAGCCGGACCATACATGACCCACTGGTCCCGTCCGCCTACTTTTACGCCGGTGATCCTCCCCTTTTTATTAAAATAAAGGCACCATTCCCTGGTCTCTCCCCTCTGAAAGGCAGAGCTGTACCAGGCCCCGCATTCATAGGCATGATACATATTCTCCCGCATCCAGTTATCCGATGACAGGACGTACATATTGCGCCCCTCCAGCACCTTCCTGGCCCGGTAAATGGTGGTCAGGGTGTTTTTGCTGGTATACTCAGGATTGTACAGAAGCTCCACGCCGTATTTATCAATAAGGTATTCAAACTTCTCCTTCAGATATCCCACTGCTATGGTTATATTCCTTATGCCCACTTCGTGAAGCTGCTTAATCTGACGTTCAATCATGCGCTCCCCAAAGACCTCCAGAAGCCCCTTGGGCGTCTCAAAGGTCAGGGGGACAAAACGTGAACCGAAGCCCGCTGCAATAATAAGGGCCCCGTCCACCTTATATTGGTCTAACAGCTTCCGGCCATCCGGCATAAGCCTCCATCGGGCCTTGCCCTTTTGGCTGCTTTCCTCCCCTATATATCCCTTTGCCAGACATTCCTTAATCAAACCATTGGCCGTGCCCAGGGAGACATCCAGCTTTCCGGCCAGCTCTCTCTGGGTAATATCCGGCTGCTCCAGTACTGCCCTGCATACAAGTCCATGTCTGTCCATTGTGTAATCCTCGCTTCCCTGCCTGTTTTATGTTCAAATCTATCGATTTTCAAAAATATATGAACATTATATCATACCCGTTAAAAAAAGCAAGTATAAAAAGCAGCATCACAGCGTTCAAAATATGGAAGAAAATATTCCAATTTTGAAATCATAACTCTAAAAAGCCAGGCTCGGAACGATTTCCCGGAACCTGGCTTTCCTATCCATAAACTTACACTTCAAATATCAAATCCCCATAACTGGGCATTGGCCACAGTTCCTTATCCACAATCATCTCCAGCTGGTCCACAGGTGCTCTGAGTGCTTCCATGGCCGGCACCACCTGGCTGTGGTAGACGAGTGCCTGAACCTTACCGCCCTCAGCGGCGGCAGCCTTTTCTGTCACCTCCAAAAGGCGGGCAAGGGCTGTCTTTATCTCTGCCAGCAGCTTTGAGGTCTTTATCAGCAGCTCTGTCTGGGTGCTCACATCGGCTTCCTGGCATACGCCCTTCACGGCTGCGATGGAGGAAGCCAGCTGTGTGGTATACTTGATAACTGCCGGTATAATAGACTTGCTGGCCATGTCATACATGGTCCTGGCCTCAATGTTAATGGCTTTGGAATAGTTCTCATATTCCACCTCAGACCTGGATTCCAGCTCAGCTCTTGTGAATACCCCGAACGCCTCAAACAGCTTCACCGCCTTATCCGTTGTCAGGGCCGGGATGGCATCCACCATGGAGCGGATGTTTGGAAGTCCTCTCCTCTCAGCCTCAGCCACCCACTCGTCTGAATAGCCATTTCCGTTAAAAATAATTCTCTTATGGGCAGCCAGGGTCTCCTTGATGAAATCATGTACAGCCATATCAAAGTCCTCTGCCTTTTCCAGCATGTCTGCTGCTTCCTTAAAGGCCTCTGCCACAATGGTGTTCAGCACAGTATTGGGGGAGGCGATGGAATCCGAGGACCCCACCATGCGGAACTCAAATTTATTGCCCGTAAAGGCAAAGGGTGATGTACGGTTCCTGTCCGTGGCATCCTTATCCAGGTCCGGAAGAATGTCTACGCCGGTCTTTAAGGTACCGCCCTGTTTGGAGTGGGTGGCTTCGCCGGTGCTGCACAGCTGGTCGATTACATCCTCCAGCTGCTCTCCCAGGAAGATGGATATGATGGCGGGCGGCGCCTCGTTGGCTCCCAGTCTGTGGTCATTTCCCACATCGGAGGCGGATTCCCTGAGAAGGTCTGCATGGATATCCACGGCCTTGATGATACATGCCAGTACCAGAAGGAACTGGATGTTTTCGTGGGGCGTGTCGCCGGGGTTCAGGAGATTGGTGCCGTCATCCCCGGTCAGTGACCAGTTGTCGTGCTTACCGGAACCATTGACGCCTGCAAAGGGCTTCTCATGAAGGAGACAGGCCATGCCGTGGCGTCCGGCCACCTTCTTAAGAGTCTCCATCACAATCTGGTTGTGGTCAACGGCCTGGTTCACACCCTCGTAGATGGGAGCAAGCTCATGCTGGGCAGGAGCCACCTCATTGTGCTGTGTCTTGGCAGGCACGCCTAATTTCCACAGCTCTTTATTTACATCATTCATGTAAGAACCGATTCTCTCACGGATGGCGCCGAAGTAATGGTCCTCCAGCTCCTGGCCCTTGGGAGGCATTGCGCCGAATAAGGTGCGTCCGGTGTAAATCAGGTCCTTGCGCTGCAGATATTTTTCTCTGTCTACCAGAAAATATTCCTGCTCCGCGCCCACGGACGGTGCGACCCGCTTGGCTGTGGTGTTGCCGAATAAGCGCAGTATCCTTAATGCCTGCTCATTGACAGCCTGCATGGAACGCAGCAGCGGGGTCTTTTTGTCCAGCGCCTCTCCCTTATAGGAACAAAAGGAAGTGGGGATGCACAGTGTCACGCCGATGGCGTCTTCCCGCAAAAAGGCCGGTGAGGTACAGTCCCAAACCGTATATCCCCTGGCTTCAAAGGTAGCGCGAAGGCCGCCGGATGGAAATGAGGATGCGTCCGGCTCGCCCTTGATCAGCTCCTTGCCGGAGAATTCCATGATTACCTTACCGTCGGAGGGAGCAGAGATAAAGGAATCATGCTTCTCTGCAGTCACGCCTGTCAGCGGCTGGAACCAGTGGGTATAGTGGGTGGCTCCCCTCTCAATTGCCCAGTCCTTCATGGCATGGGCAACCACATCCGCAATACTGGGGTCCAGCTCTGCCCCGTCTTCAATGGTTTTCTTCAGCTTCTTGTACACACTCTTTGGCAGACGGTCCCTCATCACCGCGTCATTGAATACATTTTTACCGAACATCTCCGATACATTCAATACATCGCTCATAGAATTATCCATCCTCTCTTTTTATCTTCCTTTTCCAAAATCGTTTCCCAAATCCTCAGGTCACAGTTCTCCCTGGTCATACATCTCTTCTCACGTAATTATATTAAGTCCGCGCGGATATATAATAAAAAGGTGT
>ENA-UERZ01001743-UERZ01001743.1-human-gut-metagenome-genome-assembly--contig:-NODE-1743-length-14265-cov-3.034959_pt1 | contig 14265 bp, 6 predicted proteins | sample MGYA00242997_ERZ507998 | MGnify/ENA primary metagenome ERZ507998 (study PRJEB26167, sample SAMN06115470) | human gut metagenome | host: Homo sapiens | place: China:Henan | collected 2016-06-23 | study... | reverse complement strand
AAACAACTACCTAAACTAATCTGTATGAAACGAATCAGACTACTCTTTCTGATGCTGCTTTGTGTAGCCGGGACGGCCCTGACGGCCCGGGCGCAGAAAGTGACGTTGAATTTCCGGAATGCCAAGCTCGAACAGGTGTTCGGGCGGATTACCGAGCAGACGGGCTACACGTTCTACTATGCGCGTCCGACGGTCAATCCCGACAAGGTCGTCAGCATCGCCGTCGCGGATGTCGACGTGCGTGCGGCGCTGAAACAGCTGCTGGCGGACGACAAGGTCGAAATCGAGATCCGCGACGGCAAGATTTACCTTTCCCCCCCCCGGCAGAGTGCCGCTGTGCCGCAATCCGTTAAGGGCGTCGTCCGGGATGCCGCGGGCCAGCCCGTTGTCGGGGCCGCGGTGATCGTCAAGGGAACCACCCGCGGCGTGAGTTCCGGGACCGACGGCTCGTTCTCGTTCGAGGGTCTGGCTGACGGCGCCGTGCTGCAAGTCTCGGCGCTGGGCTACGCCACTGCCGAAATCCCGGTCGGCAACCGTTCGTTCGTCGCCGTGGAGCTGAAGGAGGACGCCACGCTCGTCGACGAGGTGGTGGTCGTGGGCTACGGCACGCAGAAGAAGGCCAACCTGACGGGCGCCGTCGACCAGGTCTCCTCGGAACTTCTGGAGAATCGTCCCGTGGCCAACGTCACGCAGATGTTGCAGGGCGCCGTGCCCAACCTCAATATTTCGCTGGCCGACGGCAAGCCCAACCGCTCGGCGTCGTACAACATCCGCGGCAAGACGTCGATCGGCGCGGGCGGATCGGCTCTGGTGCTGATCGACGGCGTTGAGGGCGACCCCGCGATGCTCAACCCCAACGACATCGAGTCGGTCTCGGTGCTCAAGGACGCAGCTTCGGCCGCCATCTACGGTTCGCGCGCACCCTACGGCGTGGTGCTCATCACCACCAAGGACCCGGGCAAACTCACCGACAAGTTCACGATCAACTACACGGGCAACGTCTCCATCCAGCAGCCCACGGCCATTCCCGACGTCGTGGACGACGGTTACGTCTATTCGCGCCTCTTCTACGACGCATGGTACAACTACCGCTTCAACGAGCCGACGGGCTTCAACAACTCGCAGGACTTTTCGCGTGCGTGGCTCGACACCTTCCGCCAGCGCAAACTCGCGGGCAACAAGCTCGAAACGACGGTCGAACCCGACGGCAAGTATGTCTACTACGGCAATACGGACTACTACGACGCACTTTACAAGGATACGGTGATCGCCCAGACGCACAACATCTCGGTCAGCGGTTCGAACGGCAAGATCAGCCACTACCTTTCGGGGCGTCTGTACGACTACAACGGCCTGTTCAACTTCACGCCCGACACCTACCGCACGATGAACCTCCGTTCGAAGGTCTCCTCGCAGGTGTTCAAATGGCTGAAGATCAGCAATAACTTCGACTATACGCACGACCACTACCGTCAGCCGATGGGTTATTCGAAGGAGGGCGGAGGCGTGCTGTGGCGTTCGCTCAACGACCAGGGGCACCCTTCGTCGCCGATCTTCAATCCCGACGGTACGCTCACCAAGTCGGGCGCCTACGCCATCGGCGGCCTGGTGACGGGCAACAACTGGCTCGACCGCACGACCAAGACGCTCAAGAACACCACCACGCTCAACGTCTCGATGCTGGAGAACCGCCTGCGCCTGACGGGCGACTTCTCGTTCCGCACCAAGGACTACACCGAGACCAAAAAGACCACGGCCATCCCTTACAGCGCCTACGAGGGCGAAATCGTCTACCTCGGCACGCCCGAGACCGACGACGTGATGAAGGAGTCGCTGCAACTGACGACTTATATCGCCACCAACGCCTACGCCGAGTTCGAGGACACCTTCGCCGAGAAACACTATTTCAAGGCGCTGGCCGGTTACAACTACGAGCAGCAGGACTACAAGTCGACCTACTCCGAGCGCAACGGCCTTCTGATGCCCGACGCCGACAACATCAACTTCGCGCTGGGCGACGTCATGTCGATCACCGCCGGCGGCAGCCGCTGGCGTTACGTGGGCGCTTTCTTCCGCTTCAATTACGCCTACGACGACCGCTACCTGCTCGAAGTCAACGGCCGCTACGACGGCTCGTCGAAATTTCCGAACAACTCCCAATGGGGCTTCTTCCCCTCGGCTTCGGCCGCCTGGCGCGTTTCGCAGGAGAAGTTCTGGGACGTCAGCCCCAAGGCCGTTTCGAACCTCAAGCTGCGCGCCTCGTACGGTGCGCTGGGCAACAGCAACGTCGATCCCTACACCTACCTCGAAACCTTCGGCCTGTCGACCTTCGGAACCGGTTCGGGCGATGCGGCCCGCTACCTCTTCGGTCAGGCCAAGCTGCGCTACACGAGCCTCCCGGGCCAGATTCCCGACAACATCGGCTGGGAGACCTCCAAAACCTTCGACGTGGGACTGGACGCCGGTTTCCTGAACGGGCGGCTGAACCTCACGGCCGACTACTACATCCGCAAGACGGTGGACATGTACACCGTCGGCCCGACGCTTCCCGACACCTTCGGAGCGACGGCCCCCAAGGGCAACTACGCCGACATGAGCACCTACGGCTATGAAATCGCGTTGAGCTACAACGATTCGTTCAAGCTGGCGGGCAAGCCCTTCAATTTCGGAATCAAGGCGACGCTGGCCGACTATTATTCCATAATCGACCGCTATAACAACGCCTCGCGCAAGCTCTCCGATTACTACGAGGGGCAGCGTCTGGGCGAGATCTGGGGTTTCGTCTGCAACGGGCTGTTCCAGTCGCAGGCCGAAATCGACGCGGCGTTCGGCGGCAAGGGCTACAAGAATGACATCATGCAGACCTCCGAGAAGTACATCACCTATCCGGGCGACATGCGCTTCGAGGATCTGAACGGTAACGACGCCATCGACCGCGGCAGCAGCACGGTCGACGATCCGGGCGACCGGAAGATCATCGGCAACTCCGAGCCGCGCTACCTCTACACCATTTCGCTCAATGCCGACTGGAACGGTTTCTTCCTCTCGGCGCTGTTCGACGGCGTGGGCAGACAGCAGTGGTTCCCCAGCGACGAGAGCCTTTTCTGGGGCATGTACAACCGTCCCTACAACCAGGTTCCGACGTGGCATCTGCAAAACTACTGGACCGAGGAGCGTCCGAACGCCTACCTGCCGCGCTACGTGGGCTACTACGGCCCGATGAACGCCAATACGGTCAACGTCAATACGCGCTACCTGCAGGACGTGTCGTACATCCGGCTGAAGAATCTTCAGTTCGGCTACGAGCTGCCCAAGCGGTGGATTTCGAAAATCGGTCTTTCGAAGGTCTCTGTCTACTTCTCGGGCGAGAACCTCTGGAGCTGGTCGCCGCTCTACCGCCACACGAAGGATTTCGACGTGACGGTGGCCAGCAAGAAATCCGACTCGGATATTTCCAACAGCAAGGGCGACGGACATAACTATCCCGTGATGCGCAGCTTCAGCTTCGGCATCTCGATCACCTATTAAACTGTTTACGTGCTATGAAAAGATCAACCTATATATGGAGACTGCTCGTGGGCTCCGTTGCGTTCGCCACGTCGTGCGACCTGACGGAGGACGTGCAGGTGAAAGCCGACAAGTCGATGATCTTCGGATCGAAATCGGGTCTCGAACTCTACTCCAATTCGTTTTACAAGGCCCTGCCGACGCTCAAGAACGGCTTCATGCAGGACAAGATGTGCGACGTGGGGGCCGTCAGCAACACCGACACCTTCATCAAGCGGGGGGCCTACAACACCGAGACGGCGACCAGCTGGAGCTGGGGCGCGCTCAAGAACGTGAACTACTTCATCGACGGCTGCAATGATCCGAAATACTGCACCGTCGAAGCCGAGACGCGCGACAACTACCTGGGCATCGCCCGTTGGTTCCGTGCGTGGTTCTACTACGACAAGCTGACCACCTACGGCGAAGTTCCCTGGTTCCCCAACGACATCCAGTCCTACCAGAACGACGTGATGTACAAGGACCGCGACAGCCGCGACGTGATCATCCGCAACCTGATCGCCGACCTCGATTTCGCCTACGAGCACATCCAGGCCACCTCGTCGACCGGCAGCGCGACGCTCACGCGCTGGGCCGCCGCCGCGCTCAAGTCGCGCGTCTGCCTCTTCGAAGCGGCTTACCGCCGTTACCACAACCTCACGGGGCTTGAGATAACCCCCGAGGAGCTGTATCGCGAGGCCGCCAAGGCCGCCAAGCTGGTGATCGACAACAGCGGCTGCTCGCTCAACACCGCCGCGGGCAAGAAGGGCGCCTATCGCGACCTGTTTTACAGCGAGACGCCGCTGACGCAGGAGGTGATCCTCGCCGTCTGCGCCAACGAGAAATCCGGCATCTTCGGCGAGCAGAACTGGTGGTTCAACGCCCGCTCGTACGGACTGTGCTGGAGCCTCGTCCGCTCGTTCGTCCACACCTACCTCAAGCAGGACGGCACGCCCTTCACCGCCGCCGCCGACTACGCCGTGAAATCCTTCGCCGAGGAGATGGAGGGGCGCGACCTGCGCCTGGAGCAGACCGTGCGCGGCCGCAACTTCCTGTGGGACGGCAAGACGGCGGTCGCCGACATCAAAAACCTTTCGCTCACGGGCTACCAGGTGATCAAGTACACGCTCGACGAATCGAAGTACGACGGCGGTGCGAAGAACATCAACAGCATTCCGCTGATCCGCTATGCCGAGGTGCTGCTCAACTACGCCGAGGCGCAGGCCGAACTGGGGGTGCTCACCGACTCCGAATGGGCGCTCACGGTCGGTGCGCTGCGTAAGCGCGCGGGTATCACGGGCGGCACGGAGACGCTGCCCACGACCGTCGACAGCTACCTGCAACGCACCTTTTATCCGGATGTGACCAGCCCCGTGCTGCTCGAAATCCGCCGCGAGCGGGCCATCGAACTCGTCGCCGAAGGCATGCGCTTCGACGACCTGCGCCGCTGGAAGTGCGGATCGCTGATGGAGACCCTGCCGTGGAGCGGCATTCACATCCCCGGGTTGGAGCAGCCCGTCGATGTCAACGGCGACGGCGTGAACGACTACTACTTCACCGAGGGCGAGGTTGCGTCGGCTCCGGCGGCCTACAAGAACATCGCCGTCCGCGTCAATCAGGACGGCGTGGGGCTTTATGCCGAGGCGAATCCCGTGTCGGGTTACGATCTGGTCTACAAGACCGGTGCGGGCGACCGCTACTGGTATCCCGACGGGCGCCAGTACCTCTATCCGATTCCCGCCAAGGTGATCCGCGATTACAGGAACGCGGGCTATACGATCTCGCAGAACCCCGAGTGGGACAACGAATAAATAAAAAGCAAGACCATGAGAATATTCCGTTATTTACTGACTTTTTCGTTGAGTTTCGCCTTCGTTTTCGCCGCCGGGTGCAGCGATCCGAAGCCCGATTACTCGGAATTCTACAAACCCCAGCCCGGCGACGAACCGGAGGAGCCGGTCAATCCCGGACTTGAGGACAATCAGCTGAAAGTCATGTCGTTCAATGTGCGTTACAGCTCGGGCGACGACGGTGCGAACAGTTGGGACAACCGCAAAAAGGCCGTTCCGGCGATGTTCGCCGACCAGCAGCCGACGGTGCTCGGCGTGCAGGAGGCGCGGCTCGACCAGAAGACCTACATGGACGAGAACTGCGCGGGCTACAAGAGTGTCGGCGTGGGCCGCACCGACGGCCAGAATGCCGGTGAGTTCATGGCCATCTACTACCTCGCCGATGCCGTGAAGCTCGAAAAGTGGGGGACCTTCTGGCTCTCCGACACCCCCGACGTCCCGTCGGTCGGCTGGGACGCCTCGACCTACCGCACGGCCACGTGGGCCTTGTTCACCCACTACAAGTCGGGCCGCAAGTTCTTCTACGTCAACACTCACATCGACCATGTGGGGCAGGTGGCGGCCCAGAAGTCGATGGAGCTGATCGAGGCGAAGATCCGGTCGCTCAACCCCGACAACCAGCCGACGGTGCTGACCGCCGACTTCAACAAGATGCTCGACAGCCCGATTTTCGACGGCGTGAAGAAGTTCATGGCCGACGCGCGCACGACCGCTCCCGTGACCGACAACAAGGCGTCGTTCAACAACTTCGGCGGGGCGACCAACTACCCGCGCATCGACCACATCTTCAGCTCGGGCTTCACGCCCCTGCGCTTCGCCACCGTCGACCAGCGTTACGAGAAGGTCCCCTACATTTCGGACCACTATCCCATCGCGGCCGTGTTAGAGTTCAAGTAATCCTGCAACCAAAGCTCAAAACCGATTGAAATGAAACGATTTATCTATATACTGGCCGCTTTCGCCCTCATGGGGGCCGTCTCCTGCCAGCCGGACGAGGAAGTGGCGGTCCACGCCTCGTTCACCACCGACAAGGAGTCCTACGATGTGGGCGATCCGGTGGTGCTCACCAACACTTCGACGGCCGAAAACGCCCTGATCGCCATCTGCAAATGGGAGCTGGGCAAGGGCGTCGTCTCCTACGAAACCACTCCGGAGAACATCTCCTACGATCAGGCCGGAGAGTATGTCATCAAGCTGACCGTCACCTCCGACCGCGGGGCGAAGAAGTCGTCGTTCGAGAAGACCATTCGGGTCGTGGACAACAACATCCGGCCCGTGGCCGACTTCACGTGGTCGCCCGAGAAGGTCGTGGCGGGCGAACCGGTGCAGTTCACCGACTGTTCGACCGACGAGGACGGCGAGGTGGTGGCCTGGGAGTGGAAATTCGGAACCACGACCTCCGACAAGCAGAACCCCGAATTCACCTTCGCGGCGCAGGGGGCTACGGAGGTCTCGCTGACCGTGACCGACAACAAGAAAGGCAGGAACACCAAGACGGTGACCATCGACGTGGGCCGCGGCGCCATCAGCCTCGACCTGCTCTGGTCGTACCCCTACGACGACACGAAGGACGCCTATGTGTTCGGCACGTCGCCCGCGGTCAGCCCCGACGGCGAGTATGTCTATGTGACTTCGACGGGTTATTCGCTGGTCTGCTTCACGAAGGCCGGCGAGCGTCTCTGGGCCTTCGACATCGGCAAGGACGGTGCGTCGGCCGAGAACAACAGCGGTTCGATCAAGGTGCAGTCGCCGACGCCTTCGGTCGACGAGGACGGCACGGTCTACGCGCTGGCGGGCTTCAACGAGCCGAACAAGGGTGCGGGAGGCAGCGCGTTCTACGCCGTCAGCGGCGGCGCCGGGGGCGGCTCGCAGGTCTGGCATGTGAATACGGGCGTGAACACCAGCTTCCGGTTCCTCTCGCCGGCCGTCACCGAGAAATACCTCTTCATTGTGGCGCGCAACGTGCCTTCGGGGCACCAGAATTTCCAGGTCTACGACAAATCGTCGGGCGACCTGGTGGACGAGCGGCACGTCAACGGCGGCTCCTACGGCGGCGTGTTGCCGCTCAAAAACGGCATGGTGATCGCCGGTACGGGCGGCAGTCACGGCATGCGCGTCTTCTTCCCCGACGGCGCGGGCAAGTGGAAATTCTCCTGCGTGAAGTCGAACGGCCGCGAGCACAACTACGGCGGCAGCGGCAAGGATGCTACGTGCGAGGCGCCGAACGGCACGCAGCCTGCGTCGGGTCCCGGCGGCAAGGTCTACATTCTGTTCCAGAACCAGGGCGTGCGTGCGGACAAGAGTCTGGGCGGGGGTGTCGTCTACTGTTATGATCCGGCAAAGACCGTCTACGGGCAGACGCCCGAACCGGACTGGTACTGTCCCGTCAAGGGCGATTGCGCCCAGTCGGGCATGGGCGTGGCGCTGGGCGAGGACGGCACGGTCTACGCCGCGACGCAGAAGACCGGCAGCGTGGCGGCCCACGTCACGGCCATCTCCGCGCAGGGCGTGAAACGCTGGGAGCACGCCGCCGACGGCGACATCAACGGCGTTCCGGCCGTCGACGATCAGGGTTTCGTCTATTACAACGACCGGACTACGGGCAAACTGGTGAAACTCCGCCCGGAGGACGGCTCGCGCGTGGCGGAGATCAAGCTGGCCGACGAGCTGCGTTCGTCGCCGACGATCTCCTACGACGGCACGATCTACGTCAACGGCATGAAGGACGACAAGCCCACCGTCTTCGCGGTGAAGGGTGCGGCCGAGGGCTGCGCCGCGTCGTGGTCGCAGCAGGGAGGCAACCCATCCAAAACCGAGTATATGTACTGATCCGCTGAAAATCAGGGATGAGCGGGCTGCGTCACACGACGCGGCCCATTTTTTTCGGCCTTCGTGTATGTCGTTTCCGGCAAAATTCCCTCTTTATATGGAACGGTCGCAGGAACCGGGACGAAAAGAACCTCGAACACAATTCTAAATTTCAGCAGATGATCCGAAAACTATTGGTGCTGTTGCTCTGCCTCACGGCGGCGACGGCGACGGCGAAGAAGCCCAAATCCTCCGCTTCGAAGAAGGCGGAGAGTTCGGCCGAAAAACCGAAGGAAAGCGATTACGACAAACTCTTCAAGGAGAAACATACGGTGGCCGACGGCATGTTCCGCCTGCACGACGTCAAGGGGAAGCTCTATTTCGAGATTCCCGATTCGCTTTTCGGGCGCGAAATGCTGCTCGGATCGACCAGTTCGGAGGTTTCGGACAACGCTGCGGCGACGACCGGCTCCAAGTCGGACTATCCGCTGCACGTGGTTTTCACGCGCAACGACCGTTCGGTCCAACTGCGTACGGTCAACTGCGAGAACATCACCGACGAGACGGGGGCTTCCCGCGCGCTGGCTGAGGCGGTGAAGCGGAACACGGCCGATCCCATCCTGCGCAATTACAAGATCGAGGCCTGGAACCGGGACAGCACGGCCGTGGTGGTCAACGTCACGGACCTGTTCGTGGCCGACGTGGAGGAGATGTCGCCCTTCTCGAAGTACGGACTTTATACGGCTTTCGAGCTGAAGAAGACCTTTCAGAAGGAGCGTTCGATGCTGGGCGAAATCAAGGCTTTCAGCGACAATGTGGTGGTGCGCAGTACGTTGAGCTATATTTTCACGCTCACCCGCGGCCGCACGACGCTGGTCAAGGACCAGCCGCTGACGGCCGTGATGACCCGTTCGCTGGTGTTGCTGCCCCGCGAGCCTTACCGTCCGCGCATCACCGACAGCCGCATGTCGGTGTTCCCGACCGGCAAGGTGCTTTTCAGCGAGCGTGAGCAGCGCGCCAAGGTGATCTACTACGCCCACCGCTGGCGGCTGGAGCCGTCGGACATGGATGCCTGGAAGCGCGGCGAGCGGGTCGCGCCGAAGAAACAGATCGTTTTCTACGTCGACGACGGATTCCCGGAGATGTGGAAAAAGCATATTTTCGAGGCCGTCGACCAGTGGAACGAGCCTTTCGGGCGCATCGGATTTAAAAACGCCATCGCCGCAAAGCCCTATCCGAAGGACGATCCCGAATTCGATCCCGACAACATCAAGTATTCGTGCATTCGCTACGCGCCGATCGCCATCGCCAACGCCATGGGGCCTTCGTGGGTCGATCCGCGCAGCGGCGAGATACTCAACGCTTCGGTCTATGTCTACCACGACGTGATGAAACTGCTGAACAACTGGCTGTTCGTCCAGACGGCGCAGGCCGACGAGCGCGTGCGCGTCGTGACGATTCCCGAGGAGGTGATCGGCGACGGACTGCGCTACGTCGTGGCCCACGAGGTCGGCCATTGCCTGGGTTACATGCACAACATGAGCGCCTCGGCGGTGATTCCGGTCGATTCGCTCCGCTCGCCGTCGTTCACGCAGAAGTACGGCACGACCACCTCGATCATGGACTACGCTCGCTTCAACTACGTGGCCCGGCCCGGGGATAGGGAGCGCGGCGTGAAGCTCACCCCGCCGCGTTTCGGCCTCTACGACTACTATGCCGTGAAATGGCTCTACACGCCCGTGCCCGACGCTGCGACGGCTGCCGACGAATATGCCGTCACTTCGAAATGGATAACCGGGGCCGCCGCCGATTCGGTCTACCGTTTCGGCAAGCAGCAGTTCAGCCGCTCGATCGATCCCCGTTCGCAGTCGGAGGATCTGGGCGACGACGCCGTGAAGGCCTCGGGCTACGGCATCGCCAATCTGAAATACATTCTCGGCAACATGAACGCCTGGATCGGCGCCCAGGACCCCGATTTCTCCCAGCGGCGCACCCTCTACGACGAGGTGCTCACGCAGTATATCCGCTACCTGAACCACGTGCTGGCCAACGTCGGCGGCATCTACTTCGCCGAGAAGATGGAGGGCGACCCCGTGGAAGCCTACCGCAGCGTGCCGCGCGAACGCCAGCGCGAAGCCCTGCTGTTCTGTCTCGCGCAGCTCAAGGACATGAAGTGGCTGGACAACGCCGAACTGATCCGCGACATGCCGCTGATGGGTTCGCCCGCCGAGTCGATCATGGCTTCGCTGGTGTCGGTCGTCGTGGCCGCCCCGGCGCGTGTGGCTTTGAGCGCCGCGCTGGCCGAAAAGGAGGCCTACACGCCCGAGGAGTGCCGCAGGGATGTCTATGAATTCGTGTGGGCTTCGACGCTGAAGGGCCGCACGCCCGATGCACTGGAGATGATGCTCCAGCGCGAATACGTCCGCAGTCTCAGTCTTTCGGCCGGGCTGAAATACACCGGGACGGGGGCGCGGGAGGAGAAGAAGCTGGTCTCCGACGAGGGACTGATGCCCGTTCCCGCCTTCCTAGGGGAGCATGCGGCCCGCACCGCGGCGCTCACCGCCTGCGGGGAACGCTGCGGCCACGACCCCTTCGAAACCTTCTCCGCCGCGCACCGCGTCGACACCGCGCCGCTGTTGGGCTACGGCTCTCCGCGCCTGAACTACTACGACCCGCGCAACACCGAGGCCGGGGATTATGCCGCGCTGCTCAAACTGCGTGCGATGCTCCGCACGAAGAGCGCTTCGGCGACGGGCGAAGCGCGCCTGCACTACGAGTTGTTGCTGCGCAACATCGAGAAAGCGTTGAAAAAATAAATCTTCCGGACCATGATGAAACTGTTTAAAATAGCTTTCCTTCCGCTGCTGGCGGGAATCTTGCTGCTGCCGGCGGCGTCTCGGCCCGTCCGGGCGGCCGGTTCGGCCGCCGTGGGAGCCGGAGCCGGGGACAGGAAGCGCGACAAGAAAAAGAAGCAGGAGGCCGATACCGCCGCCAAGGCGACTCCCTACGAGAAACTGTTCAAGGACAAGCGGGTGGAGACTGTCCGCGGCGGCGGGCTGACCCTGCACCTGACTGCGGACAAACTCTACCTCGAACTCCCCGATTCGCTGCTCGGCCGGGGGCTGATGATCACCACGACGATCGAGTGGACGGGCGATCCCGGCGACGGACTGGCCCACCAGCAGCCCGTGCCGCCCTACATGGTCGAGTTCGGCCGCGGGAAGAGCGACACGCTCCTCTGCATGCGGGAGTTCGCTCCGGTGGTGATCGTCGACGGCAGCCCGGCGATGCGTGAGGCCGTCGGGCGGAGCAACATCGGTCCGATCGTGGCCTCGTATGCCGTGAAGGCCCGCACGCCCGACGGGAAATCGTCCGTCGTCGACGTCACGGCGCTTTTCGTCGGGGACGTCAAACGCCTGCGTCCGATCGACCCCGAGGGCGGCAACACCTACGGCGGCTGGATGACGGCCAAGGCCGATTACAAGAAGGACCGTTCGATGCTGACCGGCGTGACGGGCGGAAAAGGGTGCGTTTCGGTGGTGGGAGAGCTTTCCTACGGCACGACGGTCAGCTTCCTCGGCCTGCTCGACCTGTGGAAAGACAAGCCCCAGTCGATCGTCGCCCGCCGCACGCTCCGCGTGCTGGGCGATCCCGAACGGCGGATGCGGCTCTGCGACCAGCGGCTCGGGCTGGCGGCCAAGGCGTTCAAACGCTTCTCGGACCGGGAGCAGGAGGCCAAAACCGATTATTACGTCTGCCGCCGTTCGATCCTCGACAGCGCGGGGAAGGTGCGTCCCGTGGTGTTTTACGTCGACACGGCTTTCGACGCTTCGGCCTATGCCGCCGTCGAGCGGGGGCTTCTGCTGTGGAACGATGCCTTCGCGAAGATCGGCTGCAAGGATGTCGTGCGGGTAGAGCCTTTTCCGGCTGATCCGGCTTTCAACGACAACAGCCTCTATAACAACTGCGTGCGGCGCACGGGAACCTCCAATTCGGAACTCTACACCGCCTCGTGGGTCGATCCGCGCAGCGGTGAAATCCTCGGGACCGACATCTTCGTGCCCTTCAATTTCACGGCCGCCATTCAGAAGAAGCTGCTCCTGACGTTGTCGGCCGCCGACCCCGAGGCGCGCACCACGCAGCCTTCGGCGCGTCAGATCGCCGACGCCCTAACGGCCATGGTGGCCCGCCGTGCGGCCTCGGCTTTCGGCGTGATGCCCAACTACGCCGCCTCGTCGGCCTATCCGACCGACTCGCTCCGTTCGCCGTCGTTTACGCGGGAAAACGGCCTGGCGGCGTCGATCACCGACGACGTGTTCTACAACATCGTCGCGCAGCCGGGCGACAGGGAGCGCGGTGTGAAGCTCGTGGCCGATGCGCTGGGTCCTTACGATTATCTGGCTGTCGAGTGGCTCTACAAGCCCGTTCCGGGGGCTGTGACGCCGCACGACGAGGTTCCGGAGCTGCGCCGCCTGCTCGCCTCGAAGGAGGGAGACCCCCGCTGTTTCTTCGCGCAGTACGCCTCCGGGACTTACGATCCCCGCGTGGGGGCCGGAGACCTGGGCGACGACCTGTTCCGGAGCGTGGCGCTGCAATCGGCCAATCTGAAATATGTCGCCGAGCACGGCGACGGGTGGCTTTCGGGCCGCGACGGCGACTACAAGTTCCGCGAGGAGCTGCTCACGGAGATGGTTCTGCGCGTCAACTCCCTCGCCTTGCAGCTGATGCGCTACATCGGGGGCGTCTATATGAATCCGGTCTACGAGGGAACGGCCCGGCCCGCCTGCACGGCCGTGCCGCGCGAAGTGCAGCGACGCGCCCTGCGCGAGGCGCTCGCCCTGACCGCCGACCTCGGCTGGATCGACCGGCAGGGGGTGTCGAAGAACGTTTACAACCGCGTGCAGGCATGCGAATACCTCCAGCGCCGGATTGCGCGCACGCTTCTTGAAAAGCTCGGAACGCTGGACCTCGCGGCTTCGAAGGCCGACGATCCTTATACGGCCGACCTCATGGCGAAGGACCTCGTGGCGTGGTTCGAGGAGCGGCTCCGTTCGCGCGAACCGCTGACGGACCATGTCCGTAATCTGCAACAGTCGCTGCTCAAATCGACCGTCGCCGCGGCCAACGTCAAAGATAAGCCTTCGTCGGGTTCGGGAAGCGCCTTCGCGCTGTTTGACGGGGCCGGTTCGCTGTCCGACGGCGGCGATCTGTTCCCGGCGGCTGACGCCGGGACGCTTCCGGACATGCCGGCGGAGCGCCGGGCCGACGATTTCACGCCGTTGGGCGCCGCCTACGGCTACCGGACGCCGCGGGTGATTCCCGCCTTCCGGGAGCATCTGTTCTACGGACTGCTGCTCGACATGAAGGCGATGTACCGGCGGGGCGCTGCGTCGGCTCCCTTGGCCGATACGCGCAGTTTCTGCCGCTACATGGCCGACCGGATCGACCGGGAGCTGGCGGTCGAATGACGCTGACAAACAAGCAGGCTGCAACCTCTCGGTTGCAGCCTGCTTGTTTGTGCCCGGGGCGATCAGCGCGTTTGGTCGAGAATTACGGTCTGTCCGGATAGCCTGCTTCGCTCGGCTTCGAAGCATATCCGGTGGCTTTCGACCGATTTTCCGATTGATGTGCGGAAGCGGTGCTCCCTGCGGCTGATCGTGTCGACGAAATCCTCGACCAGATTTAGGTCGGCTCCAGCGTGGAACGGCTTGCCGAGTATGCCGGAGAAGTCGTAGACCTGCTCTTCCCCGCCCCGGAATCGGCGCACGCGCAGGATGCGTTCGTCACCGTCGATTTCGCCGTGAGTCAGCCGTATGTGTGTCTCTCGCTGGTCGCCGAGGGTGAAGGCATCCATCGAGAAGGAGATCGTGACGTCGTTTTCCATTTCCATGGATACGATCTGGTGGTCCACCACGTCGTTGTCGCAGCGGAACACGCATCGGCCGTAATCGCCCGTGCGCAACTGTCGGAGTATGACCTCGTCGAGCGTCGCGCCTTCCGGGACGTCGAAATTCGAAATCCAGTCGCGCCGGTTGTAGTAGAGGTCCACTGCCGAGTAGGG
>ENA-UERZ01001719-UERZ01001719.1-human-gut-metagenome-genome-assembly--contig:-NODE-1719-length-14449-cov-8.754940_pt1 | contig 14449 bp, 6 predicted proteins | sample MGYA00242997_ERZ507998 | MGnify/ENA primary metagenome ERZ507998 (study PRJEB26167, sample SAMN06115470) | human gut metagenome | host: Homo sapiens | place: China:Henan | collected 2016-06-23 | study... | reverse complement strand
AGTACCAAAAGCAGGAATTAGCAGCTTTCTGTCATTTTGGACCAAACACATTTAATGAATTTGAATGGGGAGAAAACTATGGAAATAAGGCTCCGGACGAGATTTTTAAGCTGGAGGAAGATTTTGATGCAGATACATTTGTCAAGACAATCAAAGAGGCAGGCTTTAAAAAGCTGATTGTAACAGCGAAGCATCACGATGGATTCTGTATATGGAACAGTAAACATACGACATATGATGTTGAATCAACAAGCTATGCTAAAAAGGATTATAATAATCTTGGCGGAGATGTATTAGCAGAAATTTCTGCAGCGTGTACTGAGCATAATCTTGATATGGGATTGTATCTCTCGCCATGGGATATCCATGATGAAAGTTATGGATATAAAAAAGCAGATGGAACTCCGTTGGTACGCCTTGTAGATGGAAAAAGTGTGCCGATTGAAGGATTGACTTGGGAGCAGGTATTTGAGCAGGATGAAAAAGATTATAATGAATATTATAACAATCAGCTGGAAGAAATTTTAGGCAATCCGAAATATGGAAATAATGGGCATTTCAAAGAAGTATGGATGGACGGAGCAAAAGGAAGCGGAGCGGGCTATCAGGAATATGAATTTAAAAAATGGTTTGATACCATTCAAAGACATGAGGGAAAACAAGCCGGATATGAATCTGACTGTATGCTGTTTGGAGCAGAGGCTTACACGACAGTCAGATGGATTGGAAATGAGTTGGGATATGCCAATGAGGAGACATGGTCAAAATCGAAAGTAGATTATGATAATAATACGATTCACAGCACAAAAGTAGGCGCTTAAACAGTTGGTTACGAAGATGGAAATCAGTGGACTGTTCCAGAAAGTGATGCGCGTATTACTTCTGGGTGGTTTTGGGGAACCGCAAAGAACACACCAAAAAGCGTAGAAGATCTTGCGGGAATGTACTTTAATTCGGTTGGACACAATTCTCCGTTATTATTAAATATTCCGCCAAATGACAAAGGAAAAGTAGACGATGCAATTTTAAAAAGAGTAGCAGAGTTCGGAAAGAATATCCAAGATACATTTAAGGAAAATATGGCTGGACATGCAACGGTGAAAGCGTCGGAAGTACGTGGCAATGACATAGATTACTCACCGGAAAATGTGCTGGATGGAAAAGATGACACATATTGGACAGTCAATGATGGAACAACGAAAGGTTCACTTGTTGTAGAACTTGGCGAGACAAAGACCTTTGATGTAGTGTCAATTGAAGAAGCCATTCAATTTGGACAGAGAATCAAAGAATTTAAAGTGGAATATAGCAATAATGGCGAGAGTTGGAAAGTATTTGATCAGGGTACGACCATCGGTGCAAAGCGGCTTTCCAGAGAAAATCCGGTGAAGGCAGATAGACTTCGCATTACGGTGACAACAAGTAAAGAGGTACCGATGATCTCTGAGGTGGGCGTTTATAAAGCGACAACAGATTTTGAATCTCCATCAGCTGCGCCAGAGGGAATGCAGATAATCGACGAAAGAGACGAAGCGTTTAAATTTAGCGATGGATGGACACAGGAAAATGCATCCCAGTCTCTGAATGGTACAAGTGCATGGGCAAAGAGGAAAGGCGATTCATTTGAGGTGAAATTTAAAGGCTCAAAAATTTATCTTGTGGGTACAGTGGATCCTGGACATGGAAAAGCGAAAGTTACAGTAGATGGAAAAGAGACAGAGATTAATACATATGCATCTAAGCGCGCCATAGGACAGATTATATTCACATCCGAAGACTTGACAGATGGAGAGCATACTTTGAAATTAGAAGTGTCTGAGAATAATAAGGCAATTGGAGTGGAAGGCGCTTATGTAATCAACAATGGCGGACTTGGTATGATTGGTGTAGAAAAAGCAGATTACACCATGAAAGAAGATTCTGAAATGAAGATAAAATTAGTTCGTGTTGGAGGAACTACAGGGAAAGCAACTGTCACAGTAGCGCCGAATCCGGGAACAGCGATTCAGGATGATTTCGATACCGAAGGAACGACGACAGTAACATTTGAAGAGGGCGAGAAAGAAAAAGAAGTCGTTGTTATTACAAGACGTAATACAAAAAAGACAGGGGAACAGTATTTTACAGAAGAGTTGAGTACGAATACGGAAAACCTGATTGTTGGTTTCAACTCGAAAACGAAGATTACGATTTTGGATCAGGAAGGTTTGCCGGCAGAAGTGACAACAAAGAAACTGCCAAAAGAAGTATATAAAAATGCTACGGCGACTTCAGAAGAAACAGTGAAACAACAACAAGGAATTGAAAAGGCATTTGATGAAGATAACAGCACATTTTGGCATGCCAACTGGGACAATGGTAAATTGGCGGCTAATCCAGGCGGTATATCTGTAGAGATACCACTAGACGAGGTGAAAGAATTAGCGAAACTGACATATTTGCCAAGACTTGACCAGGCAGATGCCGGTACAATCGGTCAATATGTGATTGAAGCGGCAGTTGTAAAAGAAGACGGCAAGACAGCAGAAGCGGTGGCGGAAGAAACAAAAGCAGCAGCGGTGGTTGAGGAGACAGAAGCAGCGGTAGTTGAAGAAACGGAAGCAGCGGCTGAGACGGCATTGCCTGTCGAGGGGGATGAAACAGCATCAAAAGCAGCAGTTGCTGCAGATGCAAAGGCAGCGGCGGAAGAAACAATCCAGTGGAAAAAAGTATGTGAAGGTACATTTAAAAAGCAGGGGAACTCTACGAATCCTCAGGAAGTAGTATTCCCAGAGACGGTAAAGACAAATCGCATTCGTCTTACAGCAAAGAAAATGGCTGGCGGAGAACATCCAACAGCTGCGGAAATTGCGCTTCACGAAAAGACAGAACCGGTTCTGTTTACGATTACAGCAAAAGCCGGAGAACACGGCAGCATTCAACCGGTAACAGGAGCATTAGATGCTGACGGTAAAATGCAAATACAGGCTGGAAAATTAAAGACATTTGCAATGAAACCAGAGGCAGGTTATGTAGTGGATGATGTAAAAGTGGATAACCAGTCTGTTGGAGCAGTAAGTCGTTATACAGTAGAATCTAATGAGGAATCGCCAAAAGATGTGACGATTGAAGCAACATTCAAAGCTTGTGAACATGCGAATACAGAGATTCAAGGGAAAAAAGCAGCAACTTGTACAGAAGATGGTGCAACAGGCAAAGAAGTATGCTTGGATTGTGGAGTAACAGTCAAAGAAAGTGAGGTAATTCCAGCACATGGACATAAGTTTGGGGACTGGGAAGTAACCAAAGAACCAACACACACAGAGGAAGGTAAGGCTGAGAGAACTTGTAGTGTATGTAGCACAGTAGAGGAAAAAACGCTTGCAAAACTTCCAATGAATACAGATAAGTCCAAGCTTCAAAAGTATTATGATGAGTGCATCGGATACTACAAACAGTCTGATTACACAGCAGACAGTTGGAAAGCATATGAGGTAGCATTGAAGGATGCAAAAGCGATTTTGGATAAAGATGGTGTCACACAGGAAGAGATAGACACAGCAATCAATAAACTTGCAGACGCAGCGAAAAAACTAGTGAAGAAGACAGATTCAGGAAATGCATCTGATCAGTCAGGAAATACTCCTGTAACAGGAGATTATTCAACACCAATGGTTGTGATTTTAGCAGTGACTGTATCTGTTATCGCAGTTATTTACCAGATGAAAAAGAAAATAAGATAATTTTTGGCAATTTACAGAAAATTGTGTGAAAAAATACTGGACAGAAATTGTGTCCTGTTTCATTGCTCTGCTGTTGCTGTGGATGGAAAAGCATACTTGTTTACGGCTGCAAGCGGAACAGGAAAATCCACGCATACAAGGATGTGGAGACAGCATTTCGGCGGCAGGGCAGTGATGGTTAATGACGATAAACCGATTCTTCGGATAAAAGATGATGGAATTTATGTATGTGGAACTCCGTGGTGCGGGAAGCATGGATTGCAGACAAACGTGGAAGTGCCGGTGCAGGGGATCTGTATTTTGAGAAGAGGAGAAGAAAATATGATCAGAAAAATTTCTGCAATAGATGGATATCCGGATCTGTATAAGCAGACTTACCGTCCCGGTGAAAAGGACAAGATGTTAAAGACACTTTCGATGATTAAACAGATGGCAGAAAGACTTCCGCTATATGAGATGCATTGTACGATATCGGAGGAGGCAGCAGTTATGGCATGGGAGAGGATGAAGCCATAAGAACGACCTGTAATGAAATAAAATGATGTCGGGGTCAAAAGCCCCCGACTTTGATGCCTACGGATTGCTCCGTGCTACGCACTCCCACAATCCTACCCAATATTCGCATATCGTGGGATTATCATCCCACTTTTATGCTCATAGCAGGGCGGGTTCTAAGGTCTTTCACCCACCTATGAGCAAGCTCATGTGGGCTTAGACCTTTTGACCCTGGCATCTCAATATTTTGATAAGCATGAAAAAGTTTTTAGAAAAGAGGGAGAAAAATGAAGAACAGAAAAAAAGTATTATCATTTCTGCTGGCAGGTGTTCTTACTTTGGGGTGCTTTCCGGTGACAGCCGGAGCAACGAATAACTCAAAGGACGGAACAAAGCCGGCAGATGGAACAACAGTGGAGCAGCCGTTCCCGAAAACGTTGTTTTTGGAGGAACATAATTCATCCAAAGGATTTACAAGATTCCGTATTCCTGCCTTGGTAACTGCAGGTAATGGAGCATTAATTGCAGCAACAGACATCCGATGGGATATTTGCGGAGACGGAGCAGGATTGGATACGGCAGTATCAAGATCCACAGATAATGGAGCAACCTGGTCTTATACGGTAGCTAATTATCTGGGAGATAACGGAAACCGGTTTAATCGTGATTCAACAGCATTTATTGATCCTGCATTGCTTGCTGACGGAGATACAATCTACCTCGCATGTGATTTGTTGCCGGCAGGTCTGGCAGTTGCAGATGCAGCAAGATATCCGGCGAAGGCAGGAAGTACAGGTTATGATACAAATGGAAATCTGCTTCTTGCACTCAGTACAACCAGTGTAAATGGTCTTTCCAATTCAACAGCACGTGCTGCTGCAAGTTATGATTATCATCTGGAAAAAAAAGCCGATGCGACATCTGAGTCCTGTTATGAGATCAAGAATAACAGTACCAGTGAAGTTGTAGACGGAGACTATACGATCGATGATCATTTTAACATTAAGAGTGCAGACGGAGCAGTAGATACAAACCTGTTCTGTGGAGATACACCGTACTTCCAGTTTCCAACGGCTTTTCTTTATATTACAAAATCAACGGACAACGGAGCCACATGGTCAGCACCGCAGCTTGTAGATGCCAAGAATGAATCCGAGCAGGTATTTCTGATCGGACCGGGACGAGGAATTACAACTTCTACGGGAAGACTGATCTTCCCGTGCTATCAGTATACAAGTGGAGTTCAGAGGACATCTACAATCTATTCTGATGATGATGGAACAACCTGGCATCGCGGAGCTACTGTATCAGGCAACAGCTCTGAAGCAGTTATTACAGAAGCAGATGGAAGATTGTATCTGTTTGTGCGTATGTCCAATGCCTATTATATATCTGAGGATGATGGGCTTACATGGTCAGAACCAAAAGAGACAGGTTTTAAGTATAATAACAATTGCCAGTTAAGTGCCATTACATATTCAAAGAAAGTAAACGGAAAGACTGCAATTCTTTTTGCAGGTCCATCTGATACATCAGCACGTAATTCAGGACGTATCTGGGTTGGTCTGGTACAGGATGACGGAAGCCTTCAGTGGCAGGATAATCCGTATGTAGTCAATGATGGTACGCATTATGCATACTCCTGTATTACAGAGACATCAGATGCACAGATCGGTCTTTTGTATGAAGATGAAGATGAGCAGCTTGAGTTTGATAAAATTGCAATTGATGATATCGTAAATGGTGCAGCGACCGGTGGCGTATGGGTTGAAAATGATAACGGTGCTGTAGTTAATTCTTCTGTGATCAATACAGATGCAACGGCTTCTTATGTTGTAAGATGCCTTGATGCAGATGCTGACATTACGGTTTCTTCATCTAACAGAGCAGTGTTGGATGCAACTTATGCAGATGGAAGACTGACATTGACATCCAAGGGGAATGTAACCGGTCTGAAACAGGTGAAAGTAACTGTTAAAGCAGGTGAAGAATCTTTTATTATGAATGTGACGATTACAGATGCAGAAAAGTACAAAGTGGTCAGCCTTGAAAAAGATGAGACCAGGACATTGACAGTAAAAGACGGAAACTATGCAGATGCCGATACATCTTCTGTTGATACAGCAGTAGCGGGAGTTACCGTAACAGGTAAGGATGTACAGGATACATATGAAAAGACGGTGGCACAGATTGCCACAGCGATGGCAACGTTTGATGGTGCAACTGTAGATCTGAGCAAATGTATGTATACATTAGAATCAGGAAGTGACAGCTACACTTATAAAGTAAAAGCTACGGCTGCAAATGGAAACGGGATTTACCTTGGACCAAAGGCATCTTCTACTGCCGGTATCCCGAATGTAACAACAGCAGCCAATATTACCTTTGAAAAAAATCCTTCTGATGCGACATTCAGTATTATGGATAATTCATCAGGCGGCGGTGGAAAGTATTTGTATTTCCACAGTACCGATGCGACAAAACTTCATTTCGACAGACAGAATGTGGCAGATGATAACTGCTGGTTTGAGTTATATACACCGTCCACATCAGCGGAAGATTATGACTTGATCAATGGATTTAAGAAAATAACAAGTGAAAAAGAACTGAAAGCCGGAGTCAGCGTGCTGATTGTGACAAAAGCAGATGCACAGGGTAACAGATATATCCTGCTTTCTACTACAGGAAGCCAGAAGTATAATCATGTGGCAAAACTGGTAAAGCAGACAGCAGCGGCTACAGAGGGAGCAGCGTATCCGGGAACAAGTACCGCAGTATTTGGGGATACGAATGTAAGGGGACTTTCAGAGTGTCAGTATACATTCAAGAAGATCAGCAAAGGAGTTTATGCAATTTCAGGACATACAGCAGATGGAGCAACCACATTTGTAACAATGGGAACAGTAGGAATCCCGAACAAAACAGAAAAAGCCAATATTACAGTTGCTGATGTTACAAATTCTAATGGCAAGGTATCTCTGTATGACGGATCAGCTTCATGTTACCTGTATTTCTGGAGGGATGCATCCAAACTTCATTATGACAGACAGGGAACACTTGATACAACAGCATGTGCATTTGAACTGTTTAAAAAGTCCGCAACAGCTTCAGCCGATTCACCGATCAAGGGATATGAGAAGATCACCGGAGCATCAGCGATTGAAGATGGAGGACAGTATCTGATCGCGGCAGAGGTTGACGGAACATACTATGTGATGAACCCGACACTGGATCATTCAAACTTCAGACATGTTGCCAAGGTTACAAATACGATTTACCGGAATCCTGCCGCAGAAGCCAGCACAACGATCAATTTTACAGGAGTTGCGGCAGGAACAACATCCGTACAGATCGGTGACGTAGTTTACTATGTGATCGTAACCGATGACGCAGTTGAGTGTACACATTCTACAACAGTTGTTCTTGATGCAAAAGAAGCAACCTGTACAGAAAAAGGATCTACAGGCGAAGTAGTTTGCGTGGATTGTGGAACAGTTGTACAGGAAGCACAGGAAATCGCAGCAAAAGGACATACTTTTGGTGAGTGGGTAACAGTCAAAGAACCTACGACAACTGAAGAAGGATCGAAAGAAAGAACCTGCTCTGTATGCCAGACAAAAGAGACAGAGACCATCGCAAAACTTCCGGATAAAGAAGACCCGGATCAGCCGGCAACACCGTCAGCACCGGAAAATGTAGCGAGCAGTGAAGTGACAAAAGATTCCATTAAGATCACCTGGGATGCACCGGCATCAACAGAAGGAATCGCAGGATATAAGATCTATGTCAACGGAGCCGTATATGCAACCGATATTTCCAAAGAAGCAGTAGGATATACACTTTCCGGTCTGAAGGCAGGAGAGACTTATCAGATCCAGGTTGTTGCAGTCGGAACAGACGAGAATGCAACAGAGTATGCGGCAGCAGCACTCAGCGTAACAACGAAGTCTGAAAATAAAGACGACAATAATGGCGGTAATAACAATAACGGCGGTAATAACTATAACGGCGGAAATGACAACAATGGTAATAATGGAAATGCCGGAAATAACAAGCCGTCAGATAACAAAAACACTACAACCGACAAGAATCAAAATAGTACAGTAAATAAAGCAGCTAAGACAGGAGATATGACAAACGTTGTATTCCCTGCAGCAGTGATGCTGCTTGCAGGTGCAGTAGTGGCAGGAGTCCTTTTCAGAAGAAAATGGATGAAATAAGAGTCTGATTTGTTAAAAGAAATACAGAAGAAAAAGAATAGAAAGCGGAAGCAGATGCATTCTTAAGATTCTCTAAACCACCTGAAATCCCTTGACAAATCAGCACATGACCGCTATAGTATTTGTAGTTAAAAAATATTTAACAATTTAGTAAAGAATTAAAGGTGCTGAGGAAGAGGAGTACATCGTTACTGCCGTCAGAGAGAACCGTTCGGGGAGAGGAGCAAAGCTGCCGGTCAGACCGGTTGGGAGAGAAGATCACCCGGCTGAAAGACGGTTTCGGAGAGGGATGATGGAAGGTAGCTTCTAAACCGGATATCTGAAGGGCTGGAAAGTCTGTGGAGGTTCCTGGATTCAGGATTTCAGAATGCAGAGGCAGGGCAGGTAGGATTTCCCGGAGTGGTTTCCGTTAAAGAACTTAAGAGATACAGAAAATTGTCTGTAAGATAAGGTGGTACCGCGAGATTTTCGCCCTTTACATTAGTAAAGGGCGTTATTTATATTATAGACAATTAGAAAAGTAAAGGAGAGATAGAATGAGCAAGGAGCTTGCAAAGACTTACGATCCGAAGCAGATCGAAGAGAAGATGTATGAAAAATGGTGTGAGAATAAGTATTTTCACGCAGAAGTAGATAGAAGTAAGAAGCCTTTTACGACGGTGATGCCGCCTCCGAATATCACAGGAAAGCTGCACATGGGTCATGCACTGGATAATACACTGCAGGATATCCTGATCCGTTATAAGAGAATGGAAGGATACAATGCACTGTGGATTCCGGGAACAGACCATGCGGCTATTTCTACCGAGGTCAAGGTTACGAACCAGTTAAAAGAAGAGGGAATTGACAAAAAGGAACTTGGCCGTGAGGGATTCCTTGAGAGAACCTGGCAGTGGAAAGAAGAGTATGCGGGAACGATTGAGAATCAGTTAAAGAAGCTTGGTATTTCCTGTGACTGGGACAGAGAGCGTTTCACCATGGATGAGGGATGTTCCAAAGCGGTAGAAGAAGTATTTATCAGCCTTTATGAAAAAGGTTATATTTATAAAGGATCAAGAATCATCAACTGGTGTCCGAAATGTAAGACTTCGCTGTCTGATGCCGAGGTGGAGCATGAGGATCAGGACGGACATTTCTGGCATATCAAATATCCGATTGCCGGAACGGACCGTTTCCTTGAAATTGCAACGACCCGTCCGGAGACATTGCTGGGAGATACTGCGATCGCCGTACACCCGGATGATGAGCGATATAAGGATATCGTAGGAAAGATGGCAATCCTTCCACTTGTAAACCGTGAGATTCCGATCGTTGCTGATTATTATGTAGACAAAGAGTTTGGAACAGGTGCTGTTAAGATCACTCCGGCACATGATCCGAACGATTTCGAGGTTGGAAAGCGTCATAACCTTCCTGAGATCAACATCATGAACGATGATGCAACGATCAATGAAAAGGGTGGAAAATATGCAGGAATGGATCGCTATGAGGCAAGAAAAGCAATCGTGGCAGATCTGGATGAGCAGGGATACCTTGTAAAAGTTGTTCCACATATGCATGCTGTAGGAACTCATGACCGATGTGGTACAACAGTAGAGCCATTGATCAAACAGCAGTGGTTTGTCAAGATGGATGAGCTTGCAAAACCGGCGATCAATGCACTGAAGACAGGAGAGCTGCGGTTTGTACCGGAGCGTTTTGACAAGATTTATCTGCACTGGCTCGAGAATATCAAGGACTGGTGTATTTCCCGTCAGATCTGGTGGGGACATCGGATTCCGGCTTACTACTGTGATGAGTGCGGTGAATTTGTTGTGGCAAGAGAGATGCCGGAAAAATGCCCGCATTGTGGATGCACACATTTCACGCAGGACGAGGATACACTGGATACATGGTTCTCTTCCGCACTGTGGCCGTTCTCCACACTTGGCTGGCCGGACAAGACAGAAGACCTGGATTATTTCTATCCGACAGATGTACTTGTAACTGGTTATGATATCATTTTCTTCTGGGTGATCCGTATGGTATTTTCAGGCTATGCACATACAGGAAAAGCACCGTTCAATACAGTATTGATCCACGGTCTTGTAAGAGATTCACAGGGACGTAAGATGAGTAAATCTCTTGGAAATGGAATCGATCCGCTGGAAATCATCGATCAGTATGGAGCAGATGCACTGAGACTGACACTGATTACCGGAAATGCACCGGGAAATGATATGCGTTTCTACAACGAGCGTGTAGAAGCAAGCAGAAACTTTGCAAATAAAGTATGGAATGCATCCCGTTTTATCCTGATGAACATGAAGGAAAATGTGGTTGAGAAACCGGAAGATGCACTGCTGACACCGGCTGACAGATGGATTTTATCCGCAGTCAATACACTTGCAAAAGATGTAACAGAAAATATGGATAAGTTTGAGCTTGGAATCGCGGTCCAGAAGGTCTATGACTTTATCTGGGATGAGTTCTGTGACTGGTATGTAGAGCTTGCAAAATACCGGATCTGGCACGCAGAAGAGGATCAGGCTGCAGCAAACTGTGTTCTATGGGTACTGAAGACGGTTCTCGGACAGGCATTGAAGCTGTTACATCCGTTTATGCCGTTTATTACAGAAGAGATTTACCTGGCACTTGTACCAGAAGAGGAGTCTCTGATGATGTCCAGTTGGCCGGTATATAAAGAGGAGTGGAACTTCCCGGCAGACGAGAATGTGATGGAGCATATCAAAGCGATCACAAAGGGCATCCGTAACGTGCGTGCAGAGATGGATGTTCCGAACAGCAGAAAGACAAAAGTTTATGTAGTCTGCCAGGATGAGGCACTCTGCAATGGAATTGAGGGAATGACAGAGTCAGTCAAGCCACTGATGAATGCAAATGAGATCATCATCGAACAGACGAAAGAGGGAGTTGCGGACAATGCAGTATCGGTTGTCGTACCGGATGCAGTTGTATATCTTCCGCTGGAAGATCTGGTTGATTTTGAGCAGGAGCTTGAGAGACTGAAAAAAGAGGAAGACAGACTGAATAAGGAGATCAAGAGAGCAGAGGGGATGCTTGCGAACGAAAGATTTGTAAGTAAGGCACCGGCAGACAAGGTTCAGGCTGAGCGGGATAAGCTGGAAAAATATACAGAAATGCTTGCTCAGGTGAAAGAAAGAATGGAAGGTCTTGGAAAATAAGATCTGATGTGAGGTCATGTATGAAAAAAATTCATATCAGAAAGCCCGATATAAAAGGGCTTTCTGTTAAAGTCAGAAATCTGAAGTTTAAAGATATTAAGGAACACTATAAGGCGAGAAAAGAGCGGCGTCAGAAAATTCTGGAAGAACGCCGGAACAGCAAATTTGCAAAGAAAATGCAGCCTGTATATAAATGGATGAACCGGCTTTCATTGCCGCTGCAGTATCTGCTGGCGTGCGTGATCAATTTCTTTATTGAGGTGATTTCCAGACACTCACTTTTTCAGGCATGGAATTATATGACAGGGACTCCGCTGGTGTTCCTGTTTAATGCATTTTTGATCTTTGCGACATTTATGATCGTATACTTATTTAAAAGGCGTGTATTTGTCAGGATTTTACTTAGCGTATTCTGGTTGTTCCTCGGTACGTGCAACGGCTATCTGCTTTTAAAAAGGGTAACGCCGTTTAATGCACAGGATCTGAAAGTATTGTCAGATGCCCTGGAACTGACCAGCAACTATTTTAATGCATTCGAGATCGTAATGCTTTCGGTAGGAATTGTAGCGGTGATCCTCTGGATCATTTCCATGTGGAGACGTGGCGGACAGTATACCGGAAAGATGCACCGCCTGCTTGCGGTTGCAGGGATTGCAGCCGGAATTATGGGCTATATGGGACTTACCAATGTAGCGATCGAGAATCGGGTGATCTCCAATTATTTTGGTAATATTGCATTTGCTTATGAAGATTATGGATTCCCTTACTGTTTTGCGGCAAGTCTGTTCAATACAGGGATCAATCAGCCGTCAAGTTACAGTGAGGAGACCATGAAGGAGATCAGTAATGACGGAGCATTGACAACAAGTGAGACTTCACTTCCGTCAGAAGAGCGTCCGAATATTATTTTTGTCCAGTTAGAATCTTATTTTGATCCGACAGAAGTAGAATGGCTTCGCTTTTCGGAAGACCCGATCCCCAATTTAAGAAAGCTGTATAAAGAGTATTCCAGTGGATATTTTAAAGTACCGTCAGTAGGGGCAGGTACGGCAAATACAGAATTTGAAGTCCTGACAGGGATGAGTATGAGATTCTTCGGACCTGGAGAATATCCGTATAAAACCTATGTGAAAACCCATGTACTCGAAAGTGCGGCGACAGCACTGACATCTCTTGGATATGGTGCAGAGGCACTGCACAATAACGGTGGCAATTTCTACAGCCGTGCAAAGGTATTCAATGATATGGGCTTTGACCATTATACGAGTAAGGAATTTATGAATATTCTGAAGACTACTCCGAAAGGATGGGCGACCGATGATATTTTAGTTCCGAATATTATGGAGTCTATGGATACGACAGCGGGACAGGATTTCGTATTTACGGTCAGCGTGCAGGGACATGGAGATTATCCGACTGAGCCGACACTGGAGAATCCGGAGATCAAAGTGACCGGAGTTGAGGATGAAGGCAAGAGAAATGCATGGGAATATTATGTGAATGAAGTCCATGAGATGGATAAATTTGTCGCCCAGTTGATCGAGGCTGTGGAGGCAAGGAATGAACCGTCAGTTGTCGTATTTTACGGAGATCATCTGCCGACGCTTGGACTGGAGGCAAAGGATTTAAAGAGCAAGTATCTTTATAATACGAACTATGTCATCTGGGATAATATCGGATTGCAGAAAAAAGATGGAAATATAGCGGCATATCAGATCATGGCAGAAGTTTTTGACCGGTTGGATATTCATTCCGGTACGATCTTCAATTACCATCAGCAGAGAAATAAGACAAAGCATTATCTGTCAGATCTGGAACTGCTTCAGTATGATATCATGTATGGAAAGCAGTATGCTTATGAAAAAAATGGTGCACCGATCACAGAAGGTCATATGGTCATGGGAGTTAAGGATGCCGAGATCAAGGATGTGGTAACGCAGCTCAACGGCGATTACAGTATCTACGGGGCAAACTTTACGAAGCAGAGTAAAGTGTATATCAATGATGAAAAGCAGGATACCAAGTTCATGAATAATACGCGGCTGGATCTGAAAGATTCGGAATTGAAAGACGGAGATACGATCATGGTGGCACAGGTGGGATCAAGTAATACCATCTTCAGAACCTCAAAAACGTATGAATACAAGGATGGAAAACTGTCAGAAGTAGTGGAGACTGATGATTCAGTAGAAAATGGACGACAGGCGTTTACAGATCAGGAAGAGAAAAAGGACTGACAGGATCAAGGTCAGCAGATCAGAGAAGAAAAGGGCTGTCAGGATCAAGGTCGTCAGATCAGGAAGAAAGTAAGAAATGACATATCAGGAAATAGAAAGATATATATCGGAGATTCCGAAGTTTACAAAAAAGCACAGCCTTTCCCATACGAAGAGGTTTCTTGAAATTCTTCAGATCCCGCAGGGGAAAATGAAGATTCTCCATGTGGCGGGAACGAATGGAAAAGGCTCTGTATGTGCGTACCTGGATGCAATGCTGCGTTCCGAGGGGAAAAGGACAGGACTGTTCATTTCCCCTCATCTGGTAAAGATGAATGAGCGGATCATGATCGATGGTGTTCCGGTGAGTGACGAAGTTTTCAGTGAAGTTTTTACACAAACACTAGGGGCGGTAAAGCAGATGGAGGCGGAGGGACTGGAGCATCCGACCTTTTTTGAATTTCTGTTCGGAATGGGAATGCTGGCATTTAATTTGAAAATATGAATGTTCTGGATTCTTATTTTTCTGCAGAAGAAATAAAAGGTCTCGAAGAACAGGCAGAATCTTTTTTACGACAGGATGAAACATTTGACTCTGTATCAAAAATGAT
>ENA-UERZ01001716-UERZ01001716.1-human-gut-metagenome-genome-assembly--contig:-NODE-1716-length-14498-cov-24.135150_pt1 | contig 14498 bp, 10 predicted proteins | sample MGYA00242997_ERZ507998 | MGnify/ENA primary metagenome ERZ507998 (study PRJEB26167, sample SAMN06115470) | human gut metagenome | host: Homo sapiens | place: China:Henan | collected 2016-06-23... | reverse complement strand
CTGTTAGTAAGGAAACAACAAAAAAAATCAGACTAGACAAAAGCGGGAAAAATGTCCATATATGGAATTTGTGAACAATGTATAGACATTAAAATATGAATTTTTTGTAAAATATCTGAGGAAATGCATAAAAAATATGTATTTCCTCTTTCTTTTTTTGCTGTTTTGCATTAATATAATATACGAATCTAAGAAAGAGGAATATTTTCGCTTTTAAAGTTTGTGAAAAATGTACATGATATAAATCCAAGGAGTGGAGGAACAGGCATGATTTCAAATCAGATACTTCAGAATACGATCGACGGATTGAAAGGAATTTCCAAAGTTGACTTCTCAGTATTAGATACAGAGGGAAAGGAACTGGCATCTACATTAGACAATGCGCAGGAACGAAACAGCGCGGTAATCTCGTTTGTAGAATCGCCTGCGGACAGTCAGGTAATACAGGGATGTCAGTTTTTTAAGATTTTTGACGAGCAGAGGCTTGAGTACGTACTGCTGGCGGAAGGTGACAGCGAGACGGCGTATATGCTCGGCAAAGTTGCGGCATTCCAGATCCACAGTCTGCTGGTAGCTTATAAAGAAAGGTTCGACAAAGATAATTTTATTAAAAATCTTCTTCTGGACAACCTTCTGTTGGTAGACATTTATAACCGTGCTAAAAAATTACATATTGACACGGAGGTAAAACGTGTTATCTTTATTATTGAGACATCACACGAAAAGGATAATGCCGCGCTTGAGAATGTGAGAAATCTTCTTGGCGGAAAATCAAAAGATTTTATTACTGCGGTTGATGAGAAGAATATCATTGTAGTAAAAGAACTCACAGAAAAAGACGGGGCGAAAGAGCTTGAGAAGATGGCGAAGGAAATGCTCGACATGCTGAAGGAAGATACAAAGGACGAGCAGATCCGTATTGCATACGGTACGATCATCAGCGACATCAAGGAAGTATCCAAGTCCTATAAAGAGGCGAAGCTTGCGCTTGACGTAGGGAAAATTTTCTTTGCGGAAAAGGATATTGTTGCATTTACGACACTTGGTATCGGCCGTCTGATCTATCAGCTCCCGATTCCGTTGTGCAAGATGTTTATCAGAGAGATTTTCGAGGGGAAATCGCCGGATGATTTTGATGAGGAGACATTGACAACGATCAATAAATTTTTTGAGAACAGTCTGAATGTATCGGAAACATCCCGGCAGTTGTACATTCACAGAAATACTCTTGTATACAGACTGGATAAACTTCAGAAGAGCACGGGGCTTGATCTGCGTGTGTTTGAGGATGCGATCACGTTCAAGATCGCGCTTATGGTTGTAAAATATATGAAATATATGGAATCATTAGAGTATTAGATCTTACAGGAGTATAAATAATTAGGAGGAACTTATGATTGAATTAAGAAACGTGACGAAAGAGTACTCTAAGGGCAATTCAGCTCTTAACGGAGTCTCTGTGAAAATCGAACGGGGAGAATTCGTTTTCATCGTCGGAGACAGCGGCTCGGGAAAGTCTACCCTGATTCGTTTGATCATGAAGGAGTTGAATCCGACTGAGGGAACGATCATAGTAAACGGGCAGAACCTGAATCGTATGAAACACCGCAATATCGCGAAATACAGAAGAGGATTGGGCGTTGTGTTTCAGGACTTCCGTCTTTTGAGAGACAGAAACATTTATGAAAATATTGCGTTTGCCCTGCGCGTGACGGAAACGCCGACAAAAGTGATCAAGAAAAAAGTGCCTGCGGCGCTTTCGCTGGTCGGTCTTGCGCAAAAATATAAATCGTTTCCGAAGGAATTATCAGGCGGAGAGCAGCAGCGAGTTGCAATCGCAAGGGCAATCGTAAACGAACCCGCTATTTTGTTGGCAGACGAGCCTACGGGAAACTTAGATCCAACGAACTCATGGGAGATCATGAGCCTTTTGAAAGAGGCGAATGAAAGAGGAACGACAGTGCTTGTCGTTACGCATAACCAGGAGATTGTAAACGAGATGAACGAGCGCGTGATCACTATGAAACAAGGTGTGATCGTCAGTGATGAACAAAAAGGTGGGTATATAGATGAGGATTAGTACATTTGGATACGTCGGAAAACAAGGCGTTAAGAATATCTGGAGAAACAAGATGTTTTCGCTCGCGTCCATTGCGACAATGTCAGCTTGTATCTTCTTGTTTGGATTATTCTTTTCGATTATTGTAAATTTTCAGCATATTATAAAAACAGCGGAGGAAGGCGTTGCGATCACAGTATTCTTTGAAGAAGACGCTACAGATTCAGAGAAGAAAGCGATCGGGAAGGCGCTGGAAGCCCGCAAAGATGTGGCAGAAGTAAAGTACATATCGGCAGAAGAAGCATGGGAAGAATTCCAGAAGCAGTATTTTGCAGACAATCCGGAGCTGGCAGAAGGATTTAAAAACGATAACCCGCTGGCATCTTCGGACAACTATGAAGTATATATGAAAACAGCGGAAGACAGTAAGAGTCTTACAGCGAGAAGCCGTTCTCTTTCGGAGACGCAGAAAGAACTTGTTTCTTATGCACAAAAACTGGACGGCGTACGAGAAGTAAACAAGTCGGACGTAGTAGCGAAGATGCTTTCAAGCGTAAATACACTTGTAGCGGTTATTTCGATCACAATTATCATTATCCTTCTCGGAGTTTCGATCTTCCTGATCAGTAATACCGTTACGATGGGTATTACCGTGCGAAAAGAAGAGATTGCGATCATGAAGTACATCGGAGCGAAAGACTTTGTCGTTCGTTCTCCGTTCGTGATCGAAGGTCTTATCATTGGTATTTTCGGCGCGGCGATTCCGCTTGTACTGCTGTACTTCCTGTATGATAAAGCAGTTCAGTACATTATGGTGAAATTCAGTATTCTTGAGAATATTATTACATTCCTTCCGGTGTCGACTGTATATCAGATCTTACTCCCGATCGGTGTGGTAATGGGAATCGGAATCGGTTTCCTCGGAAGTTTCTTTACGGTGCGCAAACATCTGAAAGTATAGGAGGTATACTCGATGAAGTGTAGAATGAAGAGGGTGGCGAGTTTATTTCTTGCGTTGGCGCTGTGTGCCGGAATGACGATGAACGTAGGGGCTGTTACCGTTCAGGAAGCGGAAAATAAAGCGGACGAGCTTGAAGGCAAAAAAGAACAGGCTGAGGCAGAGGCGAAAGATCTCACGGAAAAATTAAAAGGGATCGTTGCCGATATGGAAGAAACGCAGAAGAAACTGACAGAAAAAGAAGAGGAGATCGAACAGGTTGAAAATGAACTTGTTCAGGCTCAGATTGATGCGAATGATCAGTATGAGAGAATGAAAGTTCGTATCAAATATATGTATGAGAGTGGAAATACTCAGTTTGTAGCCGTTCTTGCCGAGAGTAAGAATATGGGAGATTTTCTGAATAAGGCAGAATATATTTCTCAAATCTCAGAGTATGACAGAGACGAACTTATAAGGTATCAGGATACGGTTGAAGAAATCGAGGTGAAAGAAGAAGAGGTTCAGGCAGAATATGAGGAACTGAATACGCTTCAGACAAAGCTTGTCGGTCAGCAGACGGAAGTTCAGAAAATGATCGATGAGAATAAAGAAAAACTTAGCAATATCCAGTCGGAGATCGATGCGAATGCTGCTGCATTGGAAAAGGCAAAAGAAGTTGAAAGAATCCAACAGGAGCAGGCAGGAAATAATTATATTCCTTCAACGGGCGGAAACGTCGTGAGCGGAAACGGATATTTTACGCACCCGTGTCCGGGTATGTCGTACCAATCCAGTTATTTTGGCGAGATCAGGCCATATGAGGTCGGCGGCCATAAAGGACATGATTATGCTGCGGCTGTAGGAACACCTACATATGCGGCTGCGGCAGGAACGGTTGTGATCGCCGGATTCAGCTACAGCGCCGGAAACTGGGTTGTTATTAATCACGGAAACGGACTTGTGACAAAATATATGCATCACAGCGCACTTGCCGTCAGAGCAGGGCAATATGTAGAGAAAGGTCAGCAGATCGGATATGTGGGAAGCACAGGGCAGTCAACCGGACCGCATCTTCATTTTCAGGTGGAGCTGAATAATGTACCTGTAAATCCTGATTTGTATATGTAAAGTGGTTATACATAGGAATAGCCGGGGGTAATGATTCAGTCAGTGAAATTTACTATATGGGAGATTTCCCGTATATGGAAGAAGAGGGGAGACAAGGCAGAGTATGATCTGTTTTGTCTTTCTTCTGTATAGACAAAAAGTTTGGCGACATTTCATAAAAGTCGAATGGGAAATAAAAACGGTTATATAATAGATAGAGGGGCGTTGGAAAGTAATGCGATGTGATGTAAGAAAATTTGCGGATGAACGAAAACAGGGGAATGAAAAACATGGATCAAACTAGTAATAATCAAAATGAGTCGGATGAAATCAAGATGAGTCGGGGCAGCGTGGATGCAAATGAAGGTTCTTTAGGCAGCGGGAAGAAAAAAAGCAGATTCGGGATTGGCGTTCTTGTAGGAATCGTGATCGGCGCAGTTATAATTACCGGAGTATGGGGAGCTGCAAAGGTGGTATCTGCCGTATTTTTCAAAGGCAATTTTGCAACGGAAAGTACATCAAGATCAGATATGGAACATAAACTTGACAGGCTTAACGCGTTGATAGAGAAGTATTATCTGTATGAAGATGAGATTGATAAAGATGCCCTTGTAGAAGGTATTTATTCAGGGTATGCAGGCGCGCTGGGAGATCCGTATACAGAATACTACGATGAACAGGAAGCGAAGGAGCTTTTTGAAACAACGAACGGTGAATTTTTCGGAATCGGAGCATCGATGTCGAAGCAGCTCGGAACAGATGAGATTACGATCGTCAATGTGTATGAAGATTCACCTGCAGACAAGGCGGGCTTGAAATCAGGCGATATCTTATATAAGGTAGACGAACATGAGACGGCGGGATATGAACTGGATACAGTCGTTTCGTGGATCAAAGGCGAAAAAGGTACGTCGGTTGTCCTCCATGTGCTAAGAGACGGAAAAGAAGTTGAAGTGACGGCTGTCAGGGATAAGATCGAAGTACAGACAGTCGCATATGAAATGAAAGAAGATCAGATTGGCTATATCGCTGTAAGCGAGTTTGACAGCGTAACTTATCATCAATTTGAAACGGCGCTGGAAGATCTTGAAAAGCAGGGAATGAAAGGGCTTGTAATTGATCTTCGTAATAATCCCGGCGGAAATTTTGATACAGTAACAGATATGCTGAAGCTGCTTCTTCCGGAAGGAGTGATCGTGTCGACAAAAGACAAAGAAGGGAATGTAGAAGAAGTTACTTGCGACGGAGCAAATGAATTTGATAAGCCGCTTGCCGTACTTGTAAATCAATACAGCGCCAGCGCGTCGGAGATTTTCAGCGGAGCTGTGCAGGATTACGGCATCGGAGAGATCGTCGGTATGACGACTTATGGAAAAGGGGTCGTTCAGCAGTTAATGGATCTTGGAGACGGAACATGCTTAAAAATGACAATCGCAGAATACTATACTCCAAACGGACGGAGCATCAACGGCAAAGGCGTAGAGCCTGACGTGGAAGTAGAGTATGAATACGATGAGAATAATCCCGAAGCAGACACCCAGTTAGAGAAAGCTTTGGAAGTAGTGAAAGATCAAAATAAATAAAACAAAAACAATATGGGCGGACAATATGGAACAGAATAAGTTTAACGGAAAAATCTGAGCAGAAAGTCTGAACATCTGAACAGAAAAAGCGGAACAGTGAACTGTCCGCTTTTTTCGTAATTATTCAAATTGTTTTTTAATAAGTTTTTAAATCGGTTTTTTGAATCGGTTTTTCGTGTGGGCTCATTTTGAATCGTTTAGTTTTGGACTTTTCGCCTTACAGATGAGCTGAGTCATTGTTCCCATCGGACAGTAAACGCACCAGCTTCTCGGTTTGAACAAGATCATTGTTGCAACCCCAAGTACGGTAGATGTCAGCATGACACTGTAAAATCCAAAAGTAAACTGTGCGACGCCCGGATGGAATAGTGTTCCGTGGTATGCCCAATCCCACGGGAGCGAAAATGTCCAGAGCAGGGAGACTGCCTGTTTTAAGCTGTGGACGGATCTCCTAAAAGTTTGTTCTATTAATATATAGCATAGAGGATGATAAGATTCTGTGATATAATCACGCAAGCAGATGACAATGTGCTTTTTGGCGCTTTTCGGTGATTCCTGAAGTATTTGTTTTCCTTTTATACATGACGAAACAGGAAAATTTTGATATAGTATATAAGTGCGAAAAATCGGATTGTGAGGAGTGCCCACTTTATTACTATTCCTTGTAGTAGGAATGCTATTCGGAAGTGACGGGCTCGGACTCCAGTTCCATGACGCCAAAGATGCACAATTCATTGGTATGGTTGCATTAAGCATCATCTTGTTTTCGGGAGGTATGGATACGAAGTTCAAAGAAATCAAACCCATTTTAGGACCAGGTATCGTGCTTTCTACCGTCGGAGTTTTACTCACTGCCCTTTTCACCGGATTGTTTATCTGGTGGCTATCCGGCATGAGTTGGACAAATATTTATCTGCCTATCACGACTTCATTGTTATTGGCAGCTACTATGTCGTCTACCGACTCGGCCTCCGTATTCGCTATCCTGCGTTCGCAGAAAATGAATCTGAAACATAACCTCCGTCCCATGTTGGAATTGGAAAGTGGTAGTAATGACCCTATGGCGTATATGCTGACCATTGTGCTGATACAGTTTATCCAATCGGCAGGTATGGGAGTCGGTGCTATTGTCGGTTCATTTGTCATTCAGTTTATGGTAGGTGCAGGTGCCGGATATGTACTCGGAAAGCTGGCTATCCGTATGCTGAACAAACTCAATATTGACAACCAGGCATTGTATCCGATATTATTGCTGGCTTTTGTATTCTTCACCTTTTCTATCACCGACTTGCTGAAAGGTAACGGCTACCTTGCCGTATACATCGCAGGTATCATGGTAGGAAACAATAAAATCATGCACCGCAAGGACATCTACACATTTATGGACGGATTGACCTGGCTGTTCCAAATCATCATGTTCCTTTGCCTCGGACTTCTCGTCAATCCGCACGAAATGCTGGAAGTAGCAGTAGTAGCCTTGTTGATCGGTGTCTTTATGATTCTCATCGGGCGTCCGTTAAGCGTGTTCCTCTGCCTGCTCCCTTTCCGGAAGATTACCATGAAATCACGGTTGTTCGTATCATGGGTAGGACTACGCGGTGCCGTACCTATCATCTTTGCCACCTATCCGGTAGTTGCAGGCGTGGAAGGTTCGAATATCATCTTTAATATCGTATTCTTCATTACCATTGTCTCGTTGGTTGTGCAGGGAACAACGATTTCTTTCGTTGCCCGCATGCTGAACCTCTCCAAACCACTGGAGAAAACAGGGAATGACTTTGGAGTGGAGCTCCCGGAAGAAATAGACTCCGACCTTAGCGACATGACCATTACCACGGAAATGCTGGAAGAAGCAGATACCTTGAAGGATATGAATCTTCCCAAAGGAACATTGGTTATGATAGTGAAACGCGGAGATGAGTTTTTAATTCCTAACGGAACACTGAAACTTCATGTAGGAGACAAGTTGCTCCTTATCTCCGAAAAATCAAAAGAGGAAGTGAACGAATCCGAATAAGGCGGGGGACGAAATATGTTCAAACATCCCCCGTTAATTAACCGTAAAACTTAATTGTAAAATTCGGTTTACATTAATGAAGTATTAATTTTGCGCAGTTTTAAACTAAATGTGCAAAAACGAATGGAACAAGAACATCAGTTCATCGACTATATTGAACAAAGCATTATCAAGAACTGGGATAAAGACTCTTTGACTGACTACAAAGGAATTACCCTCCAATATAAAGATGTGGCTCGTAAAATAGCTAAATTCCACATTGTTTTAGAAAGTGCCGGAATTCAGCCGGGAGACAAGATAGCAGTCTGCGGACGTAACAGTGCCCATTGGGCTGTCACTTTTCTGGCTACTATCACTTACGGAGCCGTAATTGTTCCTATTCTCCATGAATTTAAAGCGGATAATATCCATAATATTGTCAACCACTCCGAAGCCAAACTGCTTTTTGTCGGCGACCAGGCATGGGAAAACCTGAATGAAGACGCCATGCCCCTGTTGGAAGGAATCGCGTCACTCACCGATTTCTCATCATTGGTATCACGCAATGAAAAACTGACATATGCTTTCGAACACCGGAATGCGATATACGGTCAACGTTACCCGAAGAATTTCCGCCCGGAGCATATCTGTTACCGGAAAGACAGGCCCGAGGAACTGGCTATTATCAACTATACTTCAGGAACCACAGGCTATTCAAAAGGTGTCATGCTCCCCTATCGCAGTATCTGGTCGAATGTGGCCTATTGTTTTGAAATGCTTCCCGTCAAACCGGGCGACCATATCGTTTCCATGCTTCCTATGGGACACGTTTTCGGTATGGTATACGATTTCTTATATGGCTTCTCCGCAGGTGCGCATATCTATTTCCTGACACGTATGCCGTCTCCGAAAATCATCTCACAATCTTTCTCGGAGATTAAGCCCAGAGTTATCTCTTGCGTACCTTTGATTGTAGAAAAGATTATCAAGAAAGATATCCTCCCTAAAGTGGATAGCAAAATCGGAAAGTTATTGCTCAAAGTACCTATCGTCAATGACAAAATCAAATCGTTGGCCCGCCAGGCAGCTATGGAAATCTTTGGAGGTAATTTCGACGAAATCATTATCGGCGGCGCTCCTTTCAATGCCGAAGTAGAAGCTTTTCTCAAAAAGATAGGTTTCCCCTACACCATTGCTTACGGCATGACAGAATGTGGTCCGATTATCTGCTCCAGCCGTTGGGATACATTGAAACTTGCTTCCTGCGGAAAGGCCACCACCCGAATGGAAGTCCGCATTGATTCCCCGGATCCTAAAACTCATGCCGGAGAGATTGTTTGCAGGGGAGCGAATATGATGCTCGGATATTATAAGAATCCGGAAGCTACCGCACAAATCATTGATGTAAACGGGTGGTTGCATACAGGAGATCTGGGTGTTATGGATGAAGAAGGTTATGTAACTGTTCGCGGACGTAGCAAGAATATGCTTCTCACTTCCAGCGGACAGAATATCTATCCGGAAGAGATAGAAAGCAAACTGAATAATATGCCGTATGTGGCGGAATCATTAATCGTATTGCAACACGACAAACTGGTGGCGCTTATCTATCCGGATTTTGACGATGCATTTGCTCACGGATTGCAGCAAAACGATATCCAGAAAGCTATGGAAGTCAATCGTGTCGAACTGAATCAACAATTGCCTAACTACTGCCAGATCAGCAAGATTAAAATCCATTTCGAGGAATTTGAAAAGACAGCGAAGAAATCAATCAAACGTTTCATGTATCAGGAAGCAAAAGGATAAGATTTTTTTCGTATACAAAAGACAAGATAAATAAAAACGGTGAACAAACCCCTGTGCTTGTTCACCGTTTTTTCTAACCTAACCAACTTTATTTCCTTAATCTATCATCATTCAACAATCTTTTACCTTAAAACCAAACCTATCCCTAACACAATAAACCTCTATTAAATCTTAACCTATTTTTTCTTAAAGTTGTATGAACGAAATAGCCTGTCCTCCTCCGGCAGCCATACGTACAGTCAGCGTATTTTCAGCTGTGACAGTTTGTTCCGTAATCTGATAATCTGCCGGATTCGTTTTCCAGTCCGCCTTCTCACCGTCGGCATAGATAACAGCTTTATATTGTTTCCCCGGTTTCAGGAAGTCTAGTTTTATTTCCAGTGTACGGGGAGCCTCATTGGTAGCTGCTCCGAAGAAATAATTATTTTTCGCTTTACGTACAACAGCTACAAACTCTCCCGGTTCTCCTGCCAATGCCTTGGATTCGTCACAATCCGGGTCGAAATCGCGGAAGAACCGGAAAGCAGGATGTCCTTCATAATGCTCAATCATATCAGAAGCCATTTGCAAGGGAGAATATAGAATCACCCAATTGGCAATCTGCTTCGCCAATGTTGTGTTGACACGGCTGTTCCCCTTATCCTGGTCATTCCATTTCCGACGACGGGGAGAGTCTTTGGTTTGCTGGAACAAAATATCAAAAGTTCCCGGAGTGTAGTCCATTGGACCGGACAGCAAGCGGGTAAACGGCAACATTACATGATGAGACGGCGGATTTCCTTCACTCCATGCATTCCATTCCATACCTCTGGCTCCTTCGCGCGTCATCATGTTAGGCCATGTACGGCGGATACCGGTATCCTTAATCGGTTCGTGTGCATCCAATGTCATTCTATGCTCCGCAGCTGTTTCCACTACCTTCTGATAATGGTTGACTCCATATTGTCCATGATGTGAAAGCCCGTTCGGGAAAGCTCCTGCATAACCTGTTTTCAGGATGTGGATGCTGTGGTCGGTATACCATTGCATTGCATGATCCATTTGCCGTTCATAGTTCGGGATATTTCCTCCTGTTTCATGGTGTCCAATGATTTCGATTCCTTTTTCCTTGGCATAACGTACTATTTCATCTATGTCAAAGTCAGCGTAAGGTTTCGTAAAATCAAAATTTTGCATACCGCCCCAACTTTCCCAACCTTCATTCCAGCCTTCAAACAATACCGCTTCTATATTATTGGCAGCAGCGAAGTCGATATATTTTTTGGCATTGACAGTGGTAGCACCGTGGCGTTCATCCATTTTCCAAGTCTCTACACCCAGATGCATCCCCCACCATACACCGATATATTTCAAAGGACGAATCCAATCAGTAGTTTCTAACACACAAGGGTCATTCAGGTTCAGGATCAGGGAAGAATTGATTAATCCGACAGCTTCCGGAGCAATCTGGATAGTACGCCAGGAAGTTGTAAAATGGTTGCTTTTGCGTACCTTGATACCGTCCGGCCAAGGAGTAAGTTCCGCCTTCAAAGTGTAATCTCCGATTTGTTTCAGCGTCATTTCGGAGAAATCATACAATGCCGCTTCATGGATACTTCCGTAAACACCATCCGCCGTCTTAAAGGTAAAAGGAGTATTGGCTGTCTCCACTTCGGAAATAGGCTGCTGCTTATAAAGCAATTCATAAGTCTCGGCACTCGCAGGAATCGACCATGAGGTACCGTCCTGACGGAAGTGGAAAGTAGTCAGTTCATCAGTTATCATCAGAGAATCCACATTGGGAACATTATATTCATAACGGAACCCTACTCCGTCATTGAAAACCCGGAAACGAAGGGTCAACTGCACCTGATCCTCATTAATCAGATTGACAGCCATTTCATTATAATGGTTCCGGTTGGTTTTATTTTCTCCCCACGGCTGCGTCCATGTTTCATCTTTGCTGTCGAATGTGGTTTTCTCTATCCGGAAGCCTCCTCCCAGAATAACACCGTTTCCCTCCACAAAACCCATTTTTGAATTTTCTATCAGCAATGAATCATTTACCGACACATTATAAAACGGAGTACCATTCTCATCTACCGTCAACGTCATCTTGATGTGACCGTCCGGTGATTTTACTTCTGTTTTCGGACTGCTACACGCACAACATCCCAGCATACACAGAAAAGCTACAACTAAATGCTTTACTTTCATAGTACAATTATCTGTTTATATATAATACAATCCATAAAGAAGAAACACTTAATTGTATGCGACTTTTCTTTATAAAGAAAGTCCGAATCTGATTTGCTTTGCAGGCAAACCTCAGATTCGGACTTTTATTTTCATTAAAACACCGGATGTTATCTATCAAACATCGCTCATCCGGCAATTATTATTTATGCAGAAGAACATCAGTACCCGGAACAATCTTTCCCATTGACCACACACAACGTACATTCAACTCCTTATCGAGAATCACAATATCTGCATCCAACCCTTTAGCCAATGCACCTTTCCGGTCACTAACTCCAATCAAACGGGCGGGAGTCTCGGAAGCCATGCGCACTGCATCCTCCAAAGGAATATTTGCTTTTTTTACCATTGTACGCACCAACACATCCATTGTAGCCAAACTACCGGCCAGCGCGGAATGGTCTGCCATTTTACACACTCCATCTTCAATAATATAACGCGGGTCAATCGGTTCATGTCCTTCGTAAGCAGCGTAAGCCAGCGCATCAGTCACCAGACACGTATTCTCCACTCCTTTCAGTTTATAAACCAGTTTCAGAATAGTGGCAGGCAAATGAATGCCGTCCGCAATAACTTCCACCGTCATTCCGTCTGTCAGATATACACTCTCCACCGTCCCTTCATATTTATATTCACGGCGTTTGTGGAAACCCGGCATTGCATTGTAAAAATGAGCAGCATGTGAGAATCCCACCGCATACGCCGCTTTAATCTCATCATATTCGGCTTCTGTATGTGTAACTGCCGTCATTATTCCCTTTGAACGGGTATATTTGGCGAAATCATGCGCTCCACGTAATTCCGGGCTGATATCCCAACGCTTGATACAAGTAGTATGCTCCAATAACGGAATATATTCATTCTCATCAGGAGTTTTCAGAAAACCTTCATACTGGCTTCCTGCCATTTTCGGATTCAAATAAGGTCCCTCAATATGCAGACCGAGAATTGGAGAATCCGGTTCCTGCATCAATCCCTCACACACATCGACAGCCTGATAAAGTTTTTCAAACGATGTGGATGACAAAGTAGGAAACATACTGGTGGCGCCATGCTTCAAATGCGCGGTAGTTGCCATGCGGAATGCTTCTTCCGTAGCTTCGGTAAAATCATGTCCGCCGCCTCCGTGCGCGTGCATACTGACAAATCCCGGTACGATTGTCATTCCCCGGGCGTCAATAACCGTTGCACCGATAACTGCCAGGTCACTGTTGGTCACCTCTAATATTTTTCCGTCACAAATCAATACCGAACCGTCTTTCAGCCAGCCTTGCGGGGTAAGTATTCTACCGTTAATTATCTGAGTTAACATAGTCTTCTTTATTTATTAGATTTAAAACAGTTTATTGGTACCTTCCACTAATTGCCCCATTGCCCATACGGCTCTCACATTCAAGTCTCTGTCGAGGGCAATAATATCGGCATCCTTACCACGTTCAAGCGTTCCTTTGCGGTCAAGTACTCCCATTATGCGGGCAGGCGTTTCGGATACCATGCGTATCACATCCGCCAAAGGTATTTCTGCTTTCTGCACCATGGTACGAATCAAGCGGTCCATAGTAGCCACACTTCCTGCCAAAGCAGAACGGTCGGCCAGCTTGCATACTCCGTCTTCAATAATCACGCGCGGGTCAAAAGCAGTCTGGCTGTCACTGGCCGCACAAGCCAGTGCATCCGTTATCAGGCAGGTACGCTCCACTCCTTTTATCTTATAAACAAGACGCAGAATAGTAGGTGGTACATGAATACCGTCAGCCACCACTTCGACCGTCATGTCGTCAATCAGGTAAATACTTTCTACCGTACCTTCGTATTTATATTCTTTCCGTTTATGGAATCCCGGCATTGCATTATAGAAATGAGTAGCATGGGTATATCCGGCTTCATAGGCAGTCTGTATGTCCTCAAACTCCGCCTGCGTATGTCCTACGGAAGCCAACACTCCTTTCGCCGTGATGTATTTACCGAATTGCATGGCTCCCGGAAGCTCCGGCGCAGCATCCCAACGCTTGATACAACGAGTTTCCTCCAGTAACGGGATATATTCTTCCGGATCGGGGTTTTTGATATTTTCGGGAATCTGTCCGCCTGCCATAGCCATATTGAAATAATGTCCTTCCAGATGAAGTCCTAATACAGGGCTGTCCGGTTCCGCCATCATCTTCTCGGTAGTCTCTGCGGCTGCACGAATCATAGGAATGGTAGAAGAAGAAAGAGTGGGGAAAATACTGGTCGTACCATGCTGCATGTGAGCTTTGACAGCTACTCGGAAAGCTTCTTCCGTGCCTTCCATGAAGTCTCTTCCACCGCCGCCATGAACGTGGATTTCCACTCCTCCCGGAACGATATACATTCCTTTGGCGTCGATAAGTTTAGCTCCAATAATTGCAAGGTCACAATTGGTTACTTCCAGAATTTTGTTGTCGCGAATAAGCACTGATCCATCTTTCAGCCAACCTTGAGGCGTCAGGATGCGTGCATTAATGATTTGTGTTAACATATCGCTATTATTAAATTAATTATAGGCCTGCGTGAATCAATGACACTCTTTTTGGGGGAAGTACACTGATTTTTTCAATTGCAAAATTACGCTTTTCTATTCAATCTATCGATAAAATAGTCCGGTAAACTTCCAATATAATACAAAAAAAAGGTTGTCAATCTTATCGACTGACAACCTTGTTCTATTTGGAGCGGAAAACGAGACTCGAACTCGCGACCCTAACCTTGGCAAGGTTATGCTCTACCAACTGAGCTATTTCCGCA
>ENA-UERZ01001707-UERZ01001707.1-human-gut-metagenome-genome-assembly--contig:-NODE-1707-length-14567-cov-3.707798_pt1 | contig 14567 bp, 10 predicted proteins | sample MGYA00242997_ERZ507998 | MGnify/ENA primary metagenome ERZ507998 (study PRJEB26167, sample SAMN06115470) | human gut metagenome | host: Homo sapiens | place: China:Henan | collected 2016-06-23... | reverse complement strand
GGAGAGGCCGTCACCTGCCCCCGGGCGCACGGGGAGATGGACATCTACGGGGCCTTTGCCAATTCCTGCAACGGGGTGTTCGGCCAGCTGGCCGCCGAGCTGGGCGCGGAGACCATGCAGCGCTATGTGACCCGGGCGGGGCTGACCAGCCAGTACAAGGTGAACGGGATCCCCACAGCGGCGGGCCGCTTTGACGTGGGGAGCACTCCCAGCCAGCTGGGCTGGGCCGGTGTGGGACAGTATAACGATCTGGTCAACCCCTGCGCCATGATGGTGTGGATGGGAGCGGTGGCAAACGGAGGGAAGGCCGCCGTCCCCCAGCTCATCCGAAAGACCGAGACACCGCTGGGGACCCCCGTATCCCTCTACCTGAAAAAGCAGACCGCCTCTCTGGTGGATGGGGACACCGCCGGCCGCCTGGCGGACATGATGGCCAACAATGTGGCCCAGACCTATGGCAGCAGCCGTTTCCCCAACATGGACCTCTGCGCCAAGTCGGGCACGGGCGAGGTAGGCGGCGGCAAGGCCCCAAACACCTGGTTTGCGGGCTTTCTCCGCAACGAGGACGCCCCCTATGCCTTCGTGGTCCTGGTGGAAGAGGGAAGCAGCGGTTCCGATACGGCCGGAGCGGTGGCCTCCAAGGTGCTGGACGCCGTGGTCAACGGATATTAAAGATTGCGCCGTCTGTGGCTGGCGGAGCTCTGCGATGCGCCTGCCGTAAAAACTGCAGAAGCACAACCTGGCGACAGACGGTAAGCCGGTCCGGAGGTTTCTCCGGACCGGCTGCTTTTCGGTCCGGGATGCGCAGCCTGCAAAAAGGCGCGGTTGCGCAGGACGGCCGGGGATTCCGGCAGGCCCGCATAAAACACAGCCCCGTCCGGTTCCGCGGAACCGGACGGGGCTGATATGCCGGGAAGGGGATCACGCCGCGGGAGGGGTGGATTCCTCCGCGGCAGGGGCTTCACTGGGCTGGGGAAGGGTTGGGACGGCGGAGGGCACCACGGGGACGGCGGCGCCGTCGCCCCGCCGGTCCAGTGTGACCGAGGAGCCGCTCAGGATGTCGGAGGCGCCCTCCCGGATCTCGTGCTGGATGGTGACCGCATCGCCCACGTTGAGGATCACGGCGGTGGGATTCTGGGCGGCCGACACGGTGTAGAAGGTCGCATCGCCCTCCAGACGGAGGAAATAGTAGGTGTTTCCGTCCAGGACCGCCGAGCGGATCTCCGCGACCACGCCGCTGACCTGAGTCTGGGGCAGTTCCTCCTCCGAGGTGACGCCCTTCTGGGCCAGAAGCTGGATATATTCCTGCTCACAGGCCGTGACCGAATTGCCGGTGGCTACGATGTCATACCGGGCCACGTTGACCATGGCGTAGCTCTTGACCAGATTGGCGGCGTCCTTGAGGGGGATGAAGTAGGTGGGCTCATCGGCGATATTGAGGAGCAGGGGGAAGGTGGCGGTGTAGCCCAGGTCCTGCACCACGCCCTGGGCGGAGGCCTTGGCCGCCTCCTCCGTGGCGCCGGGGGCCTGGTAGAACTTGGTCTCCTTGGTGCGCAGGTTGGAGAGCAGGAAGCCCAGATTGGACTGGTCGGAATTGATGGAGGTGACGCCGGTGTACATGTACACATCGTCGTTGAGGGCGATATAATTGTAGCCCTGGGTGACCACCGTCACATCCCGCTGGCCGAAGATGGAGTTGATGAAACCGTTGACCAGCGTTCCGTGGTAGTTATACTGCTCCATGATGAGATTGGGGTTGTAGACATTGTCCACCCAGGAGGGAACCTCCTCATAGTACTGGCACTGGCCGGTGATGGCGTTCATCAGCACCGCGCCCTTGGTATCCGTGCCGCCGAAGAGACCGATGGTCTTGACGATCCGGGGGGCGATCCAGTAGGGCGTGCCCTCCTCGTCGACCTCAAAGCGGGGGGTGTCGAACATATAGGTGGGGTAGGAGAAGCGCAGATGGCGCATGACATTGCGGTTGAGGGGTTCGGAGAAGGAATACTTCATCCCCTCGGACAGGCGCACCACCTTGGCCTCCTGGGTCACCATGTCCACCACCACATAGGCGGGCAGGCCCTGGGCACGGTTGGTGAACCACTTGATGAGGTCGGCGTAGGCGATGGGAGCCACGCGGACCGGGCGGCCCTGATAGTTGATCTGGGTGGACTCGTTGGAGTAGTCAAACTGGCTGACCATGTCGCTGAGGGTGCCCATCTGGCGGTCTCCCAGGTAGTTGGCCGAGTCCTTGTCCAACGTGGGGATCTCGTCAAAGGAGATCTGGGTGATCTCCTTGGCGAAGTTGCCGGTCTCGACGGTCAGCAGGTCCCGGTAGCCCCCCGCCCGAAAGATGGGCATGGAGATGATCTGGCCCACCAGGGCCAAGGCAATCAGGGCCAGAAACAGGACGCCGATGGGAAGACACTGGCTCTTGATGAAGCGGAAGTACTCCTTGAGGTGCTCCTTGGGCGGGGCGGTCTGGTCCACGCCCAGCGAGAAACCGGAGGTGATGAGGGCCGAGATGACATAGGTAATGCACAGCAGGCCGATGAAGCTGTAAAAATCACCTGACTGGGGGTTGAGGGCAGGCAGGGAGACATAGAAATAGACTGCGCCCACCACCAGGGTCACCGCCAGATGCAAGAGGATTTTTCCCAATTTGCTGCGGGGGGAACGACGTTTTTTGCCGTTTGATGACTGCTTCAAGTTACATTCTCCTTTTGTTGTACCAAAAAGTTCCGGTGCGAATATTCCTTAGTATAGCCGTTCCCTGGGGAAAAAGCAACAGAGGGAGGGGGAAAGAAAGATTAAAATTTGGTAAAAGTTCAGAGCTCCACCGGAGGGCGGCCGGGCAGCAGGGCGTCGATCTCGGCCCGGCCGTAGGTGTAGGCCGCCAGGTCCTCCCGTCCGCAGGCCTGAAAGGCGTCGCCGGCGGCGGCCCCCGCCAGGATCTGCTCCGACAGCGTGAGCATATCCCGGAGATAGGGCAGGCCCACCCGGGGATTGCGGGGGGAGCGGGGATCGATCCCCGGGACGGGAAGGATCTGCTGCTGGTAGCGGTGCCCGGGCAGGATGAGAAGATCCTCCCGCGCTCCAAGGAAGGCCAGGGTCCGGCGCAGCGTATCCCGGTAGACCTCCACGGCGCCGGGCAGAAAGAGAAGCCAGACATAGCTGGAGCCGAAGGCGTCCCCGGTGAAGAGCCAGCCCTGCTCCGGCTCGTAGAAGGCCAGGCTCCCCCGGGTATGCCCCGGAACGGCCAGGACCTGAAAGCGGTAGGGGGGCAGGGGAATGGTCTCGCCGCCTGAGAGGAGAACGCCGGTGGCGGCGGTACGGATCGGATCATGGCGGGGAAGGTAGTGCGGACAGTCCTCGAACTGGCTCAGAGCGCCGATGTGGTCGAAGTGGTTGTGGGTGATGGCCACCTGGACAGCGCGCCCCCCGGCGATCCGGTCCACCAGGGCGCGCAGGGCCCGTCCCGGGTAGGGAGGGCCCAGGTCAAAGACCAGGACCCGGCCGGGGGCCTCCACCACATAGACGCTGGAGGGGCTGTGAAAACTTCCGTCCGGCTGCTGCCCCGGCGGATGGCCGGCCGTGGCGTCCTGAATATGCCACAGACCCGGGCGCAGGAGCCGGGCCGTATAGGGCGGATGCTCCAGCGGCGGTTGGGAGGGGGTCACAGAGCGGCACATTGGGCTTCGATGGCGGCCTCTCCGGCCTTCATGGCCTGGAGGGTGCGTTCCAGCAGGGTGTCCAGCTCCCAGCCCAGCAGCTCCGCGCCCTGCCGGATCACCTCCCGGGAGCAGCCGGCGGCGAATTTCTTATCCTTAAATTTCTTTTTCAGGCTGGAGAGCTCCATATCCTGCACCGACTTGGAGGGGCGCATGAGGGCGGCCGCGCCGATGAGTCCGGTCAGCTCGTCGCAGGCGAAGAGCACCCGCTCCATCTCGTGCTCCGGTTTGACCTGCGCGCCGGTCATCCCCCAGCCGTGGCACACCACCGCGTGGATGAGGGCGGGAGAGGCGCCCGCCGCCTCCAGCAGCGCGGGGGCCTTTACACAGTGCTCCTCCGGCCAGCGCTCAAAGTCGATGTCGTGCAGCAGGCCGGCCAAAGCCCAGAAGGGGGCCTCCTCCCCATAGCCCAGGGCGTGGGCGTACCAGTCCATGACGGCCTCCACCGTAAAGGCGTGGCGCAGGTGGAAGGACTCCTGGTTGTAGGTGCGCAGCAGGGCCAGGCCCTGCTCTCGTGTCAGTTCCATCGTTGTCTCTCCTTTGTATCGTTTGATCCATGCTGCCGAAGCAGTTCCCCTCCATCATAGTACGATGGAGCGCAAACCGCAAGCCCGGATCGCCGGGGCGCTGCGGTCCGGAAGGGATCAGCACCATTTCCATCCCTTTGGGTCCAGGGAACCCAAAACACTGCCCCAGTGGGTCAGATCATTGGGGGAGGAGAGGGTGATGGAGCGGGCGCGGTTGTTGATGGGGATGAGTCTGCAAACCCCGCTTCGGATGGACAGGTAGCGGATGTAGCAGGTGCCGTGGACCGAAAAGAGCCCCAGCTGTCCGCTGGAGACCCTGCCGTATTGCAGCAGAAGGATGTGGCCCGGGTGGAAGGCGGGCTCCAGGGAGGTATCGGACAGCAGCAGCGCGAAATCGGCCGTGGCGGCCAGGGAATGGGCGCCTGCCTGGACCAGCTTGGTCTGGAACTGGTGGCCGATGGACCCGCCCCCCGGATTGGAGACAGGGAGGTAACAGGGGAGCAGACGTTGAGAGAGAACGGAGTCGGAGGGGGTGGGGGCCTGGCCAAACTGCTCCAGCGCGGAGATCAGCGCTCTGCGGTCGCAGGGAGCGAGGCTGCGGTAGCGCTGAAACAGAACGGCTTCCTCCCGGTTCAGGAAGAGGAAGCCGTCCTCCTCGCTGTAAACTCCGGTGTCGCACTCCAGGGGAATGGCGTCGTCCATCAGATAGCGGGTGGAGACCTGGAAGAACTTCGCCAGGGCGCGCAGCGCGGGCAGCGAGGGGCTCTTGGTCTGGCCGGTGAGGATGTTATTCAAGGTGCCGATCGGAATGCCGGAGCGGGCGGCTACGGTCTCAGAGGTGACAGCGTCCCGCTTTTTCAAATAGGCTAATTTTCTCACCATAGACATGATGCGATCCTCCGCATTTCAATTGTGTGCGGGTATGTTTCGATGGAATTAACCGGAAGTGGTAAAAAAAGAATATATTAGAACCAAATTTTGGATGACTAATTGACATTGGACCGGAAATACAGCATATTGAATAAAGGAAAAGAACAAAGCAGAATTTAAATGGTAAAATATTACAACTAAAGAGATGGAGGTATGCGCCGTCTGTCTGCATCGGGCAGCACATGCCGGAAGTTCCACAGCAAACGTAGTTGATCTCCATACACCCGTGCGGCGGCATCCTGGTTTAAGAATATTATACCGTGTGAAACAGAAAACGGATAGGGGGAAATCACAGTTTGAAGCCATAGGAAAGACAGGGAGCACGGGGAGCGCCGCAAAATACCGCCTGCCGGAGTCAGGACCAAGAAGAAGGAGTTCGTGGACATGGAGGGAGCTGCCTGAGGTCAGGGCGTGAGAAAGGAATGGGAAAAGGATTTATGATGGGAAAATGTTGTGTAAATTACCGTGTGGTCACAGACAGGAGCTGTATCCCGGCGATGTATGGGATTGCGGGGGAAGGGGTGGCGGTGATCCACTGGCTGTCCGCCCAATATCAGGCGGTCGAACACCTGGCGCGGGTGTGCAATCGGCTGGGGCTGTCCTACCTTCATCTCGGGGATGTGGCGGAGGATTTTCGAAAGGGCGGTATGATTGAGGGTTGACCATCCCAGGCAGATGCGATAAACTAAGAACACATGAGCTATGCTTCCACAGAAAGCCATCCTTCGGGGTGGCTTTCCGCATGTGCGTGTTTGGAAAAAGAAGAGAGAAAGCGTGCTCCGTGCTTCTTTTTGGCAGCGAATGCCATTGGACTGGTGCTGCTGGCGGGCGCGGCCGCGATTTTTGCCGCTTTTTAAGGGAATAGGGTTGCAATAGGGCAAAAAAGAAGGTAAAATAAGAAGCTACTCTGTATAGGAAATAACTTTGCGAAAAGAAAGCGACGGTAGTTCGGCTATGAATCGTACTTTGGAGCATATCCTGCCCCGCGTGCAGAAGCCTGCGCGCTATACGGGCGGAGAATATAACGCGGTGGTCAAAGACCGGGACCAGGTGGATACCCGCGTGGCCCTCTGCTTCCCGGATACCTATGAGATCGGCATGTCCAATCTGGGCGTGCGCATCCTCTACGGCGTGATGAACGAGATGAAGGGCGTCTGGTGCGAGCGGGTCTTCGCCCCCTGGGGGGATATGGAGGAGGAGATGCGCCGGGAGGGCATTCCCCTCTATGGACTGGAGAGCGGAGATTCCATCGCGGACTTTGACATCATCGGCTTCTCTCTGGGCTATGAGATGGCCTACACCAATGTGCTCAATATGCTGGACCTGGCCGGACTGCCCTTGCGCAGCGCCGACCGGGACGAGTTCGCCCCCCTCGTTATCGCCGGGGGCACCTGCGCCTTCAACGCCGAGCCGCTGGCCCCCTTTATCGACATCTTTTCCCTGGGTGAGGGCGAGGATGTGACGGTAGAGCTCATCGAGCTCTACCGGAAGGCCCGGGAGGAGTGCTGGAGCAAGGAGGAGCTGCTGGCCGCCGCCGCCCAGATCCCCGGTCTCTACGTCCCCTCCCTCTATGAGGTGGAGTACAACGAGGACGGCACAGTCAAGTCCATCACCCCCGCCAAGGGGGCTCCTGCCACCGTGACCAAACGGATCGTGCAGGACTTCAACCGCTCCTACTTCCCCACCAAGACCATCGTGCCCTCCACTGAGATCGTGCACGACCGGGTCATGCTGGAGGTGTTCCGGGGCTGTATCCGCGGCTGCCGCTTCTGCCAGGCGGGATACGCCTACCGCCCGGTGCGGGCCAAGGTCCCCGCCCTTCTGGTACAGCAGGGGATCGAGTCCTGCAAGAATTCGGGCTATCAGGAGATGACGCTCTCGTCCCTCTCCACCAGCGATTACCGCCGCCTGCTGGACCTGTGCGACGGACTTCAGGAGTGGTGCGATCCCAACGGGGTGAGCCTGTCCCTGCCCTCTCTGCGGGCGGACAATTTCTCCTGGAATCTGATGGAGCGGCTCCAGCACGGGCGCAAGAGCGGACTGACCTTCGCGCCCGAGGCGGGCACCCAGCGCCTGCGGGACGTCATCAACAAGAACGTCACGGAGGAGGACATCCTCAATTTCTGCCGTACGGCCTTCGCGGGGGGCTGGTCCACCGTAAAGCTCTACTTCATGCTGGGCCTGCCCACCGAGACCGATGAGGATGTGCTTGGCATCGCCGACCTGGCGGAAAAGGTCTACCACACCTGGCGGGAGGTCACGCCCAACCGGAGCCGGGGCGTGAAGATCACGGTCTCCACCGCGTTCTTTGTGCCCAAGCCCCATACGGCCTTCCAGTGGGAGGCCCAGATCAGCCGGGAGGAATATGAGCGCCGGGTCAGGCTTCTGCGGGATCATATGCGGGGGCGCTCCATCTCCTACCACTGGCACGACCCGGAGACCAGCGTGCTGGAGGCGGTGCTGGCCCGGGGCGACCGCCGCCTGGCCGATCTGCTCGAGACGGTGTGGCGCAAGGGCGCAAAATTCGATACCTGGGACGAGTACTTCAACTACGACCGCTGGATGGAGGCTTTCGCCGCGTGCGGCATCGATCCGGCGTTCTATGCCAACCGGGTCCGGGACAAGGACGAGCTTCTGCCCTGGAGCACCACCTCGGTGGGGGTGAGCAGCCGCTTCCTCTGGCGGGAGCGGGAGCAGGCCTACCGCGGGGCGATCACCCCCGACTGCCGGAAGCAGTGCACCGGCTGCGGCGCGGACAAGCTCTATCCCGGAGGCGTGTGCGACGCCGAGTGTTAATTTCGGAATAAAGGAGTGGAGCAGCCTATGACGACCCATAGACTGGCTTTTTCCAAATTGGATACAGCCAAATTTATCTCCCATCTGGATCTGATGCGCACCTTCCAGCGGGCCTTCCTCCGGGCGGACATTCCCATCAAGCACACGGAGGGATTTCATCCCCATGCCTTTGTGTGCATCCCGCTGCCCCTCTCGGTGGGGTACTCCAGCGGCTGCGAGGTGCTGGAGTGCCAGATCCTGGGGGAGAATCCCGATCTGGAGCGGGTCCCCGAGCGGATGAACGCCGTTTTGCCGGCGGGGATCGAGGTCAAGCGCTGCTACGAGGCCCGGCGGGCCGTGAAAGAGCTGGCCTATGTCAACTATATCGTGACGCTGGAGTATGAGGCGGGGGCGCCCTTCGGCGCGGATACCGCCATTCAGGAGCTCCTTGCCCGGGAGAGCCTGGTGGTGCGCAAGCGCTCAAAGAAGGCCAAGAGCGGTTTTACCGAGGTGGACCTCATCCCCCTCATCCAAAAGGCCACGGTGGAGGAGCGCCGGGACACGGTGACGCTGGATCTGATCCTCCGGGCTCAGAACCCGGGCCTCAACCCGGAGCTCATCGTATCCGCCATCCGTGGGGAGTGTCCCCAGGCCGCCCCGGACTTTGCGCTCTTCCACCGGCGCGTTGTGCTGGATGAAGCGATGCAGGTCTGGGAATGACGGCCCATAGAATGGGCAAAAGGCTTCCTCTCTACGGAGAGGAGGTCTTTTTTTGTAGAAATGGGGCAGAAGGGCAGTTTATTCTTGTCTAACCGGAAAAAGTACGGTACAATAAAGAAAATGGATATTCTTTCCTCCCATAGATCTGCTTTGACTGGTGGGGGAGAAGGGTGTGAGTGAGTTGCGGGAGAGAACAACGGTTCTGCTGGTGGACGACCGGACGGAGCATCGTGTGGCAATGCGCAAGGTGCTTGCTCCGGTCTATGAGGTCATTGAGGCCGCCGATGGAAACGAAGCCCTCCAGATGATAGGGACCTATTTTACACAGCTGGCAGTCATTCTTCTGGATGAAGAGATCCCCGGGATCGACGGCCTGGATGTACTGCGGATCATGAAGAGCAAGGGATGGCTGAGCAGCATCCCGGTATTCCTGGTGACGGAAGAGGAATCGGATGAGACCATGGCGCGGGGCTATGAGCTGGGCGTAGCGGATATTCTGATCCGTCCCCTCCGGCCGGAGGTGGTCAAACACCGGGTGGCCAATATGGTGGAGCTCTACCGCCACCGGTTTGAGCTGGAGCGCGTGGTGCTGGAACAGACCACCCGCATCCGGGAGCAGGAGAAGCAGCTGCGTCAGAGCAACAAGTCCATCCTGGAGGCTCTGAGCGCGGCGATCGAATTTCGCAACTGTGACTCGGGGTTCCATGTCCGGCAGATCCGGCAGGTCACCCGGCTGCTGCTTCTGGATGTGATGGAGCACTATCCCGAGTATGGACTGACCCAGGAACAGACGCAAGCCATATCCGAGCTTTCCATCATGCACGACATCGGCAAGATCGCTGTGCCGGAAGGCATCCTGATCAAGGACGGCCGGCTGACGGCGGACGAATTTGAGCGGATGAAGGCCCATACGGTCTATGGCGGGGAGCTGGTGAAGCACATCACCTTCCCCCAGGGGGAGCGGGTGCAGCGGTACTTTTATGAGATCTGCCGCCACCACCATGAGCGGTGGGACGGCGGGGGCTATCCGGACGGGCTCAAGGGGGAGGAGATCCCCATCTGGGTCCAGGCGGTGTCGATTGCGGACGTCTATGAGGCGCTGGTGAGCCGGCGGGTCTATAAGCCGGCCTATGCCGCGGAGGAGGCGGTCCGGATGATCCTGGAGGGGGAGTGCGGCGCCTTCCATCCCAAGATCCTTCTCTCTCTGCGCCGGGTGGCCGCCCGGCTGATGGCGGAAGTGAGCGGAGAGGCGTCCGAGGACCCGCCGGAGGAGCGCCTCAAGGCGCATGTCCCTGCCGCGGCGGCTTCCCTGCGGGAGGAGAGGGAGAGCGCCCAGCGCAGCGAGGTCCAGACCCTCTTTCTGCTGGAGCAGGAGAAGTACCGGATCATTGCCGAGCTCTCCGAGGATATGGTCTTTACCTATAATCAACGCTTTGATTCCATGGAGTTCAGCGAAAAATTCTGCCGTGTCTTCCAGATTCCGGCGTACATCAGTGAGTACAGCAAATGCCGGCCCTCTGCGCGCACCTTCTATCCGGAGGAATATGAGGCGCTGGTTCAGCGCCGGAACAGGCTGACCTGGGCGGTGCCGGAGATGGAGATGGACCTGCGCCTGGATTATGAAAAGAGCCTTAAGGACAATATCCAGACAGTGGTCCGTTTTAACCATGGTAAATACATGGATGAGGTGTGTCCAACAAAGGTCAATAACCATCATGAGGGATACGGAATTCTGTCAGAGAATGAAACTGTGCTTACCAGGGCGGTGAAAAGCGTACGGGGTGATATGGATACATTTCTGAAGGTCCTCCCGAATGGGGAAGGGGATGCAATCAGCACCTGCGGATCAATATATAATTCCTGCGTGATGACGGCTGCGGCCGCCATCCAGATGGCAACACAGGCCAAACGCATCCTGGATGACCTTTATAATCCGGTCACACCGATTGAGCAGGCGATTGAGGATGCTGAGGACATGGAGGAAGGGTTTGAGGAGACCGGGGAGACACCAGATGCTGATATGGATGAGGAGGATTAAGAATGAGTAAGAATGAGATAAGAGCTGCAGAAAGTGAATTTAAACTTGTAACTATTTCAGGGGAACTGGCCGAAGCCGTAGCGGAGGAGATGGACGGGCTGGGCGCCATTCCGTTTGACAAGGTGAAGATACCGTCAGGTGGAGGCCTTGCATTTGAGGTACCTGGGGAGGATGAGGACAACCCGGATGTTGTCAAGGAAATCCGTGGTGTGATTGTAGACCACCATCCGGTTAATGCATACTGGTTTGGGAAATATGATGGGAACAATGACCAGCCTGACTGTTCCAGTTACGATGGAAAGCAGGGAGTCGAGAGGGGAACCGGGGAAATACATGAATGCGCGTCCTGCCCGCATAACCAGTTCGGATCCGATGAGGACGGGCGCGGGAAGGCGTGTAAGAATGTACACCGGTGCTATATCCTGCGGGAGGGGAATCCAGTGCCGCTTGTCCTGTCACTTCCACCGACCAGCCTTAAATACATGAGGGATTATATCGGTAAGAAAATCCTTCTCAAAGGGATGCGGTGCTGGCAGGCAGTCACCCGGATATCCCTTAAGAAGGAAAAGAGTGTGGGTGGTATCGAATATTCCAGGGCTGTTTTCAGTTTTGATTCCATCCTGTCGCCCGAACAGATGATGGAGGCAAAACAGATAGCGGACAGCATAAAGGAGACCACCCGGGCAGCCGTGGCCATAGATGAGGCAGATTATGATACAGACGGTGAGAAGCCGAAGATGGATAAGGATGGTTTTGTCAAGGTGGAGGGACCGGAACCAGGGTTTCCGGGATAAGGGAAGTAAAGATGGATGCCTGGGGCAGGATATCCTGCCCCAGGATGAATAGGTGAGGTGTGTATGACAGCAAAGAACGTTGATATGGACATAGACCAGATTGTGGACTACAAGACAGAATATAGCCAGGTCATTAAAAAACACACCATCAGCGGCAACCAGCTCAATGGATTGTGTCCCTTTCATGATGACAGGGAAAGCAGTTTTTCAGTCAATCTGCAGACAGGGCAGTATACATGCTTTGCCTGCGGGGCATCTGGAAACTTTACAACCTTTTGGGCAGAAACCCATGGGACAGACACAGAGGAAGCATACAGGCAGATACTGGATAAATATGGAGCTGGCCTGAATCGGGAAGACACAGGGAAGAAGCCAAAAGGGAACGGGCTGGATTCCTATTCGCTAAAAGAGTACAGCCTTAACAAACAGATACCAGAAGAATGGCTGTCAGAAAGATGCAGGATGGAAACCGCCCGGGAGCGGGATGGGGGTACCTATCTTAAGATACCCTATTATGATGAATCCGGCGACATGGTGACATTTCGGAAACGGTATGGGAATAAGCAGTTCCGCTGGAAATACGGGAGCAGCGGCAGGATTACATTATATGGCGCGTGGCTGCTGCCCGAAATCAGGAAGGCCGGTTATGCGGCTATAGTGGAAGGTGAGTCCGACACCCAGACACTCCTGTACATGAATATCCCAGTACTGGGGGTGGCTGGCGCCTCCCTGTTCAAAGAAGGGCAGGCCGCCATGCTGCAGGACTTGAAGTTATACCTGCATAAGGAGCCGGACCGGGGAGGTGACACATTCTTCACAAAGATGACCACGCGCCTGCGGGATGGTGGATTTATCGGTGAAGTGTATGTCTGGAGCTGCGGACAATTCGGTGTGAAGGATCCATCCGAATTATATATTAAGTTCGGAAAAGAGGCAGCGGTAGGAAAAATACAGAAAGCATTGAAAGCTGCCAGGAAAGTGGACCTGGACCATTTGGACGAGGAGATACCTGAGGCAATTAAAAGGGCGCCTGTGAGCCTGAGACAGCCAGAAGGATGGCTGTATTCTGAGAAGGGAATCTGCCGGATTGATGAGAAACAGCATCTGCCAAAGAATATCTGCCGCACTCCCATTATCATAACGCAGAGGCTAAAAAGCATAGAGAGGCCGGAGGAGAAGATTGAGGTGGCCTTCAAACGGGATGGTGCATGGCACAGAGCCATATACCCACGGTCCACCATATTCACCAGTAAGGGAATCACGGCCCTGGCAGACCTTGGATGTACTGTGACATCGGAGAATGCAAAGGACGTGGTCCAGTTTCTTTCTGCACTGGAGTCTGAGAACATCGATATCATCCAGAAGGCGGATTCCACCACGACATTCGGATGGCAGCCAGGAAAACGGTTCCTTCCTGGGCATGGGAGCGGCATCGTACTTGATGTGGATCCAACGCAGAAAGGACTGGTGGCCGCCTATGGAATGAACGGAAGTATGGAGGGCTGGGTGGCGCAGATGGCACCGCACCGTGACCGTGATAAGTTCCGCTTCATACTGGCGGCCAGTTTTACCGCGCCATTGCTCCGGATTATCAGGCAACGAATATTCTTTGTGTATAACTGGGGAGGCAGCAAGGGAGGAAAGTCGGCCGCAGTCAAGGCCGCATTGTCAGCCTGGGGAGAGCCGGAACGGCTCATGGTCAATTTTAACGCGACGGCAGTAGGACTGGAACGGCTGGCGGCATTTTACTGTGACCTTCCGCTGGGAATTGATGAACGTCAGCTGGCAGGACAAAAACAGGGCGCACTGGAACAGATTGTGTATATGATATCCAGTGGTACAGGGAAAATACGGGGTGCTAAGAATGGTGGTATACAGGAGACAAAAACCTGGAGGACAGTGGCCTTGGCCAACGGTGAGGAGCCGCTTGCAACGGAGACCAGCCAGACTGGTGTGAGTACAAGGACCCTTGAAATATATGGCGGGCCGTTTGATGATGAACAGGAAGCGAGCATCATGCACCAGACCTGTGCGCAGAACTGTGGATGGGCCGGTCCTGGATTTGTAGGACGGTTGATGGAACAGGACGAGGATGATATCAGACAGCGTTATGATGAGATGCTAAGATACGTCAATGAGAAGAGTGATGGAAGGAGTGGCTCCCATATTGCCTGTATTGCTGCCGTGGCCCTTGCGGATACTATGCTGGATGAATGGATATTCCATGGGAAGGATTCCGTGGAAAGGGCAAGGCGCATGGCGGAGCGCATCCTGCAGGAGCAGATGACGGCGGCGGCCGGTGATGTGAACGAAAATGCCACCCAGTTCATCGTAGACTGGATTATGAGCAATAAGGCCAACTTTGGAGACCGTGCAGTCGGTACCTGTCTGGGATTCATGGACGGTAAAAATGCCTACATATTTCCGTCCCTTCTGAATCAGGCATTGACGAAGGCCGGGTATTCCCCCAGGAAGACCATGCGGTATCTGGGGGATAACGGGCTGATAGCAGCCTCGCCTAAAAAGAGTGGCGGAAAAGAATATACGAAACCGAAATGGTTTGACAACAGGACCGTCCGGTTTGTGGAGTTCCACCTGTGGATGCTTGCTAAAGAAAAGGACCCGCTGCTGGACGAGGATGAGATAGCGGAGGATATCAGTGGCAAGAATGGGTTCAGACAGGTATCTATGGGGGATAACGTACCCTTTGACGGGAATGACAAGATTCCTTATTGAAAAGATTCCTTACGCCTAAAAATTAGTACGGCGAAAAAGCCAGTAAAACCAAGGCATTGAAGTACATATTTATATATACTTAAATTCTTACAAATATTTATATGTGTTATATAGAAAATTTGCATGTTACATCATTTTATATGTATAGTGTGTAAAATTCCTAAAATATTAGGTGTGTTTTCCTGGATTAGGAATTAGGCGTAAGGATTGCCTTCAAACCCGCATGAATACTAGGTTTTTTCATTACGCCTAATGAAAATGATTAGGCGTAAGGGCAAAATAGGCGTAAGGAGGGTGATTAGGCTGTTTGACATTG
>ENA-UERZ01001678-UERZ01001678.1-human-gut-metagenome-genome-assembly--contig:-NODE-1678-length-14837-cov-4.522629_pt1 | contig 14837 bp, 13 predicted proteins | sample MGYA00242997_ERZ507998 | MGnify/ENA primary metagenome ERZ507998 (study PRJEB26167, sample SAMN06115470) | human gut metagenome | host: Homo sapiens | place: China:Henan | collected 2016-06-23... | reverse complement strand
GGTGATAGCCTGGCGCTTGGCCACCTGGCCTACCATGCGCTCGCCGTCCTTGGAGAAGGCCACCACAGAGGGGGTGGTGCGGTTGCCCTCCGCGTTGGGGATAACGACGGCCTCGCCGCCCTCCATAACCGCTACGCAGCTGTTGGTCGTACCTAAGTCAATACCAATGATCTTGGACATAATTTGTTTCCTCCAATATATCGAAATTTATTTTAAACAAGGTGAACATGCGCTGCGCCCGGCCTGTTTTTCGGCGGAGCGCCTCGCTGTGTGCCTGCTCCGGGCCCTCCGCGCTTCTGGGCTTAGTTTGCCACTTTTACCATAGCAAACCGGATGACCTTTTCACCGGACTGGAATCCGGCCTGAAAGACCTCCACGACGGTATTTTCCCCGGCGTTTTCATCTTCCACGTGCATGACCGCGTTGTGGAGATTGGGATCAAAGGTCTGCCCCAGCGCGGGGATCTCCTCGACCCCCAGCTTGGAGAGGACCTCCTTGAGGCCGTTCATGGTCATTTCCACGCCCTTTTTATAGGCCTCGTCGGCGGTCTCCTGCTTGAGGGCCCGCTCCAGATTGTCGTACACCGGGAGAAAGGCCAGCACAGCATCCGACTTGGCGCTGTTGTAGGCGTCGGTTTTTTCCTTCTGGGAGCGCCGGCGGTAGTTGTCATACTCGGCGGCCAGGCGGAGGTACTGATCCTCCTTCTGGGCCAGCGTGTCCTTGAGCGCCTCCAGCTCCGAGAGCAGAGGATCAGGGGAATCCGCCCCGGGGGCGGCGTCGGCTGCGGCCTCTTCGGTCACGGTCTCCGGCTCCATCTGCTCGGCCTGTTCCACGGCCTGCTCATTCTCTTTCTTACTCAAAGAGGTTCCCTCCTATTATGTTTCATCGTTACCTCCGTCCCCGGTGGGAAGTTCTCCCTGGCCGAACAGCCGGGTGAGACCCTCCGCAAAATAGGACAGGCGGGCGGTGATCTTTGCGTAATCCATCCGTGTGGGGCCCACGACTCCGATAATGCCCCGCATGCCGTCCCCGATGTCGTAACTGGCCATGACCACACTGGTATCCTTCAGCGCGTCGGCCACATTTTCCGGACCGATGAGGATCTTCATGGGGCCGTCCTTGGGAATGGGGAAACGGGCGGTGTCCTGATCGTCGGAGAGATAGCTCATCAGAGGCTGGGCCCGTTCCAGATTCTGATATTCCGGAAGCTCCAGCAGATGGGCCAGGCCGGCGGTGTGAACCCGCCGGTGTTCCAGACCCTCCAACACCTCCATGGCGAAGGAGACCACCAGACTGATCAGCCCATAGGCCTCGCCGGCCGCGTGCTGGGCCACCCGCATGAGCTCGGGCGTGATCTCCTCCAGCGTCAGATTGGTAAAGGTGGTGTTGAGCAGGGTGTTGAGCATCTGGAGCTGCGCCTCGGTCAGGTCGGAGGGCAGCTGCACCAACTTGTTGCGCACCAGATTATTGTCGGTCATGACCACGATGATGAAGGCGTTTCGCTCCACCATCAAGAGGTCAAAGCGCCGGATGGTCACCCGCTCAAACCCGGATGAGAGGGCAAAGGCGGGGTAGTTGGTGAGACGGGAGACCACCCGTCCGGCCTCGGAAATGACACGATCCAGCTCCTGCATTTTGAGACGCAGGGCGCGGTTGATGCGTTCGGTCTCCTGCACGGAGAGCTGGTGCTCTTCCATCAGTTCGTTGACATAGAACCGGTATCCCTGGGGAGAGGGGATCCGTCCGGCCGAGGTATGGGGCTTTTCCAGCAGGCCCATGGACTCCAGGTCGGCCATCTCATTGCGGATGGTGGCCGAAGAGACCGAGCGGTCCAGAGAGTCGGCAATGGCCTTGGAACCCACCGGCTCGGCGGTGGAGATATAGCTTTCAATGATGGCACGGAGAATCCGCTTTTTTCGTTCGCTCAGATCCATGCGCATCACTTCCTTTGCGGCGGATTGACTTAGCACTCTTTATACCTGAGTGCTAAAGATAATGTACCACCCTCACCAGCAATTGTCAATAGGGGGGATGTAAATTAAATGTGAACGAAAATCCCGCCTTATGACTTGCATAAGGCGGGAGAGTCTGCTAAAAAACCAGACTCCTCTAAAAAGAGAGGCAGGTCCCGGTATGGAGCGGTATGAGGCGCCCGGGTTTCTGCTGGGCCATCAGGTCAAAGGCCGGATGGCCGGTGCAGTGGCCGGTACAGATCCGTTCCACCTCCAGCTCTTCGGCCAGCTGGTGGGAGAGGAGGCGCACCTGCTCAGGCGGCACGCCTAGGGAGTCCATTCCGGTCTTGCCCACCAGGTGAAACCCGCCCACGATAGCGTGGACCTTCTGGGTGGGAAAGAGGGCGCGCACCTCTCGGACGATGTGGGCGGCCCCGGCATGGCAGCAGGAGTTCATTACCACCAGTCCATGGGCGGTCTCGGCCGCCAGGGACTGCTCGTGGGAGACCGCGTCGGGGATCAGGTGGAGCCCGGGGGCCAGGAGCCGGGGGCCGTCGGCCAGATCAAACCGGTCCGCCCAGCGGGTGAAGAGCGCCGGGTCCACACCGGCGGGACGGCAGGCCTCGTCGGCGGTGTCCTTCTGATAGGACTGGACCGCGGCGGGGCGGGCCAGGACAGGGGCCTGCCAGTTGCGGTGAAAGAAGGCTGGGAACCCACCGGCGTGATCGTTGTGGCCGTGGGAGAGGGCGGCCCGCTCCACCCGGCTCAGGTCGATGCCCAGAAGGTCCGCGTTGCGCACAAAGAGGCCGGATGTGCCGCTGTCCAGGAGATAGGAATGTCCTTCGTAGTCCAGATGAAGAGAGAGGCCGTGTTCGGCGAACAGGTGGTCCGGGGCGGAATTTTCGATGAGGACGGTGAGGCGCAGCATATATACGCTCCTTTCCGGGGAAGAAGGCGGGCGCTCAGGTGCCGGCACGGGTGATGTCGTTGATCCAGGCGTGGGACCGGAACCGGAGAATGCCCAGCGTGGACTTGACCAGCTGCTCCACGGTCACGGCCACATAGACCCAGACGACGTTCCAGCGGAGCACCAGGGCGAAGAAGGCAGCCAGGGGAATGGCCACCAGCCACATGGCGGAGACGTCGATGATGGCGGCCGCCCGGATATCTCCGCCGCCCCGGAGAACGCCCACGGTATTGGTGGTGTCAAAGGAGCGCAGGGGCATCAGGCAGCCGATAAAGGTGAGGATGAGCGTGGCGATCTCCGACGAGACCGGGGTGAGGTGGAAGAGGGGGTAGACCACCACCGGCAGCCAGGTGTGGGCCGAGAGCACCAGGAGGGCGCCGATCACACCGCCGCAGAGGAAGGAGATGGCGTCCAGCGCAGCGGCCAGCTCATAGACTGTGGAGCGGCGGCCCGCGCCGATCTCCCGGCCGATGATGATAGCGGTGGTGTTGGCGATGGCCATGACGGCCACGATGCAGATATCCTCGATGTTGCCCGAGATGGCCCGGGCGGCCAGGATCTGCGTGCTCCCCTCCATATGCCCCATGATGACCTTGTACATGGAGGTGCCCAGCCCCCACAGCATCTCATTGACCACCACGGGGGTGGCGTAGCGGAAGAACTTCCGCACCAGCTCCCGATCCGGGTGGAGGAACACGGCTGGCTTGAGGCGGAAGCGGCGGTTGCACTTGGCGTAGACCACCATGATGACAAATTCCACGATGCGGGAGACGAGGGTAGCGATGGCGGCCCCCTCCACCTCCAGCCGGGGCGCTCCCAGGTTGCCAAAAATGAGCACCCAGTTCAGGAAGGTGTTGGTACACATGGAGGCGGCGTAGATGTAAAGCCCCAGTTTGGGGTTCTCCATGCTGCGGTGGGCGCCCGTATAGACCCCGGTGATGCTGTTGAACAGATAGGAGAGGCCGACGATGCGGGCATAGCCCACCGCCAGGGGGATGAGCTCCTGGTTGTCGGTAAGCAGGCCGATGATCTGGTGGGGAAAGAAAAAGAGCGTCCCGGCGAAGAGGGCGGAGATGGCGCCGGCCAGATAGAAGCCCACGCCCATCACCCGGTTGATGGCGTCGGTGTCGCCCTTTCCCCAGTACTGGCTGATGAGCACGGAGGAGCCGCTCTGTAAGCCAAAAATAATCAGCTGAATGATAAAGACCAGAATATTGGCCTGGGCGACGGCGGCCAAGGGGGCCTCGCCGAGGCTGCCCACCATGAAGGTGTCGATCATGCCGAGGGACGTGGTGATGAGATTCTGGAACAGGATGGGCAGGGCCAGAAAGAGCAGGTTCCGGTAGAAAGCCCGCCCCCGATTCAGATAAGAGAACATAGAATGTGACCAAGCCGGCGATACCTCGCTCCGCCGGCGCCTTTCTGATGAAGTATAAAATAGGGAAGATGGATGGGCGCAGTCTCAGGCCCCCACGCGGCGGGACCGGATGGCAGAGAGGGCGGCGGCCAGGGCGTCCACCTCTTCCCGGGTGCTGGAGGGGCCGAAGGAGATGCGCAGCACCCCCATGGCGGTGCGCTTGGGCAGACCGAGGGCGGCAAAGACATGGCTGGGCTTCCCCTTGTGGCAGGCCGAGCCGGAGGAGACACAGATTCCCTGGTCGCTCAGCGCGCGCACCAGCATCTCGCTGGGATAGCCGGGCAGAGAGACGGAGCAGATGTGGGGCGCGTCTCCGGGCGTGACGACCTCCAGCCCCTCCACACGGGCCGGAAGCTGCTCCAGGGCATAGGACTTGAGCGCCTCCATATGGGCGCGGTATTCCGCCCCGTGGTCCAGCCAGAGCCGGCAGGCGGCCGAGAGGGCCGCGATCTGGGCGGTGGGCTCGGTGCCGGGACGCAGCCCGCGCTCCTGTCCGCCGCCCCGCAGGAGAGGAGAGAGTTTAAGTCCGCTGCGGATATATTGAACGCCGATGCCCTTGGGGGCGCGGATCTTATGCCCGCTCACGGTGAGCAGGTCCACGCCCAGTTCCTTCACGGTAAAGGGGATTTTTAGAAATCCCTGCACCGCGTCGGTGTGAAAAAGGATCTCAGGGGCATACGCTTTGACGATGCGGGCGCATTCCCCCACCGGCTGAAGGGTGCCCAGCTCATTGTTGACCAGCATCATGGAGACCAGCACGGTGTCCTCGCGCAGGGCGGCGCGCAGATCCTCCGGCGAGACCCGGCCCTGCCGGTCGGGCTTGAGACGGGTCACCGACCACCCCTTGCCCTCCAGGGCCTTGACGGGCTCCAGCACAGCGGAGTGCTCGATGGCGGTGGTGATGATATGCCGGCCCCGCCGCCGCCCGTGCTCCACCGCGGCCTGGATGGCCCAGTTGTCCCCCTCGGTGCCGCAGGAGGTGAAAAAGACCTCCTCCGGCGCGCAGCCCAGGGCCTTGGCCACAACGGCCCGGCAGTCCTCCAGCCGCCGGGCGGCCTGCTGGCCGAAGGCGTGGCGGGCGGAAGGGTTGCCGAATGCAGAGGTCATCTCTTCCAGAGCGGCCTGCGCGGCCTCCGCACAGACGGGCGTGGTAGCGGCATGGTCCAGATAGACGAACATAGAACCTTATTTCCCCCTTGTTGGATCGCAAAAATCAGATCACGCAGAATGAATTTATTGTATCGCCCGCCGTCCGGAAAGTCAAGAAAGGCGCATTTTATGGATCTTTTATGGAGAACAGGAAAGTGGTTAGCGGATAGAAACTGCGAGAAAATGTGCTGCTTTGTCGATTGTGACAGGAAAAGAGAGGGGAAAACTTGAAATAACATACGCACTCCGGTGTTCAAAAGGCGGGATCAGACTTGACAGTATACAAAATGGGCCCTATACTGAAACCGATAACCTAGAAAGAAGGTATGAAAATGAGCGCCATGGAGCTGCGAAAGGGCGTCTGGTCGGTGGGTGTACTGAATCCATCGCTGCGTGTCTTTGATATTGTGATGGAGTCCATGTACGGAACTTCCTACAACGCCTATCTCCTGACAGGAGAAAAAAATGTCCTCATTGAAACGGTACATACCGACTATTTTGAGGAATATGTGGAGAACATTGAACAGGTGCTTCCGCTGGAGCGGGTAGACTATCTCATTATGAACCACAACGAACCGGATCACTCGGGCAGTGTGTCCAAGCTGCTGGAGCGCTGCCCCGGCCTGAAGATCTTCTGCACCGCGGCGGGAAAGAAGTATCTGGAGGACATCACCAACCGCACCTTCCCGGTGCAGGTGGTGAAGGCGGGGGACACCCTGGATCTGGGCGGAAAGACGCTGGAATTCATTCCGGCTCCCATGCTCCACTGGGCGGACTCCATGTTTACCTGGGACCCGGCGGACAAGGTGGTCTTCACCTGTGATTTTCTGGGCGCCCACTTCTGTGAGCCCACCATGCTGGACAGCAGGGTCCATGCCAGGGAGGCCTATGCCAAGGAGCGCCACTTCTATTACCAGTGCATCTTTGGGCCTTTTGCCCCCTATGTGCAGGCCGGCCTGGGCAAGCTGCCCGCCGAGGCGGAGATGGCCTGCACCAGCCACGGCCCGGTGCTGACGGAGACGCTGGAGGAGTGCAAGGCGCTCTACCGCCAGTGGAGTACGCCGGTCCCCAGGGAGGGGAAGACGGCCGCCATCATCTACGCTTCCGCCTACGGATGTACCCGGGCGCTGGCTCAGGCCGCCGCCGAGGCGTTGGAGGAGATGGGCATTCACACCGTACAGCACGATGTCACCATGGAGAGTCTGGACGCCTGCGCCGCCATTGCCAACGAGGCCGATGTGGTCCTGGTGGGATCTGCCACCATCAACCGGGACGCGCCCAAGGCGGTGTGGGATGTGCTGGGCTCGATTGACGCCATCAACACCAAGGGCCGCGCGGCCGGCGCTTTTGGCGCCTATGGCTGGAGCGGAGAGGCGCCCGGTATGCTTCAGACCCGCCTGGGACAGCTGAAATTTGCCACGCCGGCAGAGCCCTTCCGTGTGCTCTTCACGCCGACAGCAGCCGATTTGGACGGGATGAAGGACTATGCCCGCTCCGTTGCGGCCCTGTTGAAATAAACCATCAAAAAGGAGATCAGAAACCATGGATAAGTATATCTGCGGCCCCTGCGGCTATGAGTATGACCCCGCGGCAGGCGATCCCGACCACGGCATTGCCCCCGGAACTCCCTTTGAGGCGCTGCCTGAGGATTGGGTCTGCCCGGTCTGCGGTCTGGGCAAGGACGTCTTTGAGAAGGCGTAATTCCATCCTGGAACGGTGCAAAGCCCCGGAACCATACGGTTCCGGGGCTTTCGGCGTATTGAAAAACTTTGACCCGCTTCTCAAAAACGCAGGCATTTTTTCGAGGGGAGGCGAAACTCTGCCGGGGCTCTCTGCATAGGGGACAGGTTTTGTGCACTTTTGCATCACGCGGGCAGTACGCCGGTATAGGTGAGCACCTGGCAGAGCAGGGCGGCCGCCTCCTCCCGGGTGGCGGCGCCCTGGGGGATGATCTGCTCGGGAGCGTCCCACAGGAGGGAGATGGGCTGGCCGAAGAGATTCTGCTGCCCGTTGGTCAGGAGCCACACGCTCTCCCTGGCCCAGGGGGCGTAGGCGCGGAAAGCGGTGCTGTCGACCGCGTCCTCCGGCATGCCCTTGGAGGCCTCATAGAAATTCAGGTTGAGGTTTTCAGCCAGGCGGGAGAAAATGGAGAAGAGCTGCTCGTGGGTCACCGGGTCGCCGGGGTGGAATTGTCCTTTTCCATCGCCGGAGAGGAGTCCCAGCTGCTCCAGGGCGTAGACGGCGGGGCCGTACCAGCTCTCCATGGATACGTCGGAAAAGACGGCGGGACCGGAGGGCGCGTTGCAGTTGATGGCCGCGGCCAGCATGGAGGCCAGCTCCGCACGGGTCAGCGGCTCCTCCGGATGGAAGGCGCCGTCCCCAGCGCCGGAGAGGATCTGGTAAGAGGCCAGCAGATCGATGGCCTCGGCGTAGGGACTCTCCGACGTGTCGGAGAAGGAGCGGTCGAGGCAGGTCAGGCCGTAGGCCTGGGCGGCCTCCTCCGGGGAGACACAGGTCCAGCCGCTGGAGCCGCCGGTCCCCTGCCACAGGTCCACCGAGGAGGGGATGGCGGAGAGAAGCTGGGCAAAGGCGTCCCGGTAGGCCGGGCTGGAGGCCTGCTCCCCGTCGATGTACCAGCGCCAGCCCAGATCCAGCCGGTAATATCCGGCGGTGTCGCCGTCGGGCGGGGCGGCGGAGAGGAGGACGGCCACCTCGTCGGCCAGGCCGGGGTCCACCAGCAGGTGGGGGATGATCCCGATGGTGTCGGTGGTGGCGCCGGCGGGTGAGAAATAGCGGTTGGTGGTGATCTTCATGGCGTCCCCGTCCGGGAAAAAGGAGGGATAGACGCTCTCGTCAAAGAGGGTCTGTGCCACGCCCTTACCATAGGTGCGGCCGCCTATCACGATCCCGGCGCCCAGATCCCGGATGCAGGCAGAGAAGAGCTCGGAGGAGCTGGCGGTATGCCCGTCGGAGAGGACAATGACGGGCTTGTCGGTAAGGGCGGGCAGATCGGGAGAGAACGCGCTGTAAGAGCCGGAGCCATCCCGCAGATATCCCATGGTCTGCGCGCCGGCAAAAGCGCTGACCGCCTGGGAGGCCGCCGAGGTCAGTCCGCCCCCGTTGCTCCGCAGATCCATGACCCAGACACTGGCCTTGTCCTGATAGGCGGAGATCCCCTCCTGGATATGGGAATACGTGTCCGTGCCGAAGGTGGTGCACTCAAGATAGCCCACATGCCCTTCCACCAGACGGGCGGTGGTAGTTGGGACCGTAATGGCGCTCCGCGTCAGGGTGGCCGTGTGCGTTTCCTCTCCGCGCTGGTAGGTCACGGTGACCTGGGTGCCCGCCTCTCCCTGGATCCAGGAGGATACCAGCGCGGCGTCCACCCCCAGGGTGGAACGGCCGTCCACCGCCACGATCCGGTCGCCGTCCCGCAGCCCGGCCGCCTGGGCCGGAGAGCCCTCCAGCACGGAGGTGATGGTCATTCCATCTGTGCCGGGAATGGAGACCACGCCGATCCCCACCAGGCTGGTATCCTCCATGGAGGACAGAAAAGCCTGGTACTCCCCTGCGGTAAAGTACTGGGTATAGGGGTCCCCAAGCTGTTCCAGCATGGCGGAGATGGAGGTCTGCTCCAACACCTCCTGGGGAACGGGGTCAATGTAGGCTGCCGTGAGCAGGGTGCGGGCCTGCTCCAGCGTGAGGGCCTGGGCGGGCAGCGCCAACAGGGAAGCGAGAAACATACCCGACAGGATACGGGCGCAGCGGCGTCGATTCATCAAAAAGGGCCTCCTTGATTATGTTAACGCTATTTTACAACAAAATGGGAATGAGGACAATGCCTCATTCCCATTTTTTACAGCTTACCTATATTTGGAACTCAGGGGGCGAAGTATAGGTTGTGCGCGCCCAGAAGCTGCTCCACCGGGGCAAAGGAGATGCCGGCGGCGGCATAGGCCTCCCTGCCGTCCAGGGCGAGGGTGTAGAGGGGCTGTCCGTCCTGGCTGACGGTCACCTGGTCAGGGGACTTGGCGTCCCAGGAGACGGTGCAGCCCAGCGCCTCGGCTACCGCACGGACGGGGAGCATGAGGGTGTCCTCCCGGAGCTGAGGAAGCTCCTGAGCGGAGAGCTCCAGCTCGGTTCCGTTGAGGGAGACCGACTGGAGGTCCGCGTGGACCCAGCCGTCGGTACCGCCGTCCAGAAGGACCAGCGTCTCGGGCGTGGTCTGAGCGGGGTAGGACTCGGCCACCATGGTGTACCAGCCCACCACATAGTCGCCGGGGATCAGCTCCTCCAGGGAAATGCCGGAGACCTTGGTCTCGTCAGAGAGGTGGTAGACCAGATCCTCCGTGCCGATGGAGACCGAAGCGCCGTCCCGGGAGACCGAGGTCACACGGCGGGCCATGGGGACTCCGTAGTCGGCGGGGATAGAGGCCAGGATCAGGGTGGCGCCCGCCTGGGCAGGCTCGCTCAGCATCATGACCGGAGTGGAGTAGATATAGAGAGACTCCCCATCCCGGAGCTGGTCGGCGGTCATGCTCTCACCGGTGACGGCATTGAGGATGACCGTCTGGTCAGAGATATGATAGAGGATATCCTGCGGGCTCTCGCCGCCGGCATGGAGGAGCACAGAGTCTCCGGAGAGGTCAGAGGCGGTCCCCCAGCGGTAGATCCAGCCCAACTGCTCGGGCAGCGGATAGGAGGCGGTCCCGGCGGGCGCCTGGGAGGAAACGCTGCTTTCCTGCTGGGCGGCCAGAGCGGGGGTGAGCAGCAGCGCGCAGCTCAGTGCGGCACAGACGAGAGTTTTCATAGAGATGGCTCCTTTCCTTTGATTGGGATGATGTGCTTTAGACGGGGGCGGAGCCGGAAAGGTTCCGCTTGGGCGGAACTTTTTTTGGGAAAAAGATGGGGCGCATCACGCCTCGCCCACAATGCGTACAGCGGTGCCGTAGGAGGTGAGCTCCGCAGCGCTCTGCATGAGGGAGGAGCTGGCATAGCGGATGTTGATGACGGCGTCGGCCTCCAGCCGTTCGGCCTCGTCCACCATGCGCTTGGTGGCGATTTGGCGGGCCTCGTTGAGCAGCTGGGTGTAGCTCTCGATCTCGCCGCCCACCAGGGTTTTCATTCCGGCCATAAAGTCCTTGCCGAAGTTTTTGGACTGAACGACCGAGCCCTTGACCAGGCCGAGGGCCTGGATTTTTTTCCGGGGATGTGATCAATATTGAGAAGCAGCATCTTCTTCTCCTCCTTTGATTTGTTGAATGCGCTGGAACAGAGCCAGCAGTACGCCGATGATAAACACCATGGGTATGGCGGCCAGTGTCACGATGAGCCACAGGGGAGGGGCCTCCTCCGGGCTGATGGTAAAGCCCCAGACGATCAGCGCCATGACCCCGGCCATCAGCAGGATAAAGACCAGTGCGGCCGCCACCGGCCCCACATAGCGGATGCGGGTGTCATTCTTGCGGATGTTCATAAAACGGGTCCCCTCCTGTTCCATCTGTTCCATCTCGGTGAGCCAGGCCTCGGCGTCCAGGGTGGCAAGCTGGGCCTGGGCGTCGGCCAGACGCTGGCAGAGCGCTCCCATGGTGGCGAGGTTATGCTCCTCCCGCCGCAGCTGGATAACATGGCGGCGGAGCACGTCGTCCAGCGTCAGAGCTCCGTGCTGAAGGCGGCGGATCTCCTCCAGAGGAACGTCCAGCTTGCGCAGGAGCTTGATTTTCCGCAGGACTTCCACCTCCTCCTCGCCGTAATCCCGGTAGCCGTTGTCGCTGTTGCGCTGGGGGGTGAGCAGTCCCTCCTTTTCATAGAAGCGGATGTTGCGCTTGGTGATGCCCACCCGTTCCTCCACTTCATTGATCTTCATGTCCGATCCCTCCTCTGCTGAGCGTATGATACACCATGCACCAGGTGGAAGGTCAAGTGTTTTTCCTGGAATGGAGTGAATGGGAAGCGGAAGCTTGTCTCCGGATGGAAAGCCTGCTATAATGGGGCAGATTTTAGGATGGGAAGGACCGTGTGCCGATCTGCGCAGGCCAGGATACCCGTCGGAGGAGGGGTTTGGTGCATAAGCCAACCTTACATCAGGTGTATTCGTTCTTCCCGGGGGAGGACGGAGCGCTCTCCCGGATCGGCTGGGCGCTGCTGGCCTATCTGCTCACCGGCATCCTGGTCCAGGCCGGCGTACTGCTGGCGGCGGGAGTGTGGCTGCCCTGGCTGGCCCGGGATCCGCTGTTTCAGTGGCTGCTGTCAGTATGCGGCTCCTATGGGGTGTCTTTTCCGGTGTTTGTCCGTGTGCTGGGATGGGGGGGGAATTTTCCGGACCGGCGGGGGGAGGCTCTCTCGCCCGGAAGACTGGGGGAGACCTACTGCATCGCGCTGGCGGTGCTCTACGGCGGGAGCGCGGCGGGGGCGGTCCTCCGTGGACTGCTGGGCGCACTGACCGGATGGCGGGGGACGGACCCGGTGGAGAGCATCCTCGCCTATCCGCGCCCCCTGAGTCTGCTGCTCACCGTCATCCTGGCTCCGATCTTTGAGGAGCTGATGTTCCGTGGGATGATCCTGGGACGGCTGCGCCGGTACGGGGACGGCTTTGCGGTGGCCGCGTCGGCGCTGCTCTTCGGCATGGTGCATGGGAATCTCTTTCAGATGCCTTATGCCTGTGCGGTTGGGGTGGTGCTGGGGTGGGCGGCCGTGCGCAGCGGGCGCCTGTGGCAGTGCATCCTCCTCCACGCGGGGGTGAATCTGCTCTCAAGCGGCGTGCTTCCCCTGGCGGGGCGGCTGGGAATGGAGGCCACGGTAAGCCTGGGGGTCTGGCTCTTGACCTGCTTTGGCGTGTGGAGGCTGATCTGCCGGCGGGCCGGCCTGGGGCGGCTGATCCGCTCCATGAGGAGTCCGGGGTGGGAAAGGCTGATCCGCAGCCCGGGCATCCTGGCTTTTGGCGTCTGGACCGTCCTGTCCTGCCTGTTCTATCTGATCCCATAGAGAGCCGGTCTGGCCGCAATGGGGGGCAGACCTCGGCGGATCGAAAAACTTCGACCCGCTTCTCAAAAGTGCAGGGGCTTTTTGGAGGGAGTGCGGGCCGCCGCGAAACTTATGCTGGAAATGTGTGCAAAAGTACGGTAGAATAAGAGAAAAGCCCGGCTTGTCTCCTTGCACAAAGATTACAGGGAGATGGGGCGCTGACCGGTTAGAAACCAGCAAAACGGGCTGGCGGACCGGTAAGGACAGCATAGAGGCCGGCCGTGAAACGGAACGAAGGAGGAATCCCCATGAACGTATTTATCAGCGCCGATATCGAGGGCACCTGCGGCATTACGGACTGGAGCGAGACCGAGCGCAGCACCCCCTATGACTATAATTACTTCCGCAAGCAGATGACTATGGAGGTCCGCGCGGCCTGCGAGGGGGCCGCGGCCGGAGGCGCGGACGGGATCTTTGTGCGGGACGCCCACGACTCGGCCCGCAACATCGATCCCTCCCAGCTCCCCGAGCGGGTGCGTATCATGCGGGGCTGGAGCGGGGATCTGCTGAGCATGATGAGCGGCCTGGACCGGGGCGGCTTTGACGCGGTGCTTTTTACAGGGTACCACGCCTGGGCCGCCTGCGGCGGGAATCCACTCTCCCATACCATGAACCTCCAGAATGAATTTGTGACCCTCAACGGCGTGCGGATGAGCGAGTTTCTGATGAACGCCTACACGGCGGGCTATTACGGCGTTCCGGTCCCCTTCCTCTGCGGTGACAAGGCCCTGTGCGATTTTGCGCAGGAGTTTATCCCGGAGATCACCACCGTGGCGGTGAATGAGGGGATCGGCGGCGCGGTGGTGTCCATGCACCCGGACGCGGCGGTCCGGGCCATCCGGGAGGGAGTAAAAAAAGCGGTCAGGAATGCGAAAAAATGCCCTGTGCCCATGCCGGAGCATTTTGAGGCCCAGATCCGCTTCCGGGAGCACAAGCGTGCCTATTCCAAGCACTTCTATCCCGGCGCCGCCCTGGAGGATGAGAAGAACGTCTCCTTTGCCACAGACGACTGGTATGAGATGCTCCGCTTCTTCCACTTCGTCCTGAGCGACTGATGGGGGCGGGAGAACTGCGTCTGGCCGTCCTCATCGACGCGGATAACGCCCCACGCACGGCCATCAAGGACGTGATGGCCGAGGTGGCGGTCTACGGGACCCCCACCATCAAACGGATCTACGGGGATTGGACTTCCCCCAACATGTCCACCTGGAAGCCGCTGCTGCTGGAGAATGCCATCACCCCCATCCAGCAGTACGCCTATACCACCGGAAAGAACGCCACCGACTCGGCCATGATCATCGACGCCATGGATATCCTCTACTCCGGCCGGGTGGACGGATTTGTGCTGGTGTCCAGCGACAGCGATTTTACCCGTCTGGCCACCCGTCTGCGGGAGGCCGGGATGAAGGTCTACGGCATGGGGGAGCGGAAGACGCCCGGCCCCTTCATCGTGGCCTGTGATAAATTCGTCTACATTGAGGTCATCCGGGCGGCAGGCGACCGGGCCCGGGCCGCCGCGAAGGAGGCCGCCCGCCAGGCCGCCGAGCAGGAGAAGGCGGAACAGGCCCGGATGGAGCGGGAAAAGAAAGAGCGGGAGAAGGCCGAACAGGCCAAGATCTCCGAGGCTGCCAGGACTGAGAGCGGCAAGAGCGCCTCCAGACGGGGAAAGAAAAAAGCTGAGCCAGCCAAACCAGCCGAGCCGGAAGCGAAACCCGCGCCGGTCCCCGCCCCGGCGGAGGGGAGCGAACCGGCCAACCGCATCCCGCCCGAGGTGGAGGCCCTGCTGGCCGACTCGGTGGAGGACATCGCCGACGAGGACGGATATGCCTTTATGGGGGATCTCGGAAACCTTCTGGTCAAGAAGCAGCCGGATTTCGATCCCCGCAACTTTGGCTTCTCCAAGCTGACCAAGCTGGTCAAGGCGATGGACCGCTTTGAGATCGACGTCCGCTCCACCAATCTGCCCCATGTCAAGCATATTTTTGTGCGGGACAAGGAGCCGAAATAGATCTGGAAAAAAGAAGATGAGTCCAGTTGTTTTTTCAGGAGAAATACAGCTGGACTCATCTTTTTACATAAAAATTGGCGGTTTTTGGGCTGGACAGGCAGAAGAGTAGTGTGCTATAATATTTCTACCAGTTAAAATCTGTTCTTTTTTTGTGAGCAACAAACGGAATTATGTTCCGGATAACGGAAAATAAACAGAGAATGGAGAGACATTATGGAAATCAAGAATATCTTTGTAGTAGGCGCCGGTTTTATGGGAAGCGGTATTGCCCAGACTGCCATCCAGAGCGGATACAACGTGACCATCCATGACCAGAGCGAG